>Ga0075156_10000508_pt1 | contig 19977 bp, 10 predicted proteins | sample JI81AbrownDNA_FD_70966 | JGI IMG/M metagenome (GOLD analysis project Ga0075156, IMG submission 70966) | Wastewater effluent complex algal communities from Wisconsin, to seasonally profile nutrient transformation and Carbon sequestration -... | ecosystem: Engineered > WWTP > Effluent > Algae...
AAGTACTCGGAAGAAGTACGGACCTACACCATGAGGTCACTTGAGTACCGGGGCCTGATCATCGACATCAAGGGGCCGCTTCTCTACGTTCAGTGGCAGAACAGGGAGCCGCGGATGGAGTGGATACCGGCTTCGTCGGTGTCGCTGCCGTGAGGCGGGCAAAAACCTGAGCGACATCAAGAAAAAGGCCCAACTTCTTCGCAAGAGCTTGTAGCGCCTTGCGCTCGATTAGCACCAGCTCACCGTCGGCCACCTCCACATCACTCTGCCCGGGTGGCAGTGTTCCACCGTCATGTGGAGATCGCGCCAGATGGGCCTAAAGAGGTGCCTGGGGCCGATGAGACCTACGCAAAGGAGATTGTTTTGGGGAGCGGGATTTTTCTGCATGTCTATCTCCTGGGAATGTCGGTTCGCTGAATGCGGGCACCTGATAACCATCAAGACGCATGCAAAGCCGTTTTGTCAGGTCACAGGCAAGGACGATCGCCCTGCTCCTCGCCGGATGGTCGCTGGTAACCAGACATTTCTCAGGCTACTTTCCTCCCAGGCGCGGAATCTCTAGCTCAGCACAGGGAATGTCAAAAGCATCATGGACGCAGAGGCTCTCATTTGCCTTTTGATCTCTATCCCCTCGGCCAAGCATTGGGATGGCTACGCCTCGCTGCATTGACAGGGCTACTGCATGTAGCATGACATATGACCATCCTCACGAGAACACGGAACAACAATGACCAGGGTTTACATCTCGTCCAGCCGGATGGATCTTCACCACGAACGTACCGAGATCGCGGAGTGGTTGCAGTCCAATGGACTCGAAGCGGTAGACAGCTATGGCCCGAGCGGCGATCCGCTGGTGCAAACCTGCCTGGATGACGTAGCGAGTTGTGATGTGGTGGTTCTGATACTCGGATATCGCCGGGGGCACGTGCCACCTGAGGACAATCCGGAAGGGCTCTCTATCACCCGCATGGAGTTTAGGCACGCCCTGGCGCGGAAGATCCCGGTAATCCCGTTGCAGACCACGCGGCCAGACGCAAACACCTCGAACTTGCTCGACCCTGACGATAGGGCTCATGCGGAAGCCTTTCATGCAGAGGTTGGGAGAACGCATGTCCCAGGCCAATTCGCCAACCTTGATGAATTGAGGTCACAACTTGCCCGTGGCATGGAGCGAGCGCTTGAGAAACTCGGTCAGCGCTTGCCAGCCAACGGTATCTCGGCTCAGCTCCTACGTGCATCCCGGGATCTCCTCGCCTGGCCAACTACCCTGCCAAACGGGGAATGGCTGGAGCCCCCGGAACTGGCCCAATGGCGATCACGCTTGGAACACACGGAGTCTTCAACGACACTGCTGCTGGGGGAGCCAGGCTGCGGCAAATCCGCGCTAATGGCTCGACTGGGCAAGACGCTTGCGGAACAAGGCGTGGCTGTGCTCGGCATCAAAGCCGACTTGCTCCCTCCGGAGACCAAGAACACGAAATCGCTTTCGCAGGCACTAAACCTGTCCCACTCAGTGGAAGCTCTGGTGCGCCGGTTGGCGGCGGATCAGCCAGTTGTGGTGCTGATCGACCAGTTGGACGCCGTAGCAGATCTTGTTGTGCTTCGCCCTGAGCGCCTGCGGCTGCTACTGGACCTGATCCAGGATCTTTCAGGTATTGGCAATGTACATGTACTGGCGACTTGCCGAAGCTTCGAACGAACCCACGATCGTACACTCCGGAATCTTGAACTAGAGGAGATCACCCTACAGCTGCCAACCTGGGAGAAGGTGGAGACGGTGCTCTTGGCCCACAGTGTGAGCACTGGCGCCTGGGCGGACGAAATGCGCGAGACTGTGCGTTCCCCACACGCCCTGAATGCCTTCCTTCAGCTCCTGCCAGGTACCGCAGAACCCGATCTGGCCCACGGAATTCATGGACTTCTGGAGCAGCAGTGGTCGAGACAAGTCATTGGGGCAGACCCAACAGGTCGCCGCAAGCAAGTCATGATGACCCTGACAAATGGCATGGCCGAAGAAGAGGCCCTGTGGCTACCCGCTGCACGGCTTGAAGACAACTTCGAAGCTTTGCAAGCACTGCAACGCGAAGGCCTGCTGCTGATTCCTGATGGGGAGGGGCGAGTGGGCTTTCGGCACCAGACTTGGTTCGAGTTCTTGCGTGGCCGTAACTTTCTGGAACAGCGCGGCTTGCTGGCAGATACCGTACTGGCGGGCCAAAACCATTTGCGCATCCGCGCCCAACTCTGGCACGCCCTGCTGTATCTGAGGCGTGTGGACCACGGTCGCTATGCCCATGAGCTGAGCATGTTGTGGAACAATGGAGCACTACGCCTCCACTTGCGGATGCTGCTCGTTGCTTTCATGGGCATGCAGAAAGCCCCGCTGCCTTGTGAAGAGTCGATTGCCTGGGCGAGCTTCGATGATCGGTGGTTCAGACCACGCTTTCTCGGCGCAGTGATCGGGAGCACTGGCTGGTTCCAGGCCCTGCTGCCGTGTCATCTCCCTCTGTTGATGCAGCAATCAGCTCCGGACAATCATCTGACCCGAGCCGTGCTTGAAGCTGCAGCCGCAGCGCTTCCGAACGAAGTACTGACACTGTTGGATGAATACTGGCTACCGCGGCCAGATATGGACGCTCTTAGCTGGACACTGCTCGTCAGGAGCAATGCACTACCTGTGACTCAAGCCTGGCTGACCAGGCTTGAACGTATTGTTCGCCGCTCACAGATCAGCGATTGGAATATCAACGAAGCCATCAGCATGGCGAGTACCGAACTGCCAACACGTGCACCGCACCTCCTGTGCATCTGGCTGGAACAGCGCTGGAAGGAAATTTTCCCTCAGGAAAACGTTGCCAAGTTGGTTTGGGCACTGCTCGAGAGCAGCCACCTGAACGACCTCCCTGCGGTCGCCCAAGCGGCACCAGCCGCCTATCTACGCACCCTGTGGCCCTTGCTGGAAGAGCTTTTCGCGGTGGACGTCCGGAAGGACGAGATTCATATCGTCTGCTATCACCGCAGCATCGGCCATCTGGATCCTTGGGACGATGGGCGCTATCGAGAACGTTCGGAGTTCCTGCAGTCCCTCTGTGTCGCAGTGGAGGCCTGGGGAGAGACCGAACCTGCCGAGCTCATTGCTTTTGTTCGTGAAAACGAGCAAACAGAGCTCATGTTGCTGCAAAGGCTGTTTGCCATGGGGCTGGCAAAGGCCGCTCAAAGTAAGCCTGCCATGACCCTGGAGTTCCTGCTGGCAGACCCACGCCGCTTGAGTCTAGGCAACCTGTCGGACGTCCATCGGGAGAGCCGCATGCTGATCTCACAGCTGGTACCTCATCTGGATGCAGACGAGCTGGTGCGGCTGGAGCAGGCGATTTCATCGGTAGATATCTATCGCAATATCCCCGAGGATGATGCCAGCACCCGCTGGGCACGGCGGCATTGGAACCGAGAGCATCGCAAGCGGCTCTTTATGGCATTCCCGTCGGAACGCCGAAGCCCCGCGGTGAAGATACTGCTGAATCGTTCGAGGCGTTCGCAGGCGCAGAAGGAAGCGGATGATGACGATGACCAGGGCTTGCATGTCATTGGCAGTCCGGTCAGTGCAGAACAGATGGCAAAGGCGCGCGTAGAGACAATCGTGGGCTTGTTCTCTGAACTGACGGACGAAACGGGCTGGGATCACCCCCGACACGCCATGAAGGGCGGTGCAGTACAAGCAGGGCGTGAACTGGCGCGACTACTTCATATCGACAGGGATAAAGCGCTGTCCGTGACAAGGAGCCTGAATCCAATCCACAACGCAACGCCCGCTGCATGCGTAGTAGGCGAGTTGAAGAACGCAGGCATACAGGCAGAAGCGGCGCTCCACGAACTGGCCGAATTGGTAAACAAGGGCTTCGATAGCCGGTCCTTCCGCAACGCGGTCGGCTACGCCACCGAAGAGCTCGTAGACGAGGGAATCGAAGTGCCATCGGCGCTGATCTCTCATCTGAAAGCGTGGCTTCAACCCGCGAAGGGAGACTCCGAGGCTTTTCAGCGCACCGAGAACCAGGACCACCTGGAGAGCCAGCTATGGGGCTATGGCGCGAGCATTCCCCTTCCAGATGGAAACTTTCCGCTACTGATCGGGCTGTCGCGCTACTTCTTGACAAGAAAGCCAGTTGCCTACGAGGAATGGCTGAATGTGCTGGAAGGCCATCTGAAGCTAAGCGAATCTCCTCAAGTCTGGGAGGCTGTAGGACGGCACTATTTCCACCGACTTCAGGATGTGGACCATGATCGGGCCCAGGCATTTCTGGATACGTTATTCAGCAGTTATCCGTCGATCCTTGGCGATACGGGCTGCATCCGCATGGTCTGCGGGCTGTTGCGCTGGATCGCACCACATTACGCGGAAAAATGGTTGGGCCTCATGACCTCTCAGGGCTCACGCGGTCAGGTAGGCTCGGCGGAGCTACTTCTCGTTCGCCACGTCTGGTGGCCCAAGGAACGCTGGGCGACCGAGGCTATCGAGAACATCCTCCGCACTATCGACCCTGAACACTTGACCCTGCGGGTTGGGCTTGCCCACACAGTGGCACAGCTGTGGAAGGAGGCACCACTACGCGAACTGGGCAAGACCTATCTGCTCCGCTTGATTCCGAGCACGGAAAAGCCCGTCCTGCGCGCATTGGCCAGCGCCTTCCGGCACGACACGCCCTGGCTGCCGGATCTGCATACCCGAGACGTACTTGATGCACTTGCCACCTACCCCGCGATCTTCCTCACGGACAGCGGGGAGTTCGCCTTGGAAGTGCTGGAGCATCTCGTCCGCTATGAGCCGGACCGGGTCTACAAGGTGGTCTCTGCGCAAATCGACACCGTGGCGGATGAACTCGCCAATACGGCTACAAGTTGGGCGTACCGCAGCGATGCTCTTGTCTCCATCGCCCTGACGTTACAAGACAAGGGCGGCGAACACAGCGCCCGGGGCGCTACGCTCTTCGAACGCCTGCTGGAATTCAACGTTCCGGCCGCCACCAACGCCGTTCTGAAACTGGATCGCCGCACACCGAACACCCAAAGCTGGCAGCCGGCCAGGAGACGACGGTTCAGAAGGTAAGCTGCCCCAGCACAAGGCCCACCTCTGCGGCAAAGGGGCTGACCATGTGCAGCAGCGCAGCTACCGCCTTGCTCGTCGTCCGTCGGCTCGTCTTGCCATCAATGGCGATCACCTGTTCATGCCGCAGTCCCGGAATCACCCCTGCGCCCCACTCACGAAACGCCCGTTCGAAGCCTTTGGGATCCAGTACGGCGAAAACTCACGCGAAGGTATCGCGCGAGGCGATGCCATAGTCAACACTCAGAAAGCCACCAACCAAGGCAGCTTGATGCGCCCCCACTGGCTGATGTCCTCAAAGTCATCCGCACCGCTGAGGACTGTGCAGACGGCAACGGTCAGCAGTTCGCTCAGTGAGTGGCGCATTTGCTGGGCGTTGCGCCAGTCCTCAAACTCTTCGAAAACCTCGATTATGTTCATCGGCATGCCCTTTTCTATCGCCTGCCCAATAGTTTCAAATGTCATCAGGCCATCGAACCCTCCTCTCGCTTGACATACCGAGGCTTGCGATGCGATAACTGCTTGCAACGCTCCAGGCACAGGGCATGCAGCCCTCTCGGCGGCCACCAACGTACCGCTGCTCATCCACAACTTGGTGGATGCTAGCCGGCACCGGCTGGCCGATAGTTAAAAATCTGTCACTAGTTCAGCCAAGTATCCACGGTCGACTTCTGCCCACATAGTGAAGGAGGAGGTTCCATGAGCTCGATTTCGTTTGACGTCCCGCTTCGAATCACGGTAGAGCTTGGGCACGACCAAGCCGGACTGCCCTCAAGCCTGGCAGCGAGTGCCGCAGTTACCGCCAAGCGAACAGGTCTCGAACGAGTCGACATTGATCCCAACTACGCCAACCGAAAAGGTTATGACCCAAATTTCTTGGGCATTCCTGTGCTGCTGCCGCCGCTGAGCGAAGAGCAGCGCCGCAACGCAGCCAAGAACAGCATGGCCTCCGCCGGCGAGGACGCTGTGGTGCTCCCCTACCACCACTTCTCGCTCGTAATGAACCGGCGGCGACAACTCGCTTACTACACAGCCGTGAATATCGACGGCGCGAAGAGCAGGAAGCCTGATCGATCAGGTGACCGATGGTACTTCGACCCCCGCATCGCGGAGTCCGAGCAAATCGGCGAAGACCTATACTCTCGAAACGATCTGGATCGAGGCCACTTGGTGAGGCGACTTGACCCCGCGTGGGGAACTGACAATCAAGCGCTGCTGGCCAACAACGATACCTTCCACTTCACCAACTGCTCACCGCAGCATGCCAACTTCAACCAGAACAGCGACACCTGGCAAGGTATCGAAAACTACCTGCTGGGCCAGGCTACCGCCGAACGCAAGAAGTTAGCCATTTTCACTGGACCAGTCCTTACCGAAGATGACCCGCTATATCGCGGTGTGCGGCTTCCCAAGCACTTCTGGAAGATCGCCGCATTTGTAAAGGGAGATGGCACGCTCTCTGTGTCAGCATACTTGCTCGACCAGACCGACCTGATCGCGGGGCTAGAGCGCTTTGAACCCAATAGCTGGCAGGTCTCAGTCAACGAAATTATTGAGCGCACTGGATTGAACTTCTCTGCACTTGCGGGCCAAGAAGCCGACCTTGGCAGCCAAGAGAGACTAGAGCGCACGGATGGTGGGCTACCAAGGCGCAAGCTCGCCTCATTGTCCCAGATTGTGCTGTAGTGGCTCGACGGCCATGGGGCAACTGCCTAAAGCGTATGAGGAAGCGCAGTCGCGCTTGACAACAAAGCTTCCGCTGGCTGAAGAAACTCACCGGCGAGCTCAAGAAGGGACACTTCGCTTCCTCGACTCCGAGTGGCTACCAAAGCGCATAGACCGACTGCTGCGAAACCCAATTATCGGCAACTCGCGTACCGTCAAAGGCATTAGTGATGAACTGCGCATCACTGGTGGGCTCGGTGGCCTGAGTGCATCAGCACACAGTGAGCTTGAGCGGGTCATTGACGGTGCAGACTTCATGCCCAGTTGGTTCCTGTCTCGCGGCTCTGAGCTACGTCGAACGGTGGCACGGGTTCGAGCTCGTACCGCATCAGGTAAAGACAAGAAGGGAACGGGCTTCTTGGTCGGACCTCGGCTACTCTTGACCAACGCACACGTACTGGACTGGACAGACATCGGAGAAGAGTCCGCCGAAAATACTCTTCCTTATAGCCTTGCAGAGTTCGACTACGAAGAACAGTTCAACGGGGCAATGATGACGGTGTCGACCTTCAGGCTTGAACCGACCACCCTGTGCCTCTTCAGCCCTTGGGACCAACTCGACTACGTGCTTGTCGCGCTGGCCCCACACAGCAACGAAGGCACTGACATCGCTTCCTTCGGCTATAACCTCCTGGCGGGTGACACGGGAAAGATTTCCAAGGGTGAAGCTGTGTTCATCGTGCAGCACCCCAACGGTCAACCCAAGAAGGTTGTGCTGCAGAATAACCGGCTCATCGATCGCGACGAAGCCGTTCCCTACCTCACCTATGAAGCGGACACGGAAGCAGGCTCATCGGGCGCCCCTGTGTTCAATCGCCAGTGGGAAGTCGTCGCGTTGCATCATGCTCCAGAGATCGCCAGGGACCCTGCTGGTCAGATCCTTGCCAAGAACGGCACTCCTTGGACACCTGCGATGGGGTCGGGTCAGGTGAAGTACCTTCGCTTGAACGAAGGGGTCAGAGTGAGCCGCATCATGACGGACTGGGCGCTCAAAGCCGAGAAGTTGCAGCAACCGGGCGCAAACTCGCTGACCAGCCCAGAGCGCTGCTCGCCCGCTGGCTTGGACCTCCTGAACTCTGCGCTGCAAGCACACAAGGGGGCAAGCCCCGCAGCACTCGTGGTCCCTATCCCGGTCGAGCGAGACCGCTTGCAGCCTCTCCTCCGAGCACCGGAGCAGACGAGCCGATTCCCTCGACCTGAGTAGTTGCGGCACGGGCAAAGACCGGCAGCCTCTGGTCTGCGTCTTTGGTCCAAGTTCGCGCAAACAGTCCCTCTGGTTCGCGTTGCCACCGATCTCCTTTGTTCATGTGCTCCGACGGAACTAAAGGGCATCCATCCTGGCGTGAGCCCATCGAGCGCACGGAAATGTGCCGACAGCGCTGACTCGGCCAGTTTCGCCACGGTTCGCAGGAGACAATTGGTCGAAGTCCGGGATAGATAGCCAGACGCTCCAATCGACACCCACCAGAAGCGAAAAAGAACGGGCTAAGGAAGCGCTAATTTATTCCATTTTATATTCATAAAAGCAATGAAAATCAATTTGTTACGAGACTAAAAGTCGGCAAAAATTAGTTTTTTAGTGGGCGGCTTCAAGTCTGAAGTGCAACACCAGGTTGAAAGTTCATGATTTCACGCGCAAAGACCTCTGCTGGAGTTTCAAAGTCGAGGCATTTGCGCGGACGGTTGTTTAATTGTCGGGCAATTGCGTTGAGGTAGCCTTGGGAGATCGGCGCCAAATCCAGCCCCTTGGGAAGATACTCGCGGATCAAGCCGTTGGTATTCTCGTTGGTCGGCCGCTGCCAGGGGCTGTGCGGATCGGCAAAATAGACGTCGATCTTCACGCGCTTGGCCAGGATCTCGTGACGAGCCATCTCCCTGCCCTAATCGTAAGTCAGCGACTTTTTCATGGCGAACGGGACATGGCGGAACTTGCGCGTAAAGCCTTCCAGTGTGGCCTCGGCCGAGCCGTCACGCAGCTTGACCAGCATCAGGTAACGGCTCTTGCGCTCCACCAAGGTACCCACGGAGCTGCGGTTGCCCGGCCCCTTGATGTGATCCCCTTCCCAATGCCCAGGCACAAGGCGGGCCGCGACCTCTATAGGGCGCAGATGGATGGAGGTCATGTTCGGCAACGTGCCACGCCTGTCCTGGCCCCGTGTGCGGGGCATTCGCGCCTTGTGGGCGAAGCGCAATTGAGCGATCAGTTCGCTGCGCAGCTCGCCCCGTGGCAGGGCATAGATGGCGCAGTAGATCGTCTCGTGCGAGACATGCAAGCTCGGATCGTCGGGGGTCATCCGCCGCAATCTGCCCGCAATCTGTTCCGGCGACCAACTCTCCGCCATCAAGGCACAAACCCGGTTCAGCAGCAGGGAGCCTGTCTTCAGCTTGATCGTCCCACGCCGCCTGCGCATCAGCGCCGCATGCCCTGCGCGCAATGCATCGTAGCTCTTCCCAACGGTGTTCCGCGCCACTTCACGCGACACCGCCGAGGGCGGCCGGTGGAGTCTTACCGCAATGGCCCGAAGACTCCACCCCTCATTGATACACCGCTGGATTTGATTGCGTTCGTCCATCGACAACTGACTGTAGTGATTTCCCATGCGTACACCCTACCAAATCGGGGTGTTGCACTTCAGTCTAGAGCGCGCCGTGCTTCCCTAGATGGTCAACTTTCGACCGGCAACAACACACTTGCAAAGACATTGATCCATAAGACGTCAGGCCGCACTCGAAAGTCTGTTGGACGTAGTCGGTTTGTCGTCTCAAGTTTCATACCGACAAACAAAGTCAGTCGGCGCTGCACGGGCGAGTCCGACCAAACCAGCCGCCCGGTTCGGTATGGATCGCGCCGGGGTACCCAAAAGAAGGCAACCTCAACGTTACTCAGCAGACTGGTGGCGCACCTGATACGTCTGACCGTGCGTCCCAGTGAACCCTGGTTTCAAATAATGACAAATGCCCATTCTATGCCTACACTGACTGCAGGCATAAGCCTATGCTAGAGGTCTAGAGCTTTCGTTTTTCGAGGGAACTAGAAGGGGAGGAAACCATGAACCGTGGCCCTTACGCCGGGTGCAGCGATGCGTTGTTCGGTTCGGCCGAGACTCGTGCATTGATCCCGCTAAGCGTGCCCTGGGCTTGGTTGGGTCCATGGCAGTTCGTTCTTGCCTTTTGGTTGGCACCCTTTCTCGCCACCGCTCAAACGTCCCCCGCCCCCAACGATGCCGTGGAGGGGAGGGTCGTGGAAGTCCATATGCTTGATTCATCGCAGCCCTCAACCGTTACGAGCACGTTCTATGTCGACTGGCAGGACGCACCAGCCACAGTGAAAGGGCTTGTGCTCCATTGGAGGGAGACTGGACAGGCGTTGGTAGCAAAACCACCGAAGGTAGCCGCCACGAAAGACGCGACTGAAAAGGATGTCGTGAGGGTGGACGTCACTTTCCGCGACCTAAAGGGTGCAGGTGTCTATTCGGGCCAACTAGTCCTCATGGACGCGAGCGGCAGTGGTGGGAAGAAGAGCTACGAGCTGACGTTTGTAGCCACCTTCAAGCCATCTGTGATCATTGCACCGACGGGTAACCTCGCCCTAAAGGTTAGCAACTGCAACTTCTGGTGCTGGTTGACCGAGCCCTTCGCACCCGAGACCAAGGCGTCGCGATACGCGTTCCAGGTCAAGAACGCGTCGCCTGCACCGGTCGACGTGCACGTTCGGTTTGCGGCTCTGGGCGCCACGTCGATACCGCCAGCACTCAGTTTGTCGATGGATGTCACGGGCGGAACGCCATCTCCCACGCTCGATATCAAGGATGTTCTGCCGAACGAGACCAAGACGATCTATGCCACCGTAGCTGAGGCAAATAAGCTGTCCGCAGGCGCCTATACGGGCGCATTCCAGTTTACCGCAATCCCGTCCAGCGCTCTCGGTATGAGCGATGGCCTAGTCGGAAAGAGTGGCAATGACGGTACGTATGAGATCCAGAATGTTTGGCGGCATGAAGTGTCCAGCACGGTATCGGTCAAGTCGAGTGTGGTGTGGGCGTTGCTGGTAGTAGTGCTCGGCCTGGGTGTCGGGCGCGTGGCGGCCACGCTCGCGACGGCAGGTTTTGAGCAGAAGCTGAAGTACTTCCCCTTTTTTCAAGAGCTGAGTGATGCGATCCGGAATTTTCCGGAGGCATTCCGCTTGTCCATCGATTTCTACCTGAAGGAAACCTGGGGCATGGTGCTGGCAGGTGGGGACGCCAAGGTCATCGAACAGAACTTCGCTACGCTCGGAAAGCAGGTCACGCTGGCCACCGAGTTTTTCAATCTCGAGAAGGAACTCCCCAAACTTCCGGACGACAAAAAAGTACTGGCGAAGGAAAAATTCGACAACGCGCTTGCGCAACTCGCGAACCGCTTACCCAATTTCGACCAGGTGATTGAGTTGAGACTGGAAGTGCTCCAGATCCTTAAGGACCATCAGGCGTCCGTTCTCAGCGCAACTCCCATCGGCGCAATGGAACTGAAACTGCAGCGTTGGGAACTGAAGCCACCGGACCGCTTAGCCAAAACCCTGGCGTTCGTTGCAGGCACCGGCACCGCGGGCGTCAGCCTGTACTACCGCTACTTGCGTCCACTCATGTACCTAGTGGTGATGTTCGTGCTGGTGATCTATGGCCTGTGGCAGAACTATTCAACCGGCGCGGAGGCGGCCACCTTCGGCGCCCAGGGGATCAGCCAGTACGCGGCGTTGTTTCTGTGGGGAGTTACCGCAGATATCGTTAATAAAACCCTGCAACAGCTTTCTCTAAAAGACATTTCGTTCAAGCAGACGTAGCTTCCGCACACAGAGGCAGAAATTGAAATGTTCAATCCTAGTGACGGGACGCCAATGAGCGGCCAGCCGAAAGCGACATGGAAATCGAAAGGCTGGTTTCAAGGCGCGGTAATACTTTCAGCCGGAGTGCTCTTAGGCATTTTAGATATTGCCCGTGCCTCTGAGCAAACAGTACCCAGTTGCGGAGCCACTGTCTCTATAAAGGGGCTGAAGGAATACGTAGGAATTCAACCGCCGCCATCTCGGGTTGTCACTTGGAGGGCTGAAAATCGGGCGGAAAAGTATCAGATTCAGAAGCAGGACGTTATCCGCTTTTCGAGCCAAGTTAATGAGCCTCTTACTGTGGAGCCGCTCGGCAAATACCTTGGCCCTAGTTCCTCAAAAGATTGGAAGACAGCTTCGCTGCCTGTATGGGTAATCCAAGACGCGGAGAGCATTAAGGTAAGCGCAGGCAGCAGAATGAGCGTAATCATTTGCGTGACTAAGCCGTCCTGTGATGACAGCAAAGAACTCAAAGTAGACCTCAGTGAATCGACCGACGCGGCCACCTGGGAGAAGAGGATCGGTTCCACCGTCACTTGGCTAAAGGCGGAACTTGTTCCCATTGATCCAGGCCTTGTGTTGCCGGGTGACGAAGTGAAGGTTGGAATTGACTTTGATCTGCGCTTGGGAGAGAGCGATCTGGGGGTCTCCGGAAATTTTCCGCTACCGATACGCGCAACATCAACAGTGCAGTCGGATGGTTCGATCAGCATTCCGCGACTCGGCTTCGTGAGTCCGTTGCTGAAAGGGGCCAATGACAGCGGGACACCCGCAAACGCTTATCGTGCAATTGCCGCAGCCACTGAAGCCGACGACTCAAGGATCATTGTCTCGCCGTCGAACCGCAAACAGATTCCACTTTGGGAATTAGCGCGATGTCTCAATAGTGTGGAAAGGCTTAAGCCTCCACCGCCAACGCCAACTACCGTTAGTGAGCCAGCAAAGCAATGTCTTGCGGCGCGGATCGATGGTCGGTTTAACCCAATTCAGGACATCTACCAGTGGCAGCGCTACACCCTAGAACCGGGGCCCAGGACTTGGACCTTGGTAGACGCAGACGGTCGAGCGTACCAAGTGCCGTTCCAGTATGGACGGTCGGTGGAAGAGGCCGTAACGCGGCTTTATCCACGTAAAACGGGGCACGATTTGAAGGTAGATCGTTTGGGGCCATATGCGACGGTGCTGCCCTCCTCCGAGAGTTGGGAGGAGCCTTTCTATGGCCGGCTTAAGGAGTGGCCGGCCAACGCTACCGAAAACGGAAAAGGCTCAAATAGAACGACAGCACCGCTTGGCAACATCTCATTACGCGCAGGAGATACGGTGATCGTTACTTGCTCAAGTCCGCAAACAGGCAACTAAGTACTCAGGCGAAGGGAATAACCCATGCAAGATACCGTTGTGGAGCTCAAGTCGCTTGACGGCGTCATCGCATTCGTTGGCGCCGCCGGCGAAGGGACCATCGACAGCAGTTCCAACTCCCCACGTCTGAAAGGACGATTCAGACTCAGGCTACGGACACTAGGGAAGGAGTATGTTTCCGCTCCCATTGAATTCGGCTCGGGTGGAGTCTCTGCGATTGCGCGCGCGGTCGGCGTTGGCTGGGAGCTTGCAGAGATTGGGCGTCGAACTATCCAACTCGAATCCGAGGTTCGCCTACGCCGCTCTCCACGCAGTCCACTTCTCAGATTCACGAGTCTGACGCTCAGGCAGGATCCCGATCAGATGGCACCAGCCATTGTCAGGCTTGACGACGTATCGATATCCCTGGCACCTGACCGGGAACCTTCAGGCACCCTGCAATTGATGAGCCCAAGGAAAGGTGGTTGGGAGGAGTTTGATCTCACGCTGCTCCCTCACCCCGAGTCGCCAAACGACACTGCCATTTTCGTTAGGCCGTTCCCCGGACATGGTGTTGCCGTCGTGGCCGGCGCACCAGGGGCTGGGCTAAAGATCGATCACGCTCCGGAGCTTTACGTCCAGCTTGGATCCAATTGCGTTCTTGCGTTCTCGCTAACAGATGTCGGCTCCTTGCCAGCCGGTGCGCTGTCTTATGTCCCCACAGCGGCGAACGGACTGAGGCTGGCCGTCCACGCGAATACCGGCCTGATGCTCCAACGCGAGCCGCCAGGGCTGGGCAAATTGAGCAGGCGCCCCATGTCCTCGCTCGTGGCACACGGTGGGGGGTTTTCTGCCGGAACCTTCGCCGACGACCAACTTCTGCTCAGGCGCGCCACGACGGACTCTCCAGCCCTGGAGGCTGCGGGTGACAACACCATCTCTGGCGAAACAACCCTGTTTGGCGCTGCAGGTGACTTCACCTTCCACTTGGAAATACCCGAGCGCGGGCACTTCGACCCTGCACAGCATCGCGCGGAGTTCCGTTTCGAGAGCGGAGCGAGGGCGCGGGCCTTGAAGCGCATCAGCTCGGACAATGGGTGGGAACGTTTCTTTGGCCTTCGGGTGGCCGGGCTGTTCAGCAACCGCGGCAGACAGGAGATCTTCGACGTCAATCTAGCCCGCGTGCGGCTAATGCCGGACGCAGGGGGAGGGGCGCCGCAGTTTCATTTCGAGGCTGGCGGCGACCTAGATGGCGAGGTATCGATTGTCTCTCCCAAGCCCGATCCCAGTCTCGGTGGACAACGCACAGCGGCGATTGCAACGACTTCGCTGGCGCTCCACATTGGTGCGGACTCGTCGGGTCATCCGTTGGGTACAGCGCCAGCAGCCGCCGACACCTGCCTGGTGCTGCGCACCGCCGACGAAACCTTGGAGTTGGTCAAGCCCACCCTCCACGGTGCGCCGGTGGGGCACGCGGCAACCGCAGGAGGAAGTTCCGGAGTGCGCTCAGAGTCCGCGGCAAATAAGGATGGCTACGCCGACTGGGTCATGCAGTTGCCCCAAGACATCGATCAGAAGATCACCCTTACCTTGAAGGACTCCAAGACTTCGCCTCCGCCGCGCTGGATAGAGCCCTTTGTCACTGTCAGCCGACAGTTCGAACTACTCGAGCAACCGGGCGCCGGGATCAAACTGATCGGCAAGGGTTCGTCCGACCCTCGCCGATCCCACATCCCGGAAGGGACCAAGGCGGAGCTGACGCTCGACAAGCCGGATTCTGCTGAGAAGACCCTGGTCTACTCCGCTGTCGTCATGGCGGCCGCTTTGTACCCCTGGAGAAATGAGATCCGGGAAAAGATCGAGGAGTACAGGAAGAAAGGCGAGGACTTCCTGGACACGATGAAGGCACAGGTCAACTTTAGCTTTGCGAGTTTGACCTCAGCCGAGCTAACCAAGTACGTCAAGAGCCGAGCGGTGGACGCGCTTCAGTTCGGCTTCAGCGCCGACACGTCCGATCCGGCGAAGAACGCCAAGATCGTCCAATTCATCGACGACAACACCGCCGAAGCTGTTGATGGTAATCCGCCGGTGGCGGTGCTCCACATGCCGTTCGACGTTGGCCTCTCCGTGATCCTGTTTGACTATCCCGGTTGGCCAGGCCCGCGGCCTAATCCGCTGACGAAGCGATACGCGCACGACATCATGTTTGAACGCAACCCGGCGTCAAAGCCGGGGATGCTGTTCAAGTTCGGCAAGGCCCAGGCAGCAGACCCGTCGCTACTGGGTTGGAAGGGCGGGGACTGGGCCGACTTCGCCCTAGAGCAGCCATCCCTCTGGCCAAGGAAGCGAGCCAAACAATCTGCTGAGAATGGCGCCCGTCTGGACCCCAGCGCTGAGGGCTGGACCGGGATCATGATGCGCGATTTGCCAGTCGCCTTCCCTGTGCCTCCAGAAGTTGCTTCAGCGATTAAAGAGAAATCGGCTCTGGCGGGCAAATTCTACGAACTGCTGAACACAAGCTTGCAGCTCCGCTATGGTTGGCTCGATTCGACCGGAGCGACCTGGTACGTCACTATGGCAAATCCGGCGGGATACGACTTCACACCCGATGGGTGGAGCGACTTCCTGACTTTTCGCCTCGAACGCATCGGAATCACTGGCGCCGGCGGCAAGCCGGCCGGTGCTGAGGGCGAACTTTCTCTTACGCTCAACAAAATTAAGGGCAATCAAGACAAGCCGCTCAGAGTGGCCGGCCGTTTCGGACTGGACATCTCCAAATCCAATCCGGTGACCTTCATCGAGCTCTCGATTACGAAAAATGAATTTCTGGAGAGCTCCGCAATTCCGGGGTTCGAGAAAGTCGTCGTCACAGGACTTACGACCGACTTCGTCACGGCGACGGTCCGTCTTGAGCTGACCCCTTCCGCAGGGCTGGCAGCGGCACTACCAGTCTTCAAAGTAGGTGCACCAACCCCAGCATCCCTCGTCCTCAACTTCCGTGAAAACTCCCAGAGCCAGGTCCAACTATCGATCCAGACGGACAAGGAGACCAACCTCTTCGGCCGCAACCCGCTGACCATCCAGGGCATCTTTATCCAATTCGGTGTGAAGGACGCCGTTGGCGGCAACCGAGTGCTCATCCGCAGCCGACTGGGTTTAGGTCTGCCAGGGCTCGAGGCGGTGGGCGCTGACATCATTTTGTGCCAAAAGGGACAAGACTGGACTTTCGACGTTTACATCAACCATATCGGTATTGACCTTGCACTGGGTGACAACTTCCGGCTGAAAGGCCTGTTGTCGTGGGCGCCGGATGATGTTGATCTAACAAAGCTTCCCGATGGATACAACGCCCCTGTCGACGCTTCAGAGCTTCCGACACAAGGATCCCAAAGAAACTTTTGGGCCGTACTGACGCTGACGACCAAGTCATTTTTCGGCGACCTCGATCTACTGATGAAAATCGGCTCGTATGGCGAACGGACCTTCTGGGTCGGCGCGGCCAAATCGACCAAGGAAATCCCGATTGGCTCCGCGCGCCTAAGAGCGCCAGCGATCGTGTTCGCCCACAATGCTGATATCACCGGCAAGGGCGGCCTGCGGAAGTTCCTAACTGATCCTCACGCTGAGCTTGTCGGCGGCATCCGGCCGAAGGAAGACCCAACCGACCCAAACAAGGACTTAGCTCTCAAGCGCGAATGGCTTCAGGGTTGGGGCGCTTCGACCGACATCGGCGCGGTTATTGCCGGTTCAGGCTATCTGCATTTCAGTGACACAGTGGCCGAGTCTCCGGAGGCGGACGAGAAAGATCACGAGAATCCGAAATTACTCACCTCTCTAGTCGCAACCGATTCCGGCCTATTCCGGATCGACGCGCAGACCAAGTTCATGAAGACGGCGATCATCGGTTTCGCAGTTGCCATCGATACGAAGAACAAGCGACTGATGGCCGCCATTCGAGCACCAGAAATCGCGACGCCGAACAAGGAAAATCCCAAGTATGTGATCTCGCCGGGCACGATGTCGATCGAGCTCAGCTACGATCCCGACAAGATCTACTTCGGCATCGGAATCGGTTGGCCGCCTCTGCTGCCCAATTCGGACGTGGAGCGCGACTGGAGCCAGTCGGTGAAGGTCTATGTGGCCGACCTCGTCCCGATTAACACCTTCTGGGGTGGTTTCAAGGCCGAATTGGACGTGCCCAACAATAGGGTGACCCTTGGCTATGCCATACGCGCTGGCTGGACCTGGAAGGCCGAGCTCAACGGCGCCGACATCGCCAAGGCCTCCGCAGAGTTGGGCATCACCCTGGGCGGCGTCCTGGAATTTTGGATTGACTTAAACCCCAGTTCTGCCCTGGACTCCGCCGCACCGGCGATGCTTCCAACGTACCCGCTACTTGCCTCGGCATGGAATGAGTACCGTACGCTCGTAGCGATATCGCTCGACGCACTAGCCGGCCACTATGGCGAACACGCCGATGCGCTCTGGCTGACCCTACAGATCTTGGACGAGGCGACCAGCCTGTCTGGCCCTGACCTGAACCTCCGGGCTACCGTCTACGGGGACATCTGGGGCAAGGGATCGGTCTCGTTCCTCGGCGTGACATTGGCATCTGTCGATATCGCACTGCGCCTACGTATCCAGATGTGCGGCGGGCTGAAGCAAGGGATCACCAGGGCGTATGGCCATGGTGAGATTGAAGTATCAGTCGAAATCCTCTGCGTCACATATAAGGGAAAAGCCGGCTTTGATCTGTGGCTCCTTCGCGGCGACTGCAAGCAGTTCGGCGACACGCCCCTTTTGGCGGCGCTGCCCGTGACAAGTTTGCTCGACCTGCCCCGAGTCGATGGCCGGGTCCTGAATGAAGCGGAGGTAGTCCAATGAGCGACGAAACTAAACTGCATTTGATGGCGGTCCTGACCCGCCGCCTACCTGGCGGGCCATTCGCCCTTGTCATACGGTGGCTGCTGGGGACCGGGGAAGCACTACCGAGATCGGACGACGTGTTCCGAGTCCGAGTGGTCCTTGGCAACTCCCGCAATCAGCTCGCGAGCGACGGCTCGGTCCTGCCGCCCAACCCGGAGGCCTGGATAGAGGTTCGGCCGCGCAACTACGCCATGCTGGAGCCGCCACGATTCGGTTCCGAAGCAACCAACTACCAGATGGTGGCGGTCAAACCGACCGGCCCCGTCGATCCAGCGGCAGCGGCGAACGGTTCTCTGAATGACCAAGGCAACAGCATGGCCGTCGGTGTGATCCACCTGCTCAATGAAACGGAACCCTCGCGGGAGGCCTGGCGCATCGCCAACGCTGCTGCGCCGGCAATGCGCCGCACTTTGCTCAAGCTTCAAGCCGGCGGCCGTACCCTGAAGACAATGGTTGCCACGACCGAAGGCGAAGATCCCGCAGATCGCTCCGCGCGGGCTCTCGCCCGATTCCTCGTGGCAGCGAACGTACGGCCCATGTATCTGCCACAGGTGCTGACGGCTGCCTCAGCCCGCCTGCGCGAGACGGCCTCGGCCGGCGCCCTGAGAACGCCCGAGGCATTTCCGTCGGTGTTTGCTCTGCAGGACGGCGACTTCCACGAGCAACTTGACCACGCGGCCCTCGTCGCCACCACCCTCAAGGATCGCGCCCTGCTCGACATCCTTGATCAGGAGAGCACCCCGCGAAAGCAAACCCGACAGCAGCTACGTTTGCGCGCACTGCAGGGCGGCAAGCTCCTCGACTATTGGTGCAGCCCTGACGTCATGGGCCAAGCCTGCGTCGATAGCGCCCGCGGCGCGACCTATCCGTCCGCGGAACTAATCGGGACGGGGCTCGAGATAGGCGGCATCCCTGAAGATCTTGTGCGGCAATGGTTAGCCGACGGGGAGTTCATCACGATCAGAGTCCAACATGATGTCTCCGGACACACGGACAGGATTGATCATCCGCTCACCGAGGAAACCGTGACTAGTCCCGGCAACTTGTCAGTGCCTGAGATGGAGGTGGGCCGGTGGGAAGACGGCGCCGCGCCGCCGCTCCGTGCTGCCACCGAAATCCAAAGTGCGCTGGACCGGTCCAGCAGCCATCCCCCACCGCCGCCCGCCTTCGCGGAGATCAACTACGACCTGACCCAATCGGACGCCGGCCGTGCCGAAGACAAGGGAAACTCCCCCCAACCGACGGTCACCTTCGAGACTGGAGAGGGCAAGGTTCAGATCCTGATCAAACCACCCGAGTACGCGAAAGGGTCCAAGACGGTCTACGCCTTCAACCTATACGGGATGTGGGAGGAGGACGCGACCGCCAAGTTCTTCACGGACCATCCGGACGAGCCAAAGCTCGACGAGCTTCGCCCCTGGAGGATTAGCGCAAGGTATTCGTACACGCGTGATTTAGCGCCAGCCTTCCCTTCAGGTGGAGCATCGCCTCACAAAGCCCTGACGGATGCCCTTGCTGATCCGCCGTGGTTCCCGATCCTGGTGCGCCCAAACAAGGTGTACGAGCCTGCTCCACCTGCCAACCCCAAACCTGGCGGCCCCGACCCGGCGAAGCCCTCATCTCAGCCCTTGAATGCACCTCTGCCTCAGGTCGGTCGGGACAACATGACAGCCACCTCGATCGACCTGCGCAAGGGAATGTTGGCGGGTTCAGCCGCACCGGCAGGCGTCATGGTTAGGTGGGACCCGTTCGGTCCACTCAACACGGAATGGACGCCAGCCAAGCGCCGAGACAATTCGGATGCTGGTGCCCGCCCTCAGAGATATCGCTTTTGGGTCACATCGGTGGATGCGTTCGAACAGGAAAGTGCTCCAGTGGCCGTGCGGACCAACGACGATCAGGCTGGAGAGACGACACCGAGCTACATCTACACCCCATGCTTCCGCCTTCCTATTGGTGCGCCACCCCAGCGGCGTGATGAGGCCACAGGGGCGCTCACCCTTCCGCGCCCCAGCTTCGTCGAGACCTCCGA
>Ga0075156_10000510_pt1 | contig 19933 bp, 18 predicted proteins | sample JI81AbrownDNA_FD_70966 | JGI IMG/M metagenome (GOLD analysis project Ga0075156, IMG submission 70966) | Wastewater effluent complex algal communities from Wisconsin, to seasonally profile nutrient transformation and Carbon sequestration -... | ecosystem: Engineered > WWTP > Effluent > Algae...
CTGGCTGCGGAAAATGCTCATCCAGGCGCCACTGCGCTTGCTGGGTCGGGCGTAGTTGTCACCGATGAACAGGCCAACCAGCTGATCAGCGCGGTCGCGCACTTCCCACAGGCGAGCATCAGCGTGGTAAAGCGGGATACCCTTCTGTTCCACGAAACGCACGCCGAACAATTTGCCAGCACAGTCGAACATGGCGGCAATCATGTTCTCCAGCGCAAAGTAGGGTTTGATCTCGGCATCGTCCAGATCGTAGCGCTGCTGCCTGACCTTCTCCGCCAGATAGCGCCAATCCCAGGCTGCGATCGGGGTCGGCTCGCCCAGCGAGCGGGCCATCTCGGTCAGCGCCTGGCGATCCTGCTCGGCCTTGCGCTTGGCGGGCTCCCAGGCGCGGCTCAGCAGATCGTGCACTGCGGCCGGCTTGCCGGCCATGCGGTCCACCAGCTCATAGTCGGCATAGCTGGCATAGCCATGCAGCGCAGCCTGCTCTTGCCGCAGCGCCATGATCTCGGCAGCCAGGGGACGATTATCGTGTTCACCAGCATGTGCACCACGGGCCACCCGTTCGCGCCAGACGGTCTCACGCAGATCGCGGCGCGAGGAAAACGTCAGGAAGGGTTCTGCCAGGGACGGCGACAGGGTGATGGCGTGGCTGCCTTCGGGCAAGCCCAGCTGGCGGGCTGCGCCCTGGGCCGATGCCAGCAGGAAGTCCGGCAAGCCGGCCAAGTCAGCGGCATCCTTGAGCTGCAGCGAGAAACCAGCCTCGTCAGCCAGCACATTCTGGGTAAAGCGGGTGCACAGGCCGGCCAGCGCCTCCATCACCTCGCCATAGCGCTGGCGCTTGTCCTCGGGCAGCTTAGCGCCGGCACGGACGAAATCCAGGTGGATGCGCTCCAGCAGACGCAGCTGCTCGCCATCCAGACCCAATTCGGCGCGTTGGCCGTACAGTGCATCTATGCGGCTGAACAGCGCGGCATGCATGTAGATGGCGTTCTTGTGCGCCGCGATACGCGGCGCCATGATCAGTTCCACCTCCTGCAGGGCCGGCGAGGTCTCGCTGGAGGAAAGATTGTCGAACAGCAGCTCTATGCGGGTGAGCAGACGGCCTGCAGCGTCGAAAGCCACCACGGTATTGTCGAAGCTGGCGGGCGCAGCCTGGCTGGCGATGGCATCCAGTTCGGCCAGGTGGGCCGGCATGGCCTGATCAAAAGCCGGAATGAAATGCCCGGCATCGACCTGGTCGAACGGGGGCAGGCCATAGGGCGTGTGCCAATCTTGCAGCAGCGGGTTGATGGCGAGGGTATCGCGCAGTGCGTCATTCATTGCGGCGGCTTCCGAGCTTGTCAGTAGCCCACCATTCTACTGCGCAGACCGACCACTCGCCCACTGCTGCGATAAAGGGCCCAAAGCCGCGACAGGTGGGAGCTGGGCTGCTTGTACCATGCAAATACTGGGCAACCGTCAGCAGCACACCGCCTGACTCAACCCCCTACTGCGCCGGCACAAAGAAGCGCTCCTGCATGTCCTGCAGGCCCACCTCGGCCAGCACGGCATGGAGCCGCTGGGCGGCTTGCTTGCGCGGCCGGTTCTGGTATTGGGCAATGATGAGCTCATTCTTCATCGAGTGCTCCCAGCCCACCAGCTCGGTCACCGTCACCTGGTAACCATGGGCTTCCAGCTGCAGGCAACGCAATACATTGGTGAGCTGGCTGCCGAACTCACGGGTATGGATGGGATGCCGCCATATCTCGGTTAGCGGATTGGCCAGCATGCTGCCCTTGTGCTTGCGCAGTGCAGCCGCCACTTCGGCCTGGCAACAAGGCACCAGGACTATGCTCTGCGCCCCCTTGGCCAGGGCAAAACGGATGGCATCGTCGGTCGCGGTATTACAGGCATGCAGGGCCGTTACCACGTCTATGCGCTCAGGCAGCTCGCCGGAGCTGATCGAGTCGGCCACCGACAGATTGAGAAAGTGCATGCCCTTGAAGCCAGCCTTGTCGGCCAGCTCGCGCGAGCGGCTGACCAGTTCGTCACGGGTCTCGATGCCGTAGATCAGGCCGTCGGGCGCCTGCGCCTTGAAGAACAGGTCGTACAGGATAAAACCCAGGTAGGACTTGCCGGCACCGTGATCCACCAACCGGATATCAGGGTGGGTCGCCAGCGCCGCCTGCAGCAGGGGCTCGATGAAGTGGAACAGGTGGTAGACCTGCTTGAGCTTGCGCCGGCTATCCTGGTTGAGCTTGCCGTCTCGGGTCAGGATGTGCAGCGCCTTGAGCAACTCAACGGACTGGTCGGGGCGGATGTCGTACTTCTCGGTCATAACGATGCTTTTCACCTATCAAGACCGGAATGCTACGCGGCTAAGCAAAAATCGGTAAGCTCCGCCCGTCTTTTGAAAGCGAGTAGGTCATGGAAGATCGCATTACCGAACTGGAAATCCGCCTGGCGTTGCAAGACGACCTGCTGGATGAGCTGAACCGCGTGGTCGCCCGCCAGCAGCAGCAAATGGAGTGGCTGGCACAGGAGCTGCGCCGCCTGAACGACCAGATGCGCACGCCGGATGGCAGCAAGGGCAGCCCGCAATATGAGATTCCACCGCATTATTAAGTGGTTAGCCGCGCCGGACAGGTTAAAATGATCGATTGATCTAATTTGAAGCGCCTGGCCCGCCCTGCGGCGTACCAGCGCTTGACCCGGAGTATTCATGTCCAGCACCACCCTGACCCCGCTGCTGCAAGCCGCCTTTGATGCCCGTACCGAGCTACTGGCCCGCCTGCACGGTGAAGCCACCGATGCCTACCGACTGTTCCATGGCAGCGTGGAAGGTGAAGCCGGCCTCACCATAGACCGCTATGGCAGCCTGCTGTTGGTGCAGACTTTCCACAGCAGCCTGAGCCCAGCCCAGCTGGACGAGATAGAAGACTTCTACGAGCATGCCAGCCCCGGTCTCGCCATGGTCTACAACGACCGCAGCGGCGCCAACTCGCGCATAGGCAACCCCCTGCCCGAAGATGAACTGGAAGCGGCCATGCTGCCACGCGAGTTCCAGGAACTGGGCGTGAGCTACCATGTGCAGGCCCGCCATGGCGGCCAGGACCCCTGGCTGTTTCTGGACATGCGCGCCGGCCGCCGTCGGGTGATGCAGGAGGCCGAGGGCAAGTCTGTGCTGAACCTGTTTGCCTACACCTGCGGCATAGGCATCGCCGCCGCCAAGGCCGGCGCCAGCCATGTGGTGAATGTGGACTTCGCCGAATCCAGCCTGCGCGTGGGCAAGCAGAATGCCCGCCTCAACAACCTGCCCATACGGCCCCGCTTTGTGCAGAGCGACGTTTTCCCCGCCGTGCGCCAGCTGTCTGGCCTGGGCCAGCCCACCATGGTGCGCGGCAAGCGCATGCCCCCCTTCCCCAAGCTCGAAGCCAAGCAGTTCGACCTGGTATTCCTGGATCCGCCACGCTATGCCAAGAGCCTGTTCGGCGTGGTGGACCTGGTCAATGACTATTCCTCGGTCTTCAAGCCTGCCCTGCTGGCCACCGCCGAAGGCGGCACCCTCATCTGCTGCAATAATGTGGCCCAGGTGGATGCCGATGCCTGGCTGGACCTGCTGCAGCGTAGCGCCGCCAAGGCTGGCCGTACTGTGCGCGAGGTGGAATGGATCACCCCGGAAAGCGACTTCCCCAGCCATGATGGCAAGCACCCACTGAAGATGGTGCTGCTGCGCGTTTAAGCGACCCACCCTGGATAACCGCCATGCCCCTGCTGCGCCGCGTGCTACTGTCCCTGCTTATGCTGATTGCCCCGCTGGCCCATGCCGATGACCGTGTCGAAATCGGCGCCGTACTGGATCGTTTTCACGGCGCTGCTGCCAAGGCGCAATTCGAGCCTTATTTTGCGCTGTTTACCGCAGATGGCGTATTTATCGGCACCGATGCCAGCGAGCGCTGGACCGTGGCGCAGTTCAAGGCCTACGCCAAACCGCATTTCGACAAGGGCCGTGGCTGGACCTACACCCAGGCCGAGCGGCATATCAGCCTGGCACCGGACGGCAGCCACGCTTTCTTTGACGAGCTGCTGGACAATGCCAGCCTGGGCCGCTGCCGGGGTACTGGGGTGCTGCGCAAGGAAGCAGGCCATTGGAAGATCGCCCAATACCACCTGACCATCCCAGTACCGAATGCGCTGGCCGACAGCGTGGTCAAGCAGATCCGATCGGCCCAGCCTTAAGTGCCTGTAATAAACTTTGATATCGGGCTGTGCGGGCGGAAACCCTTGCACCAAGCGTGTAAGCAGCCTGATACAGCGGGATATCCCCTGATTCAGCCCCCACACCCTACCGTCGCGCGGCCCGCAACAGCGCCGCATTGCACGGCGTGCGGCATTGTCGGCGGTGGCCTCAAGGCATGGGTACCTGGAATGCCTCCCCGGTCTCAAAGAAGGTACCGCCCGCCACATAGTGGATGGAACGCTCACGACCCGGTGCGAAATGCCAATGCCCCTGGCTGAAGTCGCGCGGGTCGGCCCAGGCAGCCACCACCTCGGCGATGAATAGATCGTAGGTCTGCTGGATATGCGGCTCGGCCATCACCCGACATTCCAGCCAGCCCACGCAGCCCGCCAGCAGCGGTGCAGCAACCTGGCTGCCAGCAAAGGTCGCCAGTTGATACTCAGCAAACTTGTCCAGCTCCCTGCCGCTCCGGTTGCCCACCGCCACGGTGGCCTGGGCCAGGCTGCGGCCGGGGATGTTTAGCACGAATTCGCCCGACGCCTCGACCAACTCACGGGTCAGGGTGTGCTTGTCTATCACCACCGTAATCTTGGGCGGCGAGAAATCCAATGGCATGCTCCAGGCTGCTGCCATCACATTGAGGCGCTCGCCGTGCGCACTGGAAACCAGCACGGTAGGGCCATGGTTGAGCAGGCGATATGCCTTGGCGAGGTCGACGGGTTGGTGCATGGCGGGCTCAGCGTGAGAGTGAATCAACGATCTAGATGGGGTCGACAGCGGCAGGCTGCAAGGCAAGGGACTAGTGCTTACATCGTCTCGCAAGCATCAGGGCAGGTCAGCCAACTCGCGCCAACCAATCGAGCACGCCCTGCCCCGCCTTGCGGCCGCTGGCAAAACAGGCGCTGAGCAGGTAGCCGCCGGTGGGGGCCTCCCAATCCAGCATCTCGCCCGCGCAGAATACGCCGGGCAATGGGCGCAGCATCAGGCCAGGGTCCAAGGCCTCAAACCGCACGCCACCGGCCGTGCTGATGGCCTCGGCCAAGGGGCGCGGCTCGCCCAGAGTGATGGGTAAGGCCTTGATGCCCTGCGCCAGCAAGGCCATATCGTTATATGCCTCCTTGCTCAGGCATTCGCGCAGCAGGCCGGCCTTGACGCCGGTGATACCCAGCTTGCTCTGCAGATGGCTGGACAGCGAACGCGAGCCACGCGGATGCGCCACTTCGGCCTGCACCCGCGCCAGGTCACGCCCTGGCGCCAAGTCGATATGGATGGTGGCATGCCCCTGCCTGGCCACCTGTTCACGCAAGGCGGCAGCATGGGCGTAGATCAGGCTGCCCTCCACCCCGGCATCGCTGACCACGAACTCGCCTTGCTTGCGGTACTCCTTGCCGCTGCCATCGCCAAACGACAGCACCACCGATTTCAGTGGCGCCCCGGCGAATTTTTCCCGGAAATGCTCACTCCAGGCCACCTCAAAGCCGCAGTTGGCCGGTCTGAGCGGCGCAATATCCACCCCCTGCGCGGTCAGCAACGGCTGCCAGGCGCCATCCGACCCCAGCCTGGGCCAGCTGGCGCCGCCCAAGGCCAGTACGGTGGCGCTGGCCTTGCAGTGTTTTTCGCCATCGGGAGTAGCCAGCCGCAGGCTGCCATCTGCCGTCCAGCCCAGCCAACGGTGCCGCACATGGATGCGCACACCCATGCCCTTGAGCCTGTGCAGCCAGGCGCGCAGCAGGGGCGCGGCCTTCATATCGGTGGGGAAGACCCGCCCGGAGCTGCCCACAAAGGTGGCAATACCCAGGCCATGTATCCAGTCGCACAGCGCGTCGGGGCCGAAGTCCGCCAGCAGCTGCCCCACCTCGTGCTCACGCTCGCCATAGCGGCTGAGAAAAGGTGCCAAGGGTTCGGAGTGGGTAATGTTCATGCCGCCCACGCCGGCCAGCAGGAACTTGCGGCCCACCGAGGGCATGGCGTCATAGACATCCACCGCCATGCCGGCCTGCGCCAGCACCTCGGCTGCCATCAGGCCGGCAGGGCCGCCGCCTATGATGGCTATGGCAGGAGAGGAGGCAATCGCGGTATCAGGCATGGCTTAGGCATGGCCCCAGGTGGCAACATCCAGGGACTATAGCGTTAATGGCGGGGGCGCATGGTACACCGTGCGGCAGGTCGGGCGGTGAGTAGGCGTCGACCTGCCAACAGCATGGTGGCGCAGGTGACATCGCTCCGCGCCGTTCATCCAGCCGCCTCTCCACACCATCCTAGCCAGTGCCCATGCACCATGAACAGGCGCTTAAAACCCCAGGGCGGCCGCACCCGGTGTCTCTGCCACCTTGCGGCGCAGCTGGCGCAAGCTATCGGCTTCGGGCCAGCCCGCAGGCAGTACCATGCCGCGTGCCAGCTCCTGCCCGCCTGCCGCCAGGGGGGCATACTCGGCCACCATGACCGGCCTGGCACTGGCAGCAAAGTGCTGTGCCAGTTGAGCGCGCAGGCCATCCAGGCTCTGTGCGTCGCCATCGGCCTGCTGTGGTGCCAACCATAAACGCTTGGGCAGGCCGCACCACAGGCTGTCTGGCCGGGTTTGCGGCCATGCCTCACCCCAGCAGCGCCACCAGCCACGCAAATGATCGGTAGCCAGCATGGCGGGGGCGGGTGACAAGGGCTCCCGATAGAACATGCGCCCACGCAGCCAGGGCATGGCCTGTACCGGCCCCATGCCATCCAGCGCCGCCTGTCCTGCCGCCGTATGCGGTAGTTGCAACTGGTGGTGCAGCAGGCGTGCCAGCTTGAGGCTGAGTGCATCATGCAGGCCCGGCCCCACCAGAAACGGCCCTTGTGTGTCAGGCAGGGCCAGATAGAACTTTACCGCCAGTTCGATATGCCATACCCGTCCGGCGGGTGGGCGTAGCAGAAAGTCGTATTCGCCCAGACTGCGGCCGGCTTCCCGCACGGCCAACTGGCTGGCCAGCAGGTCGTGCCCGGGTAGGTGGATCAAGGCCAGCCGCATCAGATCTTCGGCATAACGGCCCAGCCGGTAACCCAGGCCCACCGCTGGCAGGGCAGCCAGCCCGGGCAGCAGTGCCGTCCTGTCCAGCGCCCCCCACCAGGCCTCGCCCAAGGCTGCATCGCCAGCGAGCGCATCGGCCGGCAGACTGGCCGGCGTCAACAGCGAAGGCGAGGTCAGCAACCAGTGCAGATCGGCAGCAGCGGTGGTTTGTCGTATTTCTGGCAACATCTTTGTGGTATTCCAACCGGTAGGCAGCAAGGCAGGTAGTCAAGGCAAGGCTGCGCTACGATACGCCAACTCCGGAAGCAGCACTTGCGAACCGGGGCCTGTCTCCATATAACGCATAAGGGGGCAGTGAAACACGGCCGGGGAACCTGGCCGGTTTTGGCGGTTCCCAATGTGCGGCGGGCAACAAGCCCGCCACATCCAAGCCAGCGAGGACGACATGGGCCACCACGACAGATCACCGCGCGGCGCGCGCGAACAGATCATTCACCTCGCAGCCCGTCTGATGGCCGAAGAGCACATCGACGACTTTGCCCTGGCAAAGCGCAAGGCTATCAAGCGGCTGGGCTTACCCGAGGGCAAGAACCTGCCCGGCAATGACGAGATCGAGGCCGCCCTACGCGAATACCGCAGCCTGTTCACCCCCAACCATGCCGACGTGGTGACCGAGCTACGCAAGAAGGCCCTCTCAGCCATGCGGCTGTTCACCGAGTTCAAGCCCTATCTGGTCGGTTCGGTCCTGTCTGGCCTGGCCGGGCCGCATTCCGACATCAATCTGGTGGTCTACACCGATGACGACAAGTCGGTCGAGATACGCTGCCTCAACCTGGGCATAGACTACCGGATTGAATCACCGCCCTCCGGCCACACCACGCTGGCTTTTTATGAGGAAGGCAGCCTGGTGCGACTGAGCGTCCGGCCCACCAATGACGAGCGGCTGGGTGCCCGCGCCGCCTCCGAACCACTGGAGCGCGCGCGCCTGTCCCAGGTGGAAAACCTGCTTACCTGCTCCGTTGCGCCGTGAGCCAGGCAACAGCCCGCCTGGGTGGCCATCTGGTTGCCGATGCCCTGGTGAGCCAGGGCGTCAGCCTGGCTTTCGGGGTGCCGGGCGAAAGCTATCTGTCGGTACTGGATGGCCTCTATCGCCATGCCGACTTCCGGTTCATCGTCACCCGGCATGAGGGTGGTGCCGCCTTTATGGCGGATGCCTACGCCAAGCTCACCGGCAAGCCCGGTGTCTGCCTGGTAACGCGGGGGCCGGGCGCCACCAATGCAGCCATCGGCATACACACCGCCCAGCAGGATTCCACCCCGCTGGTGCTGCTGGTCGGCCAGGTGGGGCAGGGTGTGGTGGAGCGTGAGGCCTTCCAGGAGATCGACTACCGCCGCATGTTCGGCAACATGGCCAAATGGGTCGCCCAGATAGATCAAGCCGAACGGGTACCCGAGATGGTTGCCCATGCCTTCCAGCTGGCGACCTCGGGCCGGCCCGGCCCCGTGGTGCTGGCCCTGCCCGAGGATATGCTGGCCGCCAGCGCCAACGTGGCCGATGCCCGCCCGCATCAGCCGCTACAGGCCAGCCCTTCGGCGGCCCAACTATCTCAGCTCACCAGCCTGCTGCACGCCGCCCGGCAGCCTATCGTCATCGCTGGCGGCTCGGGCTGGAGCCGCCAGGCCTGTGCCGACCTGCGCCTGTTTGCCGAGGCCTGGCAGTTGCCGGTGGCCTGTGCCTTCCGTTTTCAGGATCTGTTCGACAATCAGCACCCGCTCTACGCCGGTGATGTCGGCATAGGCATCAACCCCAGGCTGGCCGAGCGCCTGCGGCAAGCCGATCTGGTGCTGTGCCTGGGCGCCCGCCTGGGTGAAATGACCAGCTCGGGCTACAGCCTGTTTGGTATCCCCATTCCACGCCAGCAGCTGGTGCACGTGCATGCCGGGGTGGAGGAACTGGGGCGTGTCTACCAGGCAGAGCTGATGATCAATGCCGGCATGGCCGAGATGGCTGCCGCGCTGCGGCTGATACCTTGCCGCCATGCAGGTTACGCCACCGGGGCGGCCGGGGCGCGGGCCGACTACGAAGCCTGGCAGGGCATACCGCCCATCTACTTGGGCAGGCAGGCCAGGCTGGACTTATGGCAGGTGGTGATGGAAGCCCGCCAACAGCTCCCGGCCGACACCCTGGTCTGCAACGGCGCCGGTAACTTTGCCAGTTGGGCCCATCGCTTCTGGCGCTATGGCAGCCAGGAGCGGGGCCGCTGCCAGCTGGCGCCTACCTCAGGCGCCATGGGCTATGGCCTGCCCGCCGGCGTGATGGCCAGCATTGTGGCGCCCGAACGCACGGTGCTGGTATTTGCTGGCGACGGCGATTTCCTGATGAACGGGCAGGAGCTGGCCACCGCATTGCAGTACGGCGGCGCCCCCATCGTATTGCTGTTCAACAACAGTCAGTACGGCACCATACGCATGCATCAGGAGAAGCACTTCCCGAGCCGGGTCTACGGCACCCAGTTGCACAACCCGGACTTTGCCCGCTATGCCGAGAGCTTCGGCGCCCTGGGCCTGGTGGTGGAAACCACGGCCCAGTTCGGCCCTGCCCTATCTCAGGCACTGGCCCATCGCCGGCAGACCGGCAAGCCCGCACTGATAGAACTGCGCATGGATGCTGCCGATCTGGCGCCAGGCCTGCGCCTGGCTGGTTGATGCGGAACCCTCGCTGGCTAGCCGGCATATTTACGCCCTTCCCGGGCTTTCGTTACACGCTCCCCTGCGCCACACTGTATATCTGACCCGCAAGGCACTATCCCGATATGCCGCCCTCCGACGACGATCTCAAGCGCCAGCTGCAACGCCTGCAAGCCATCCAGCAGGCCATCCTCACGGTGAGCCGCCAGGCCAATGCCGGCCATGACCTGGCTGGTTTCGCCGCCCTGGTGCATGGCCAGCTCAATAGCCTGATGATGGCCGAGAACTGCTATATCGGGGTGTGCGACCCGAGCAATGAGCGCATACGCTATGCCTACTTCTCGGACCAGTGTGAGCCGGCGCCGGAGCCCGAAGCCTGGGAGGGGCTGGGGGACGCCGAAAGCGGCCCCACTGCCTGGGTGATCCGCCAGGGCCAGCCCCTGCTGATGACTGCAGAGGAAGACCGCAACCGTACCGCCACCGGGCAACCCTGGGGCGACGGCAAGGTGGCCGAGCACTGGATGGGCATGCCGCTGCGCGGCAGCAATGATAGGGTCATCGGCGCGCTGGTGACCCAGACCTATCTGCCGGGATATCGCTACAGCAAGGAAGACCAGGAAATCTTTGGCGTAATGGCCAGCCATGTGGCGGTCGCGCTGGAGCGGGTGATGCACCAGCAGTGGATGGACCAGCTGGTGGACGAGCGCACCCGCGAACTGGCGCGCGAAGCCCATGAGCGGCGCAAGGGCGAGACCCTCAACCGGGTGTTCTACCAGATAGCCGAACGGGCCACCGCGGGGGATTCGTTCTATGACTTCCTGCAGGCAGTGCACCACCTGCTGGGCGAGTTGCTGTACGCCCGCAATTGCTATGTCTGCCTGTATGACGCCGCCAAGGGCGTGCTCAACTTCCCCTACTATGTGGACGAGCGCGACGGCGACACCATGCAGGAATACGACGTGCCCATGCGGCGCGGCTTGACCGAATATGTATTGCGCAGCGGCACGCCGCAGCTGATAGACCGTGACCGCATGCAGGCACTGAGCCAGGCTGGCGAGATCACCGAGGCCACCGGCGACCTGACCTTCTACAGCTGGCTGGGCGTGCCCATGCAGATACGCGGCAGCCTGGGTGGGGTGCTGACCATACAGAGCTATGAGGCCGACCACCTCTATGACGCCGCCGATGCCGACGTGCTGTCCTTTGTGGCAAACCACATCAGCAGTGCCATCGAGCGCAAGCAGGCCTACGATGCGCTGCGTGAGGCCACCCAGGTGGCCGAAAACGCCTCCCGCCTCAAGAGCGAGTTCCTGGCCAATATGAGCCACGAGATACGCACACCCATGAATGCCGTCATCGGCATGGCCTATCTGGCGCTCAAGACCGAGCTGACGCCGAAGCAGCGTGACTATGTCAGCAAGATACACAAGGCCGGCAACTCCCTGCTGGCCATCATCAACGACGTACTGGACTTCACCAAGATCGAGGCTGGCAAGCTGGACATGGAGCGGATCGAGTTCTCGCTCGACGAGGTGCTGGCCAATGTAGCGACCGTGACAGCCCAGCGAGCGCAGGACAAGGGACTGGAGTATCTGTTCCATGTGCCGCTCAACATCCCCCGCCAGCTGATAGGCGACCCCTTGCGGCTGGGTCAGGTGCTGATCAATCTGGCCAACAACGCCATCAAGTTCACCGAGCACGGCCAGATCGACCTGCATTGCCGGCTGCTGCGAGAGGAAACCGGCCAGGTGCGGCTGGAATTCACCGTGCGCGACAGCGGCATAGGCATGAGCCAGGCACAGGTAGCCGCACTGTTCCAGCCGTTTACCCAGGCGGATGGTTCCACCACCCGCAAATACGGCGGCACCGGTCTGGGGCTGACCATCAGCAAGCGGCTGGTCAGCATGATGGGAGGCGATATCTCGGTGGAAAGCCATGTCGGGGTCGGCTCGGCGTTTCATTTTGCGGTGGATTTCCAGCTGCCTGCCACCCCGCAGCCCACCTTGCGCGGCCTGCTGGATACCCTGCAGGGCAAGAGCGCACTGGTAGTCGATGACAACAGTGCTGCCAGCGAGATACTGGCCGATGCACTGCTGCATTTCTCCATCGGTGCCGATACCGCCGATAGCGGCGCAGCCGCCCTGGCCAGCATCAAGCTGGCCGATGCACACGCGCCCTATGATCTGGTGCTGTGCGACTGGCATATGCCCGGCTTGGATGGCGTGGCACTGGCCGAAGCGCTGCAGGCAGCCCGCTTGCGCCACCCGCCCAAGGTTGTGCTGGTGACAACCTTTGGCCATGAATCCTCCCTGCAGCGGCCTGCCAGCCATGGGGTGGATGCCGTGCTGACCAAGCCCATCAGCCAGGCCAGCCTGCTCAGCACCTTGCTACCCCTGTTTGAGTTGCACCCACAGGGTGAAGCCAGTTCGGTAGACCACAGCCTGTCGGGAGCCGGCTATCGGGTGCTGCTGGCGGAAGACAACGAGATCAACCAGCAGATCGCGGTCGAGTTGCTGCAAGCCCAGGGCTATGCAGTGGAGGTCGCCCAGAATGGCCGCCAGGCATTGTCCATGCTGCATGCCCAGCCGGCTGATTACTACCAGTTGGTACTGATGGACCTGCAGATGCCCGAGATGGATGGGCACGAGGCGGTGCTGAACCTGAGGCGTGACACACGCTACGACCGCTTGCCGGTCATCGCCATGACAGCCCACGCCCTGCTGGAAGAACGCGAGCGCTGCCTGCGCGAAGGTATGCAGGACACGATCACCAAACCGATAGACCCCGACCTGATGTTCCGTACCATGGCGCAGTGGTTGGCACCGCAGATAGCCGAAGCCAGCCAGTAAGCGCTACCATCGCGGCCCCACACCCCCGCCGTACCGAGAGACCAGCCATGACCGATGCCACCCCGCTCACCCCCAAGCCCTGCAAGAAATGCGGCTCGCCTGGCGAAGTACTGAAAGCCGGTTCCAATCGCTGGTGGGTGGAATGCGCCAAGTTCGGCCGCAACGGCAACTGCAATGTCATCAGCGCCCAGGCCAGTAGCCGCAAGGCCGCCATACAGGACTGGAACGCCCACTGCGCATGAGCAACAGCCTTACCGGGCCTTGCCATAGCGAACTGCTGATCAAGAAAAGCCGCTTTATCGCTTGCGTCGAACCCATGGCCGACCGTGCTGGCGCCCAGGCCTGCGTCGCCGCCCTGCGGCAGGCCCACCCGGCAGCGGCACATGTCTGCTGGGCCTTGCTGGCAGGCGGGCATTCTGCTGCGGTGGATGATGGCGAACCCAGCGGCACTGCCGGGCGCCCCATGCTCGATGTACTGCGCCACCAGGATCTGGAAGGGGTGCTGGCCACCGTGGTGCGCTACTACGGCGGCGTCAAGCTGGGTGCCGGTGGCCTGGTAAGAGCCTATACCGATGCCGTCGCCCAGGCCTTGCTGGATGCCCCCCGCATCCCCCTGCAAACCCTCACCACCCTGCACTGCAGCCTGCCCTATGCCCTGGAGGGCCATGTGCGGCGGCAGCTTATTGCCGCCAGCGCGCAGTTGCTGGGGGTAGAGCACGCCAGCCTGGTACGCATGCAGTTCTGCCTCCCGGCCAGCGCGGCCGATGCGCTGATCCGCCAACTCAACGAGTCCTGCCACGGCCAACTGGCCTGGTTCCATCCCTAATTTGCAGGATGGCAAGGCCGCGCCGCCTCTCTACAATAGGATGGTGATGCCATGCGCGGGTGTTCTCGCCCCGAACGCATGGCATACCCGCCAACCCGCCGGCCCTGCCGGCATCGCGAGAGGAAAGCCATGTCCGAGCAGCAGCTGCCACGCCCAGGTCTGGGTGCCTATCTGCTGCTGCCGCTGCTTTACTTCGTCGCCGCCCGGTTTTGTGGCGCGTATACCGTCTCGCCAGAGGGCATGGGCATCATCTGGGCGCCCAATGCGGTGTTGCTGGCGGTATTGCTGTACTACCGCGGGCAAGGCTATCTGCGCTTTGCCGTGCTTGCTGTCATCGCCGAGATGCTGGGCGACCTGCCCTACTACCCCGTGCAGCAATCCTTCTTCTTTGGCCTGGTGGACACGCTGGAAGCCACCCTGGCCTGGCTGCTGATGCGCCGCGCCCAGATGTCTCCCCAGCTGGGCACGGTGGAGGACCTGGCCAAGTTCATGCTGGCCGGCCCCGTGCTGGCGGCACTGGCGGGCGGCACCTTGGGGGCACTCACCCTGTATGCCCTGGGCGTCACCCAGAATGGCCTGCTCAGCATGACCAGGGTCTGGTGGTTTGGCGACGCGCTGGGCTATATGATCATGACCCCCCTGCTGCTCTACCTGGCCCAGCCCGCCAGCCGTTGCGGCTACCAGTACCGGCAGGGCGATCTGGTGGCGCTGGCCTTTACCCTGGCCGTCGCCGCCGCCCTGGTCGCGGCCGAGAATGGCGCCCTGCAGGGCGTATCCGTCACCCCCGCCGTCCTGCTGCCTTCGCTGCTTTACCTGGCCGCCCGCTTCCACCCCGCCTGGTCGGCGCTGGGGGTAGCCCTGGTCGCCATGACGGTAGCCGTGCTGATCACCGGCGGCCACCATCCCTTCGGCAAGCTGCCGCTAAACGAGGAAGTCATGCGCGGGCAGGAATTCATCCTGATCATGAGTCTGCTGGGCACCGGTTTTGCCGCGCTGATGAGCGAGATACGCGAACACAAGCGCAGCCTGGAAGCCAGGGTGGCGGAACGTACATCACTACTGCTCAAGCTCAATGCCGACCTGGCCCACCAGGCCCAGACCGATGCCCTGACCGGCCTGCTCAACCGCCGGGCCTTCTATGAGGCCGCGCAGCGGGAAGTCGAGCGCAGTACCCGCTTCGAGCGGCCGCTGGCGGTGCTGATGCTGGATCTGGATCACTTCAAGGCCATCAACGACAGCCATGGCCACCTGGTAGGCGACAAGGTGCTGAGCCACTTTGCCAGCCTGCTGCGGCAGACGGCGCGTGGCTCCGATGTGGTGGCGCGCTACGGTGGTGAGGAGTTCGTGGTGCTGCTGCCGGAAAGCGGACTGGAACCCGGTCTGGCGCTGGCAGAGCGTTTGCGCGAGAACCTGCGGGACTCGCCCCTGCTGATCGACGGCCAGGCCATCGCGGTCACCGCCAGCATGGGCCTGACCGTGCTGCGGCCGCCCGAGGGGGTGGAATCCATGCTCAGCCGGGCCGATACCGCGCTCTACCACGCCAAATCCGGCGGGCGCGACCGCATCATGGAGGTAGACTGAGCTGGCGACAGCTCAGGGTTTCTGCATCCAGGGCGCCACGGCCTGCTTGAATTCAGCCGACTCCCTTACTAGCCCCACCGTATCCCATAGGCGCTGGGCCCACACTGGGTGCTGGGCCACAAACCGGCGCGACAGCATGATGAAATTGGGGCGCCGGTCGAGCGGTGGACCTACTTTTTCCAGATTCGCAGCCAGCTCAGGGTTGACCTGCAACAAGCGGTCGCCGTTATGGGTCAGCAAGGCCGCACCATCGGCCACACCCAGTTGCACCTGCCGCAACACATCCTCGGCGTCCTTGGACAACTCCAGCACATTCGCCCCGGCCGCCCGCAAGGGACCAATGATGGAAAAGCGATGCTGCACAGCAATGCCACGCTTGAGGTTGCTGAAGCGGCTACCATCCCAACTCAGCTCGCCTTCCTTGGGCCGATACAGGGAGTAGGTGATTTCCAGCATGCGCTTGTCGATGTCAGGCTTGCCATCCCGCATGGGGTAGACCCCCATCTCCAGCCGCTCCGGCACAAAGCTGGCATTGACCACGCCATCGACCACGTTCTGCTGCATCTCTGCCAGACAGCGCTTCCAGGGCTTGGCCACCAGCACCACATGCAGGCCGCTGCGCAGGCCGACCATCTCCACCATAGTGATCACATAGCCACTGGGGCCAGGCAATATCCAGGGATAGTTCTCCTGATCCTCGAAGCACAAAGTGACACTGGCGGGTTTGTCGGCCAAGGCGGGTAGCGTCAGCAGGAGGCAGATCAGCCAGCGCAGCGAGGTCATGGTATTCCTCCGAATATCAGAGAAATATAGAGGGCAAGAACAGTCCTGCGCCGTCCTCGTTCAAGGGTGGCGCTAGAACTGCCTGACGCCATCCCGGAAATAGTCGCCATAGTCGAGGCGCCGCTGCAGGAAATGCTCCTGCCGGATATGGTTCTCGCTGGGCATCCACTCGCCCGGCCGGCGCATCAGGTCCACGGTTTCGCCTTCATCGGTACCGGTCGCGACTATCCTGGCCTGCCGCATCGCCGGCCTTTGCGCCTCCGGCGCCACGAACTCGTCAGCCGCAGACTGTCGAAACATGGTCGCCCCGTGCGCATTGCGCCAGGCATGCACCAACTCATGGCCCAGCCCGATGAAATTGGGCCGCCGCTCTCCACCGACCACCAGATTGTCCGGGTTCCAATTGACCGTGGTGCCTATGCCACCAGCACCACGCTGCCCATTGGGCCGACGGTATAGCCCAAGGTTGGGATTAAACCGGTTGGCTATCTGGGCTTCGGCATCGTTCACGTTGGCAGAGCGCTGTATATCCACCCAGCCATGGCTGGCCCGCAAGGTAGCATTGGTTTCAGTGAACATCCGGTTGGCCGTGTACTTGGTATCCAGCTTGGCCATGGCGCGGCGGGTCTGAACCGTGAAATCGGCAAACTCGGCATTGGACATTCCTCCACGGCGCACTGTAAATCGCTCATGCGTGCTGCTTGCCACACCCCGGTCGGCAGGCCGCAGCGCAGCGCGACCCGCTGCAAGCAAATCTGGGGTAACACCGTGTCGGTTCATCTTGCGCCCTTCCTGGCCCACGACCTAGGACCACACCGCCGTGGCCCCCATGGCCATGGACGCGATCCGTCTATGAAGTATCTAGACGTTCGCGCCAGTAATGGCAAACTGTGGCGTGCCTGCGCCGCCCTGCCCGCCACACCTGGCGCCGGCATGGCTTCACGCCCCTCACGCTCCACTACTTGAAAGTGCATCTCATGGCAGACCCCAAGCGACCTCTGGCTGGTGTCAAGGTTGTCGAACTTGGTTCGTTGATCGCCGGGCCGTTCTGTACCCGCCTGATGGCCGACTTCGGTGCGGAAGTCACCAAGATAGAGCCGCCCGAGGGCGACCCCTTGCGCCGCTGGCGGCGGCTGCACCAGGGTACTTCGCTGTGGTGGTATGTGCAGAGCCGGGGCAAGCGCTGCATCAACCTCAATCTCAAGCTCGATGCCGACCGCCAGCGCGCCCGTGAACTCTGTGCCGGCGCCGATATCGTGGTGGAGAACTTCCGCCCCGGGGTGATGGAAAAACTGGGCCTGGGCTGGGACACCCTCTCCGCCCTCAACCCCAGGCTGGTGATGGTGCGTATCTCCGGTTTTGGCCAGAGCGGGCCCTATCGCGATCTGCCCGGCTTTGGTGCAGTAGGCGAATCCATGGGCGGCCTGCGCTATGTGACCGGCTTTGCCGACAGGCCACCGGTACGCACCGGGGTGTCGATAGGCGATTCCATTGCTGCGCTCTATGCCGTCATGGGCGCCCTGATGGCCCTGCGCCAGGTCGAGGTCAACGGCGGCCGGGGACAGATAGTCGATGTGGCGCTGTACGAGGCCGTCTTCGCCATGATGGAGAGCCTGGTCCCCGAGTTCGACCATGACGGTTTTATCCGCGAACGCAGCGGCAACATCATGCCTGGCATCACGCCCTCGAACACCCATACCACCGCCGATGGCCGGCATATCACCATAGGCGCCAATGGCGATGCCATCTTTGTCCGGCTGATGCGTGCCCTAGGCCGCCATGATCTGGCAGAAGCCCCAGACCTCGCCGACAACGCCGGCCGCGACGCCCGCCGCGACGAGATCTATGCCGTGATAGACCAGTGGGTAGGCTGCCACAGTCACGACGAAGTCATGGCCGCCCTCAAGCAGGCCGAAGTCCCGGCATCCAAGGTCTATTCGGTGGCCGACATGCTGGCCGACCCACACTTTCACGCCCGCGAGATGTTTATCCCCCTGACCCTGCCCGACGGCAAGGTGATACGGATGCCGGGCATCGTGCCCAAGCTGGTAGGCTAAGAGCCTGTTCAAAGCCAGGGCGGGACTTGTAAGAAAACCGTCACCGCCACCGGCCCGCAGGCTGGCTATGCTGGGATGCAGCCCCCTGCCGACCAGCCCACCATGCTCTATGACCGCCTGCCCGAACTTGCCCAGCTGGAACGCCTGATCGCGCATGGCCAGGGCTGTTTGCGTGCGCAGACCGTCGCTGAGGTGCGCGCGGGTGGGCATGCCCTGCCGGTCAAGCTGCTGAGCATGGGCAGCGAGCGGCCGGATGCGCCGGTGGTAGGTTTCTTTGGCGGAGTGCATGGGCTGGAGCGCATAGGCACCCAGGTGGTGCTGGCCTTCATCCACAACCTGCTGATGCGGCTGCGCTGGGACCCATTACTGGAACACCAGCTGAGCCAGGTACGACTGCTGTTCATGCCGCTGGTGAACCCGGGCGGCATGCTGCAACGGCGCCGCGCCAACCCGGCCGGGATAGACCTGATGCGCAATGCCCCCATCAACGCCAGCGAGCCGGTGGCCTGGCTGGTGGGCGGGCATCGCCTGGGCGGCTGGCTGCCCTGGTATCGCGGCCCCGATGGCGAGGACATGGCGGCCGAAAGCCGGGCGCTGTGCGAGGTGGTGGCCGCCGAGATGCTGGGACGGCCGCTGGCGCTGGCGCTGGATTGCCATTCCGGCTTTGGGCTGCGCGACCGTATCTGGTTTCCCTTGGCGGGCAGCCGCCGGCCTATCGATGTACTGGGCGAGATCTACACCCTCAAGACCTTGTTCGACCAGGCCTACCCACACCATCGCTATGTGTTCGAGCCGCAAAGCCGGCAATACCTGACCCACGGGGATTTGTGGGATCACCTTTACCTGCAGTCGCGTCAGCTGGGGCAAGGCTTGTTCCTGCCGCTGACCCTGGAAATGGGCTCGTGGAACTGGGTACGCAAGAACCCACGCCAGCTGTTCTCGCGCCTGGGGGTATTCAACCCGGTGGCGCCACATAGGCAGCAGCGGGTAATGCGCACCCACCTTGCCTTCATGGAATTCCTGACCCGCCTGGCCGGCAGCGAACAGCGCTGGCTGGCCGGCCACCTGCGCAGCGCCCGCCACCGCATGGATGCCATGCACCTATGGTATCGCGATGCCTGAGCCGCGCCCCTGGGTGTTGCTGCGGGGCCTGGGGCGGGAGGCACGCCATTGGGGTAGCCTGCCAGGCCTGCTGGCGGCGGCAACCGGCAGCCGTATCTACACCCCGGACCTGCCCGGCAATGGCCGGCTGTGGCGGCAGCCGAGCGCCAGCAGCATTGCGGGGCAACTAAGCCAGTTGCGCCAGCAACTGGCTACAACCTTGCGCCATGGGCCGGTACAGGTACTGGCGATCTCGCTGGGTGGCATGGTGGCGCTGGAGTGGGCCACCCACCACCCCGATGAGGTGGCTAGGCTGGCCTTGGTGAACACCAGCCTGGCGGGTTTGGCTCCCCCCTGGCAACGGCTGCGCTGGCAGCGCTACCCGGCGCTGCTGCGCCTGCTATGGCAAGACACGGCAATGCGTGAGCACGGTATCTTGCAGATCACCAGTAATCTGCCGACGCGGCGCCAGGCGGTGCTGCACGACTGGCAGCAGTGGCAGCAGGCCTGTCCCGTTTCGGCCAGCAACCTGCTGCGGCAGTTGGCCGCCGCCGCCCGCTACCGCCCCCCCACAGCCTGGCCCCGCTGCCCGGTACTCCTACTGAACAGCCAGCAAGACCAGCTGGTACACCCGCGCTGCTCGCGGCAGTTGGCCCAGGCCAGCGGCTGGCCGCTACGGTTACACCCCTATGCGGGCCACGACCTGGCGCTGGATGACCCGCTCTGGCTGGCCCAGCAAGTGGCAGGCTGGGCAAGGCATGAGACCGAACCGGCACTGGCAATAGCACCAGGGGAGTACGCAGCGCCCCCCTGAGCGCGGTAGGA
>Ga0075156_10000511_pt1 | contig 19912 bp, 24 predicted proteins | sample JI81AbrownDNA_FD_70966 | JGI IMG/M metagenome (GOLD analysis project Ga0075156, IMG submission 70966) | Wastewater effluent complex algal communities from Wisconsin, to seasonally profile nutrient transformation and Carbon sequestration -... | ecosystem: Engineered > WWTP > Effluent > Algae...
CTTCGATCTGGAGGCGATCGCCGCCGATCTCGGCTACCCCCTCTACATGAAGCCGTTCGACGGCGGGGGCTGGCGTGGGGTCTCGCGCATCGACGGTCCGGACGACCTGAAGCGGGCCTACGACGCGTCCGGTGAAATGTTGATGCATCTGCAGGCCACCGTCGACTACGACGTGTTCGCCCGGGCACTCACCATCGGCGCCGAGACCATGGTGATGGACTTCCGTCCCGAGCAGCCGATGCACAACCGCTATCACGTCTCGCACGGCTTCCTGTCGGCCCGCGCCGGCCACGAAACGGCTGCGATCAGCCGCATCGTCAACGCGTTCTTCGCCTGGGAGTTCAACTCGGCCGAGATGCTGGTCGCCGGCAACGAGGTCTACCCGATCGACTACGCCAATGCCTGTCCCGACGTGGCCCTGACCTCGCTGCACTACTACTTTCCGTGGGCGATCAAGGCGCTGGTGCGATGGAGCGTCTACTGCCTGGTCACCGGACGCAAGGGCACCGTCGACCTGCACACCGAGCGCTACTTCGAGATCGCGGACGACGCCTCGCTCAGCTACGAGGACAAGCTCGACGAGTACCTGGAGCTCGCCGATCAGTACTTCGAGACCGACAAGTACTGGGCCTTCTGCGCCGAGCACCTCGCGCATCTGGACGCCGCGGTGCTGGCCTGGGTGCGCTCGGGCGAGTTCGACCGGTTGCTGGTCAAGACCGTGCAGGCCACCTACCCGGCCCACGAGCACGACGCTTTCCTGGGCCATTTCCGGGGGCTCACGAAGGCGTGGGCGGACGAGCAGGACTGAGCTCGAACCGCTGAGCACTTGCCCCGAAACGGAGGGGAGGGGGAGACTGGGGGCGCTCTATGAAAGCGCTCTCACACATCCCTCGTAGGAGACCCCATGCCGCTACCCCTCTCGCGCAGAGCAGCCCTGGGTGGTGCCGCCGTCCTCGGCGCAACTGCCCCGTTCGCGCTCAGTGCGCTGCCGAGCCAGGCCCTGCCGCTGCCCGCCCACCACCCCGATCACGACTCGAAGACGGCCAAGAAGTTTCTGCAGCGGGTGGTCGACGCCTACCGAGCCACCGGCCCCCGGCTGGCGCAGAGCTACCAGGACGACTCGGGCCTGACCGACATCGCCTTCGTCTATGACAACGCGCTGGCCGTGATCGCGCTGCTCTCGGTCGGCGACCGGGCCCGGGCCCGAGCCATCGGCGACGCCCTGCTCTACGCGATGGAGAATGACGAGACGTTCGATGACTACCGGCTTCGGCAGGCCTACCACGCCAACACCTTCACCAATCCCGACGGCACCGCCCACTTCGGTTGGGAGTTCGGGCTGGTCGGCACGGCCGTCGGTGACATGTCCTGGGCAGGTATCGCGCTGGCGCACCTCGCGAGAGTGACCAAGCGCGCCGAGTACCTCGAGGGCGCGGTGCGGATCGGCGACTGGATTCAGCGCAACGCCCGTAGCACCTCGGGATTGAAGGGCTACACGTTCGGCGAGACCGCGGGGCTGGAGGATCACAAGTCCACCGAGCACAACATCGACGTGTTCGCCTTCTTCACGCTGCTGCGCCGGTTGACCGGACGCTCGGTCTGGGCCAGCCGCGCGCAGCACGCCTGGGACTTCGTCGAGCGGGTGTGGAACGCCGACGAAGGCTTCTTCTGGACCGGCTCCGACGACGGAGCTGCCATCAACAAGGCGGCCGGTCAGTTGCCGTTGGACGTGCAGACCTGGTCGTGGCTCGCAGCTCGCAACTCCGGCTATGGCGGGGCGCTCGACTGGGCACGCACCAACCTGGCCACGGTGGACACCCCGCTGCGCGCGAACTCCGCGCTGACCGGCAACCTCCAGCTGAGCGGCGTGGTGTTCGCCTCCGGGTCGCTCAACACCGATCCGACCAAGAACATCGGAGGCCAGGACTGGAACCCGAAGCCGGACGTCGCAGCGGTCTGGCTGGAGGGCACCGCGCAACTGGCGCTGGCCCTGGCCAACCGGGGGGCCGACGGCGACGAGGCGCGGGCGGAGGCGCTGATGGAGCAGTTGTCGACGGCGCAGGCGTTGCTCGGCAAGGGCCAGAAGTTCGGCGGCACGGTGAATCCGGGTGGCCTGGTGGCCGCCACGTCGCCGCTCGACACCGGTTTCGGGTTCGGCTACTTTCCCAACCTGCACGTCGGCGCCACGTCGTGGTACGTGATGGCGCTCGAAGAGGTGAACCCCTACCGCTTCAACTAGCGGGCCATCACCCACACCCAGTTGGCCTTGGTGCCGGTCTCGGCCTGCGTGAGCAGCTCGAGATCGGCACCGTGCACGCGGTACAGCGAGATGGTGGTGGAGCGTTCCCCGGCGCAGACCAGGTATCGGCCGTCCGGCGAGACGGCGAAGCCGCGCGGCTGGGGTTCGGTGACGGTGAACGACGTCGCCGCCGACAGGCTGCCGTCGGTGGCCACCGCGACGGCGCCCAGGGTGCTCTCGGTTCGCTCCGAGCACCACAGGTGGGCCGGATCCGAGAAGTGCAGGTCGGCACCCCAGATGTAGTGGTGTTCCCTCGGATCGGCGCCGAAAACGCTGTGCCCGAGATTCTTGGACGGGTCGACCGCAGCCGCCGCGCCCGCCGCGGTCAGGTTGCCGTAGTGCTTGTCGCGACGGTAGCGCAGCACCTCGCCGGAGAACTCCGTCAGCACGTACACCGAGTCCTGGGCCGCGTTGAGTACCAGGTGACGGGGGCCGCAGCCCTCGGGGGCGGGTACCGTGGCCGGGCTGAGCGGCGTCAGTGTCAGGTCGTCGCCGATGGCGAACTGGGCGAGCAGGTCTGCACCCAGGGACACGAAGTACGCGAACCGTCCGTCGCTGCTGGCGCGCACCGAGTGCAGGTTGGGGTATTCGACTCGCGAGTTGGGTTCGCCGACGACCCCGTCCGAGACTGTGCTGATGATTCCGTAGCCGCCGGCGTAACAGGCGCCCAGTAGGGCATTGCCGCCGCGGGTGAGGCTGAGGTAGTTCATGGCGCCGTCAGGCGTGGAGAGATGCGTGCGTACCCACAACTGTCCCGAGGATCGGTCGAGCGCGAACGTGGTGATGCCGGGATCGTCGCCCTTCACCGAGGCGTAGACCAGGTCACGGGTGGCGTCCACGACGAAGGTGGAGCAGCCGGGAGCTCCGCCGTTGACGGCCAGGCGCTGCAGCTGTCCGTCCTTCAGTGAGAAGGAGCTGATGGTTCCGTCGCCGGAGTTGGCGACCAGCACGAGCCTCGAAGCGGTCATGCTTGATCCTATGTGCTGGCCCCTTCTCGGTGGTGCGGTGAGCCGCTATTGAGCCAGGCCGTACAGCCGGTCGCCGGCATCGCCGAGCCCCGGCACGATGTAGCCCAGCTCGTTGAGGCGCTCATCGACCGCAGCCACCACCAGCGTGGTCGGCACCCCGATCGGATCGACCAGGCTGCGCATCCGCTCGATGCCCTCGGGTGCGGCCAGCAGGCAGATGCACGTGACGTGGTCGGCGCCGCGGTCGACCAGGAACCGAACCGTGCCACCCAGTGAGCCACCGGTGGCCAGCATCGGGTCGAGCACGTAACACTGCCGCCCGGACAGATCCTTGGGCAGGCGCTCGGCATAGGTGAACGGCTCCAGCGTGGTTTCGTCGCGCACCATGCCGACGAAACCCACCTCGGCGGTCGGCATCAACCGCATCATGCCCTCGAGCATGCCCAGGCCGGCGCGCAGGATGGGCACGACCAACGGACGCGGGCGGGAGAGTTTCTTGCCTTTGGCGACCGTGATGGGAGTCGTCACCTCGCAGTCGTCCACCCTCACGTCGCGGGTCGCCTCATAGGCGAGCAACGTGACCAACTCTTCGACGAGCTGACGAAACACGGGGGAGCCGGTCTCGACGCTACGCAACAGCGTCACCTTGTGCGAGACCAACGGATGATCGAGCGCGCGCAGTTCCACAGGCTGAACGATAGCGGCCCGGCGTGCGCCGCTTCGGTGGGCATGAAACGATGGGAGTCACGACAAGGAGTGGTGATGAGCAGGTACACCGATACCTCGACCGGCGGGTTGGCCGAAGGCGGCGACGACCGTCCGGGCCTCGACGACCTCGAACCGACGGTCGAATTGCTACTCGATGACGATGTCGACGACGAAGACGATGAAGACGAGGACGAGTACCCCGAAGATGCGACCGAGGACGACGTCGACCTGATCGTCGCGTTGTACCGCGAGGACGGCCTGCCCGTCGTGGTCGCCCTCGGCATCGAGTTGGCCAACGATCTGGACGAGTTGATCGCCCAGTTGCGCCGCATCCCCGGTGATGGCGGAGCGGTCGGCCTGGTGTCGATCGATTCGGAGTTCTTCGTGGTGGTCCGGGTGCGCGGCAAGCACGTTCAGGTGTTGCTCTCCGACGAGCTCGCCGCCAACGACTGGCCGATCGCCCGCGACGTGGCCGACTTTCTCGGCTCGGAACTGCCCGACGAGGACGACGAATCCGGGCCCATCGGCGACCTCGACATTCTGGCCGACGTCGGCCTGCGCGACTTCGAGATGGAGGCGCTCTGCGATGACGACGAGGACTCGGACGTGATCGTCGAGCGCATCGCCAAGAAACTCAAGTTCACGGCGCAATACCGCAAGACGGTGCATGCCTCGTTCGGCCTCTGAGGTTCGTCCGGTGAACCGCTGGCAGCCATCGATGCGGCTCGCGCTCGACGAGGCGGCGCTGGCTCCGCTGCATGGCGACGTGCCGATCGGAGCTGTCGTGCTGACCGCCGCCGGTGAGGTGGTGGCTCGATCGCACAATGAGCGCGAGCTCACCGGTGATCCGACCGGCCACGCCGAAGTGTTGGCGCTGCGGCGGGCCGCCGAGGCCTCGGGCTCGTGGCGGTTGGACGGCCACACGCTCGTGGTCACGCTCGAGCCGTGCACCATGTGCGCCGGCGCCCTGGTGCTGGCGCGGGTCGAGCGTCTGGTGATCGGGGCGTGGGATCCCAAAGCGGGGGCGGTGTCGTCGGTCTTCGACGTGGTGCGCGACCCGCGGTTGAACCACCGGGTCGAGGTGATCGGCGGCATCGAGTCCGAGGCCTGCGCGCGGTTGTTGCGCGAGTTCTTCAAAGGTCAGCGATGAGTTCCCCCGGTCGGCCGTGGCCTACGGTCGTTCTAGCGGCTGAGTCGGTTGGTCGAGCTTGTCGGTCGGTTGGTCGAGCTTGTCGAGACCACCCCCTGCGCACGGCCGTTTTGGCCCTCGCCGCCGCCTGGTTGTCCGCCGAAGGGGCCCATGCCCGTGCGGCACGATCCGCGGCAACGCACTCCGCGCCCGATACTGTTCTCGTTCTCGGCTGCCCGTCCGACAAGCATGGACGTGCATCGGCCATGCAGCTCTGGCGGGTCGATCTGGCCGCCCGCAACGCCGGGCCGCACGCCCGGTTCGTCTTCACCGGGGCGCAGGAGGCCGTCTCGATGGCGGCGCAGCTGACCGCTCGCCACGGGGTGCCCGCCCAGCGCATCACACTGGAGAACGAGGCCACCAACACGTGGGAGAACATCGGCAACTCGGCGGCTCTGATCGCTACCGGCGGCGTGGTGTGCATCGTCTCCGACCCGCTGCACGCTCGCCGCGGCGAGCGGTACTGGCGCCTGCAGCTGCCCGAGCGGGCCGGCGAGTTGGGTCGGGCCTCGCTGTACCGGTTCGGTGAGCATCCGCTGCTCAAGCTGCGCACCGCCGCGTACGAGTCGTTGCTGCGCGGGCTGCGCTACCGGCCGCCTCGCTGACGATTTGCCGACTGGTCGTCGACGACCGATAGAATCCCCACGGTGGCGTGTCCGAGCGGCCTAAGGAGCACGCCTCGAAAGCGTGTGTAGGTTCTGCCTACCGTGGGTTCAAATCCCACCGCCACCGCTCTTGGCTGAGGCCCTGAAACCCTGATCTATCAGCGGTTTCAGGGCCTTCGTCGTCTCCAAGAGACGCTACGTGACAAGGTTTTGACAAGGAAACGGTCCGGGAGGCCTGCCGCAGCGTGCTCGCATCGCCGTCGACAGCAACGAGGCTGGCCGGTCCGACGAACAACCTGCGCACGACGTCGGTAGGTTGCGCTCGCGTGCCACCAACCTCTGTGGTCAGTACACCTAGGGTTAGCCCGTATCGGTGAGCCCCCTGCACTCCAACGCACTCAGTAGGGGAGGATGGGCCAGCCTGTCTTCGATGCTCCGAGAAGGGATCCACGTGTCTGCTCCGCCCGTGCCCAGCCCGTCTGTCACGCCGGTCGGGTCCGTCCCTGACGGCAAGGTCGCCGACTTCCTCACCGGGAAGTTCGTCAATGACACGCCCGAGGAGTACGTCCGGCAGAACATCGAGAAGGCCCTTGTTCGGCAGTACAAGTACGCCCCGGCCGACTGCGCCCCGGAGTTCCCGATCAAGGTCGGGGCGTCGCGCAAGCGCGTCGACATCGTTGTCTTCGACAGGGACGCCGACCACACCCAGGCGAACGCCTACATCCTCGTCGAGACCAAGAGGGCCGACGTGAAACCGACGCACCGCACTGAGGGTGTCGGCCAACTGCAGTCCTACATGGCCTCGTGCCTCAACGTGCAGTACGGGATGTGGACCAACGGAACGGACCGCTTCTGCTTCGCCAAGCGCAGCAACGGCAAGGGTAGCTGGACGTTCGAGGACATCATCGACATCCCCGCGTTTGGTCAGACGGAGGCCGACGCCCAGCGCCCCAAGCGTAAGGACCTGAAGGTCGCCACGGCCGACAACCTGCTGTTCGCGTTCCGCCGATGCCACAACTACATCGCGGCGATGTGCCTGTACACGAAGTTCGGCAGCCGGTTGGGACTCCTCGAGGCGGTGCACGAGTACCTGGGCAATGACCTCCTGGCCAGCATCGATGCCGACGACCCGGAGTCTGCGTTCTCCCGCTACGTCGAGGCGCACCCGCGGCGCTACACCTTCCTGGTCGAGGCGCACCCCGAGCTGCTGGGCATGACCCCGAGTCGGCGGGCCGATTTCGTGGCCCGCCTCGTCGCTACCCTCGGACCCGGCGACCCGGCAGCCGGGCGGGAACGCCTGGCCATGGTGCACGGCCAGGCTCTGCTCAGGCAGGCCACCGCAGTCTAGAGTCTCGGCGCGCCCCCACGCCGCGCCTCACGGCTGGCCTCCTGCTGGCGAGGGAGCCACCACATCAATCTCGAGGGGTCCACAGATGAGTGCAGCGGCGACGCGAGCAGTCGTGGTGCTGAGGGAAGTCCCGACCGCTTCAGTGCTGGTTGCCCTGCACCGTCTCCTCGGGCTCGGCATCACGGATATCCGGAGCCGGACCGAAGCCGGAGATCCGCTGATCGATGTCGAACTGTTTGCCAACGACCACGAGGACGTGGAGCAGACGCTGCGCACGCTCTTGACCCACATCGAAGGCCTCGAGCACAGCGTGCACGTCTGTCTCGGAGACGAAGGGCCGTGCACACAGAATGCGTGGACGGCCGAGGTGCTGAGGCACATGTTGTCCGCAGCTGCTGCCGTGCCCGGGCGCGAGGTCGCGATCCAGGCTGAGCCAGCCCGGGAACTCGTGGACGCAGTCGCAGATGCTACCCGTCGAGCCGTCACGGACCTGCGCGCCGCGCATCAGGAGAGATGGTGCCTCTATGTGCTGGTGACTTCCGGCGAGGCCCTGCGACCGTACTTGAGTGTCACGGTGCACGGGGAGGACCAGTGGGATCACGCCGACAGTCCGTACCTGATCGTCGGGGACGAGTGGTTCGCGACGACTGAGCCGCTGTTCACCTCCCGCGGTGACCTGCACCAGATGAGCAACGCTGCTGCGCTCCTGGAGTACGACGTGAGGCTCGCTTCCCTGGAGGCAGCGCTTCGCCGCCTCGATCAGGAAGGTCTCTTCGGGATGGGTGACGAACGGGAACACGTGCTGCTGCTGGTAACCGCGATGCCGCCCGATGAGAGCGATGCCACCTTCGCACGGCGGCTCAACAAGCCGGGACCGCTGCTGGACGCCTGGCTCGCCGAAGCCGCAGAAGGGAACTGAGGGCACCTGATCATCGACGGGGCGCTCGTTCCCGAGACTGTCTGGGACGGCTCGCGCGAGGAGATCGTTGTCTGGCTCGACGCTGACCCGCACTATGTCCGTTCCTGCACGGCGAGATCGAGACCCACATCGCGGCAGCGTGCGGGCAGTTCAAGACCTCAGGATGGATCCCCCCAGCGTTGCGGTTCTGGGCCGAACGTGCCCTGATGCTGCTCGGCTACTCTGCGCCGTGATGCAGAGTCCAGAAGCCGGCGACGGCGGCCTCGGCGTGGCGGATGATCTGCCCGCGGGTCGGGGCGGCCTCGCCGAGCAGGACTCGGATCTGGGTGTCGCGGACCACGAGGCCGTAGAGGGTGCGGTAGGCCAGGTCCGGGTCGGGGGCATGGATGAGGCCCTGGTGGTGGAGTCTGCTCAGGTAGCTTTCGACGATGGGGCCGATGCGGTGTCTTCCCGAAGTGAGCAGCACGTGGGCCAGTTCCGGTGAGGTCAGCGCGGCTCGGTTGAGCGCCACGGAGGCCTCGCTGGTCAGCAGGGTGAGGAGGCCGGCCGCATAGCCGGTGAGCGTGTCGCGCGCTGTGGCCGGGGCGCTGTCATCTGCGCGGAGCGCGTTGGCGAGCCGCGTAGCCGTGTGGTCCGCGTTGGTCTCGATGAGCGCGGTGACCAGCCCCTCCCGGCTGCCGAACCAGGCGTAGAGCGTCTCCTTGGACGCGCCTGCCTCGACTGCGATGTCCCGCATCGTGGCCCGCTCGTACCCGTTCGCCGCGATCACCCGTAGGGCAGCATCCAGTACCTGGCCGACCCGTTCCTGTTTGGCGTGCGCTGGGAGCCTGCCGCGACGCCCTGCGGCTTCGTTCTTCTTGGTGACCATCTTGACAATCGTACCTCAGCGTTCGGATACTGAATCGTACCCGCACGTTCGTTTCCATACGAGGAGCCCCGACATGGCCAGCACCACGGCTTCCACCAGTCCAGCTGCGAGCGTCGGCACCGCCCGCGCTGCTAGCCCTCTAGCCAGAACGGCCGCCGTGGCCGCAGTGGCGTTCGGAGGAGCGATCTCCGGCTTCTTCTACGCCTGGGTCTGCTCCACCATGTGGGGCCTCGACGATGCCGATCCCAGGGTCGCGATCGCCGCCATGCAGGCGATGAACGCCTCCGTGCGGAACGCGGTCTTCTTTCCCGCCTTCTTCCTGACCCCTGCGGTGATGGCATTGGCGGCGTGGCTCCTCAGTCGCCAGCGCGCCCGCGCGGCCGCAGGGCTGATGGCCGCAGCCGCGCTCATCTATCTGGTCGGCGGCCTTCTTCTCACCATGCTTCTCAACGTCCCGATGAACGAGGACCTCGCCGCCGTCACAGTCCCCGAGACCCGAGCCCAAGCCGCCCAGATATGGCACGACTACTCCGGACGATGGCAGCTGTACAACCAGATCCGAACCGCAGCCAGCGGACTCAGCCTGATCCTCGCAGCCACTGCGCTGACACATCTGCGCCCGACAGACAGGCCGTGACAGACGCAGTCCCGGGTGGCGGAGCCATCCACGGGACGTCCCGGGTCGGGCCTGCCGACCCGGCCCTTGCCGGCCGAGAAATGACCCGCATCGGGCTCGCGCAGTTCACGATTGCCACAGGCGTGAGTGTGAAAGCCAGCGGGTGCCTTTGGGGGCGCAGAGGGCCTCAAGGATCCTTGGGATGTGTCCGATCTCCGACAGCCAACATGGCTGGGACGGCTGCGGCGATCGCGGCGTCCATCCAGCTCGGGATGGCAGTGTCGGGAGAGTCCAAGAGGCTACGCACCAACGCGTAGGGCACCTGCTGCACGGCCGTCATCACTATCGCCTGCTGGTCCGGCGACGCAGTGTCGAAGCGACGCCCGGCCAGGCCGAGAATCTCGGCCATAACCTCGTCATTGGCGCGCTCAACCTCGTCGATCAATGCGGGCGGCGTGTCCGCAACCAGGTCGAGCCATCGAAACAGGGTCAGCGAGCGAGCCTCGGCTCGTTGGTCGCGGCAGTACTTGATCACCTCGCCGGCACCCGCGATGAGGGCCGCCTCGGCATCGCTGCTGGACCGCAGGGCCGTCAGCAATCGCGCGTGGAAGCGCGCCAGCGAGCGAAGCCACAACTGCGCGAACAGGGCGCGCTTGGTCCCGGTGCGGTGGTACACGCTCCCGGCTGAGACGCCGAGCTCGACGGCGACCAGTTCCACCGATGCCGCTCGCCCGTGCCGACCGGCCACCACGCAGGCGGCATCGAGCAACTGCTCGCTGGTGAAGGTCTGCGGCCGGGACATGGGTACATCCTAGGAACGCCGCAAGCTCGCGCCCGGCGACGCCCTCCGCTATGTTATTGAGTATGGACTCAAAAACATGGGCGGGATGGACACTCGTCGGCATCGGACTCCTCCACCAAGCGGCCGGGGTAGTCCTCTCTCTCGGTATCTTCGGCGACGTGGTAGCCGACGGTTGGGTCAACGCGTGGGCCGATGGCGGCGCACGCGAGGCCACGTTCTGGTTCCTGATCTCGGGGTTCGCCTTCCTCGTCATCGCCGGACTGGTGCTTGCGCTGGACCGCATCCCGCGATGGCTCCCGGCTGGACTGGCTGGGGTCGCCCTGTTCGGCGCGCTCGGCTATCCCGTCTCGGGGATGTGGTTGTTCTTCATTCCGGCAGCGCTGCTTCACCGGCACAGTCGTCGCGCTGGGCAGATGGCGTCGTGACACACCATGGCGCGGCGCACCGCAGCCTCGCTGGCCCAAGGCCCACGCGGAGCGCATGATCTGCAAGCGGTCCTCAGACGGTGCGTCGTCGTTCCCAGCGTTGTTGCGCCGGCAGGCGGAGTGGCCCAACGCGATGGGGCAGTCCGCTCACACCCATGTGGACGGTCAGCCGCCCATCCACAGTGCTCGGACCAGATCCCCGAAGTCCGGGGGTGCCGCCGCGTCGAATACCGCGAAGGCCTGGGTGCCCGTCACCCTGCGCTGATCGAGAAGTTCTTCGGCGACCTGGGCCACCCCGCTCCAGTGGCGGTCCATGATGTCGGCCAGTCTGCGCATGCGGGCCGCGTCCTCCAGGATCCCACCGGATCTCGGCACATCGCTGTGTCCTCCCTCGAGCACGGATCGCAGATGCTTCTCCAGATCCGGGTGCTGTGGATCACGGTCGATGCGATGGTGGAGCTCGGCGACAGGCCCGCTGCTGGCGACGATCGCCAGAGGGTGCAGCTCGTCCCACTGCCAGTCCCGGTAGCCCAGGGTCGCGGCATCGAAACCGTTCGTGCGCGAGCGAAGCGTCGCGTAGCGGAACCTGCGGCCCACGGCCCAGTACCCCCAGCAGTGCCCTGCCTCGTGGAAGGCCACCGCGCGCCGGTCTTCGTCCTGGCTGCTCACCGGCCACCCCCATGGATCTGCTGCAGCAGCCTGTCTACGGAGGCTTTGTCGTCGACCACGTGGACCTCGCCACCCGCGCGACGCAGCGTGGCGATCATCTTCGTCTTCATCTGTGCTCCTAGTTCCTGAGGAAGTCGACGACGTCCTCGCCGGCGTCCTTGCAGTGCCCGACGAAGGCCTCGGTCTGACCATCGACGTCGCTCGTCGCCACTTCCTGCAAGGTGGCCTTCAGCTCGGCGTCACTGACCTTCACCCGCGTGGTCTCGGTCGCCGCGTTGCCCACCCAGGGGTCGTCGGCCTCGCCGTCGCCGTTGTCGATCCAGCGCACGACCTGACCGTCCTCGCCGTCCTCGAGGGTGCCGGTGGCCGTGCGCACGGCGGTGCCGAGGCAGTTGATCTCCCGGTAGGTGACCTGGTCGCCGTCGATGTGCCACTGGACCACCCACGGCCCCATGATCTTGGGCGGCGAGAGCATGCCGGCGGCCCTGTGGGCGGCGAGGTACGTGGTGCCCGTCTCGGGCGACAGGTCGACGACGGGCAGCGTCGGGCTCGAGCCGGTGGTGGGTGACCCGCTGCCCGGCGTCGTGGTGGAGGAGTCGTCGGGTCCGACGGTGACCGTCTCCGTGGCGGTAGGCCCGGCCCCGGCCGCGGCTCGGTCCTGAGCGTCACCGGGATACCCGCAGCCGGTGGACAGCATCGAGACGGCGACCAAGCCGATGACCGCAGTGCTCATCCGGCGCGTCATCGGGCCACCGTCTTCCGCGACTTCAGAGCGCGCATCGTGCCAGCGAGCAGGGTCGGGAAGCAGACGAACGCCGCGATGAGCGCACCGATGCCGACGGCGACGAAGATATTGCCGATGAAGGCACTGAGTACGACCCTGACAGCCGCCCGCATGAGGATGAACACGATCCCGTATCCCATTGCGATGAGCACGAGACGGAGAAGGGAGCTTCGGTCGAGCATCGCCTGGAGCATCCCGACGACCTCGGCCGACCCGGCGCTGGCCACGGAGTCGTTCCTTTCGATGCTGGGCTCCTTCAACAACGGCTTCTTCTTTCCCGGGGCGCCGCCCGAGCATGCGACCACGTGCCAGAAGTACGCCGAAGAGATGGTGCAGGCCTTCGTGGCCAATCCGGCGAACGGGCTCGACTCCGAGGCGTCCTTCTCCAAGGGCGACGCCCTTGCCGCCATGGTGCTCGACTACGAGGGCGGCGTGGTGACCGGTCGGCGTCCGTTGTCCGATCTGGCCGACCTGCGCAAACGATGGAGGAACGGGGGCGGCGACCAGATGCGTTCCGAGTTGGAGGCCCAACTCAGCTGAACATGTCTGGACAAGTGGGCGGGTCACTCTTTCGCACCGCCCCAACATTGGGCAGAGTGGGGGCTGCTGATCAATCAGGGAGGGCTCAATGAAGAAGCTCATCAACGATCCGGCTGACGTGGTTTCCGAGACGCTCACGGGTTTCGCGGCCGCTCATTCCGACATCGTCACCGTTAGTTTCGACCCGGACTACGTGGTTCGCGTCGATTCTCCGGTTCGCGGCAAGGTGGGGCTGGTGTCCGGCGGTGGCTCGGGTCACGAGCCGCTGCACGCAGGTTTCGTCGGCGTGGGCATGCTCGATGCCGCTGTTCCGGGTGCGGTGTTCACCTCGCCGACACCGGATCCGATTCTCGAGGCCACCAAGGCCGTCGACGGCGGCGCAGGCGTGCTGCACATCGTGAAGAATTACACCGGAGACGTGCTCAACTTCGAGACCGCCGCCGAACTGGCCGAGTTGGAAGGCATCGACGTGAAGGCCGTCGTGGTCAACGACGACGTGGCCGTCGAGGACTCCACCTGGACCGCCGGACGACGTGGGGTGGCCGGCACCGTTCTGGTGGAGAAGATCGCGGGCGCCGCGGCCGAACGCGGAGACGACCTGGCCGCCGTCGCCGCAGTCGCTCAGAAGGTGATCGGCCAGGTGCGGTCGATGGGCCTCGCGCTGACCGCCTGCACCGTGCCGCATGCCGGCAAGCCGTCCTTCGATCTGGGCGACGACGAGATCGAGATGGGGGTCGGCATCCACGGCGAGCCTGGCCGCGCGCGCATCCCGTTCGCTCCGGCGAACGAGCTGACCGACCACTTGGTGGACGCGATCCTCGCCGACCTGAGCTTGGACGGTGGCCAGGTGCTGCTGTTCGTCAACGGCATGGGTGGCACGCCCGAGGCGGAGCTGTACATCGTCTACGGCCACGCGCGGCAACGGCTCGAGGCGGCAGGACTGCAGGTGACCCGTTCTCTGGTCGGCAACTACATCACCTCGTTGGAGATGCAGGGCTGCTCGGTCACCGTGCTGAAGTTGGACGCCGAGCTGACCGAGTTGTGGGACGCGCCGGTGCACACCGTGGCGCTCAGAAGGGGTATCTGAATGCCGAACCTTGATGTCGAATGGGCAAAGGATTGGATGATCCGATCGTCCGCCAACCTCACTGAACATCGAATGGAACTGATCGATCTCGACCGTGCGATCGGTGACGGGGATCACGGTGAGAACATGGCCCGCGGCTTCGCCGTCGTCGCCGAGCGCATCAAGGAGAACCCGCCGGACGACGTTGCGGGCGTGTTCAAGCTGGTTGCGCAGACCCTGATGGCGAAGGTGGGCGGCGCTTCCGGACCGCTCTACGGCACCGCTTTCATGCGTGCCGCCAGGGCGGCCGAAGGCGCGCAACTCGACGCCGCGTGGGTGGCGAAACTCTGCGAGGCGGCGCTCGACGGCATCGTTGCCCGCGGCAAGGCGACGACGGGCGAGAAGACCATGGTGGACGCCTGGACCCCGGCGATCGCCGCCGCCACCGCTGCTGCCGACGCGGGCTCGAGCCCGGCAGAGGCGCTGCGGGCCGCCGCCGAAGCAGCCGCGGCCGGCGCCGAGGCGACCATTCCGCTCAAGGCGACCAAGGGCCGAGCGTCCTATCTCGGGGACCGATCCATCGGTCACAAGGATCCGGGATCGACCTCGACCGCGTATCTGTTGGCTTGCGCCGCAGACGCGGCCGAGGCGACCGGCGGCTGAGCTGTGACAATGGGCATCGCGTTCGTGATCGTGTCGCACTCGGCGAAGCTGGCTGAGGGGGTGGTCGAACTGGCCCAGCAGATGGCTCACGACGTCGAGTTCCGGGCCGCCGGCGGCACCGACGACGGCGGCATCGGCACCTCGTTCGATCTGATCTACACGGCTGTCGAGGAGCTGACTGCTGCCGGCCATCAGGTCGCCCTGTTGACCGACCTGGGTTCGGCCGACATGACGGTCGAGGCCGTGCTCGAAATGGTCGATCCTGAGGTCGTCCGGTTCTGTCCCGGACCGCTGGTCGAGGGTGCGGTGTCGGCCGGCGTGACCGCCCAGATCGGCGGAGATCTGGACGCGGTGACCGAAGCGGCGAAGGCGCTGGAACTCTTCAGCTGAGTGGGACGTGCCCGCGCACCCTTTTGTGCTCAATAGAGTGAGCCCAGGGGGTGAACCTTGAGTCTCGACACAGTGCTACTGGCCGGGGCCGGTGTGCTCCTGGCCGCGCTGGGCGCCGCGCGCCTGTCGAGTTCGCTGGGCCTGCCCTCGCTGCTGCTCTTCCTTTTTCTCGGCGTCGGCGTTGGCCTGTGGGTCGAGTTCGACAACGCCGCGCTCGCCCACGATCTGGGTTTCGCGGCCCTGGTGCTGATCCTCGCCGAGGGCGGTTTCACCACCAAATGGCGAGAGATGAGACCGATCCTCTCGATGGCCGGGCTACTGGCCACTCTCGGCATCATCGTGTCCATCGTCGCCATGACGGTCTTCGGCTACTTCGTCCTCGGCCTCGATCTGGCCACGTCACTGCTGCTCGGCGCGATCACCGCGCCGACCGACTCGGCGGCCGTGTTCTCGGTGTTGCGCCGGGTGCCGATCCCCGGACGCATCCGCGCGGTTCTCGAGGCCGAGTCCGGCCTGAACGACGCGCCGGTGGTGCTGCTGGTGACGGCTGCGACGGCCTGGGCGCTCGGCGAGACCACCGAGGGACCGGCTCTGATCCTCGGCATGGTGGTGCTCGAACTGCTCGGCGGTCTGGTGGTCGGTCTGGTGATCGGTTGGTTGGGTGCCCGGCTGCTCAAGGGCATCGCACTGCCGGCGTCCGGCCTGTACCCCCTCGGGGCAATGGGGCTGGCACTGCTGTCCGAAGGTGCCGGCGCCTACCTGCACGTATCCGGCTTCGCTGCCGTCTACATCTGTGCCGTCGTGCTGGGCAACAGCGACCTGCCGCACCGCAACGCGACCAAGTCGTTCGCGGAAGGTGTCGGCTGGGTCGCGCAGATCGGGCTGTTCGTGATGCTGGGCCTGCTCGCGCACCCGGAGCGGTTCTCCACCGACGTGCTGATCACCGGCGTGCTGGCGGGCCTCTTTCTGACGGCCGTGGCGCGTCCGCTGTCGGTGTGGGTGTGTACCGTCTGGTTCCGCACGCCGTGGCGAGAACAGGCGTTCCTGTCGTGGGCGGGCCTGCGTGGCGCCGTGCCGATCATCATGGCAACCGTGCCACTGGCCTCGCCGTTGCCCCAGGCAAAGGGCCTGTTCGACCTGGTCTTCGTATTCGTGGTCGTCTACACCACCCTGCAGGCCCCGACACTGGGCTGGATGGCCCGCAAGCTGGGGGTGACCACGGGCGACGACGCCGTCGACATCGAGGTCGAAGTTGCCCCACTGGACAAGATCCAGGCCGACTTCATGCAGATCAAGGTGCCCGCCGGCTCGCAGCTGCACGGCGTCACGATCTTCGAGCTACGCCTGCCGCCCAGCACGGTGGTCTCGCTGATCATCCGCGACGGCACCCCGTTCGCCCCGGGCGCGCGCGACGTGATCCGTTCCGGCGACGAGTTGCTCGTGGTGGTGCCCTCGCGCTACCGCTATCGCGTCGAGACGCGGTTCAAGCAGATCGGACGAGGCGGGCGGCTGTCCCGCTGGCACGAGGACCGCTGAGTGGCTACTTGGACTTGGTCGGTGTCGGCGACGGCGACGGCGAGCCGGTTGGGGTGCGGGACGGCACGGGCGACGTCGTGCTGCTGGCCCCGGCCGAAGGCATGGCAGGCAGACACACCGGGCCGTTGACCGGGACGAACGTCTTCGGTTCGAGCACGTAGCCCGCGAAGTCGTCACCGAGCAGCACGTCGACCACATGATCGACCCGGCCGTCGCCCTGCGTGGTGGCGTTCTTGAAGAAGCCGGCCACCAGCCTGACCTCGGGGGAGTCCTTGGCGTTGCCGACGATCACGGTCTGCGCCCGGCGCTCATCGCTGTTGTTCACCTTGACGATGTAGAAGCCCTGGGAACGCAGCGAGGTGCTGACCCGTTTGGCCAGGCCACCGCGCAGGCCCGCGTTCAGTGTGCGGACGGTGACGTGGTTGGGCGTCAGCTTGCCGTTCACATTGGTGTTGACGCACGGCTGCGGGGGACGGGGCGGAATGGCTGCGGTGGCGTTGCGCAGGCCCCACCAGCCGCCGAAAACGACCAGTGCCAGCAGGGCGAGCAGGGTGAGTGGTGTCTTGATGACCCGACCAACCTGACGCAATGAACTGCCCCTCTACTCGCCTATACCACGAATCAGACTACTGGAGTTCGAGAACGCGGGCGTGCATGGTCTGCCGTTGCTGCAGCGCGGCGCGCAGTGCGCGATGCAGGCCGTCCTCGAGGTAGTAGTCGCCGTTCCACGAGATGACATGGGCGAACAGGTCGCCGTAGAAGGTCGAATCGTCTTCGAGCAACTGCTCCAGATCGAGGATGCGCTTGGTGGTGACCAGCTGGTCGAGCCGAATCTGCTGCGGAGCGATGGCTGCCCACTGGCGCTGCACGTAGCGGTGCTCGGGGTACGGACGGCCTTCGCCGACTCGCTTGAAGATCACCCACTCAGTCTAGGTGACTCGGGCGCTCTATGATCTGGGTTCATGGGTTCCCCGGACAGCGCAGACATCATCAAGGGCTACACCTTCGACAACGAATCCATCGAACTGGGGGTGTTGGTCTCGGACGGAAAACCCGTGCCCGAGGCCAAGATCCGCATCTCGATGTCGATGCTGAACCGGCACGGACTGGTCGCCGGTGCGACCGGTACCGGCAAAACCAAGACCCTGCAGCTGATGGCCGAGCAGGTGGCCAGGGCCGGCGTCTCGGTGTTCGCCGCCGACATCAAGGGTGACCTGTCCGGCCTGGCACTGCCCGGAAAATCGTCCGACAAGTTGCTCGGCCGCACTGCCGCGATCGGCCAGCAGTGGCAGCCGCACGGCTGCCCGGTCGAGTTCTATGCGCTGGGCGGACAGGGCCACGGGGTGCCGCTGCGGGCCACGATCACCTCGTTCGGGCCGATCCTGCTCAGCAAGGTACTCGGGCTGAACGAGACCCAGGAGTCGACGCTCGGCCTGGTGTTCCACTACTGCGACAGCAATGGCCTGCCGCTGCTCGACCTGGCCGACCTTCGTGCGGTCCTGTCGTACCTGACCGCGCCCGAGGGCAAGGCCGACCTGAAGGAACTGGGCGGCGTGTCGCCGGCCACCGCCGGGGTGATCCTGCGGTCGCTGGTCACCCTGCAGACCCAGGGCGGCGACGAGTTCTTCGGCGAGCCCGAGTTCGACACCCGCGACCTGATCCGCACCACGCCCGACGGCCAGGGCGTGATCTCGCTGCTCGAGTTGCCGAACCTGCAGGACCGTCCGGCGATCTTCTCCACGTTCCTGATGTGGATGCTGGCCGACCTGTTCCACGACCTGCCCGAGGTGGGCGACGTCGACAAGCCGAAGCTGGTGTTCTTCTTCGACGAGGCACACCTATTGTTCGCGGACGCGTCCAAGGCGTTCCTGCAGGCGATCGCGCAGACCGTCCGACTGATCCGGTCGAAGGGCGTCGGCATCTTCTTCGTCACCCAGACCCCCAAGGACGTGCCGGACGACGTGCTCGCCCAGCTCGGATCACGGGTGCAGCACCAACTGCGTGCGCACACGCCCAACGACGCCAAGGCGCTCAAGGCCACCGTCGCCACCTATCCGACCTCTGCCTACGACCTGTCCGAGGTCCTGCAGAGCCTCGGCATCGGCGAGGCGATCGTCACGGTGCTGAACCCGAGCGGCGCACCCACGCCGGTGGCCTGGACGCGGATGCGGGCACCGGAGGCGTCCATGGATCCGATGGACGAGAACATGCTGACCGGCGGCATCGCGCAGTCGTCCATGATGCGTAAGTACGGCCAGGACCTGAACCGCGATTCGGCGTACGAGATGCTCACCCGCAAGTTGGAGGACGGCCGGGCCGCAGCCGCCGCCGAGGCCCAGCAGGTCGAGCAGCAGAAGGCGGACGCGGCACGAGCCAAGGCGGAGGCGGCACAGGCGAGGGCCCAACAGCGCAGCACCACCAGCACCCGCACCACCAGCAGCCGTCCGGCCCCCAAGAGCGGTGTGGAGAAGGTGCTCAGCTCGCCGACCTTCTGGAACAAGATGATCACCGTGGGCGGCGAGATCGCCCGCGGCATGATGGGCACCGGTCGCAAGCGCTGACGGCGCGCGCGACCGACCCCGGTAGCTGGCGGCCGAGCTACGTGCGGGCGATCAGCAGGTAGCTCAGGTAGATGACGTAGCCGATCACCATCAGGCTGCCTTCGCGTCGCGACAGCTTGCGACCCGTCAGGAACAACGGCACGCACAGCAGACAGACGCCGACCATCAGGGGCAGGTCGATGTGTAGCAACAGGTCTTCGATCGGGCCGGACCCGTTGGCCACCAACACCGGCACGCCGAGAATCAGGGTCAGGTTGTACACGCTGGAGCCGATCAGGTTGCCGACCGCGATGTCACGATCACCTCGGATGGTCGACACGAGCGCGGTCACCAACTCGGGGGCGGAGGTGCCGATCGCGACCACGGTCAGGCCGATGAAGGCGTCGGAGACACCGGCCACCCGAGCCAGCTCGACAGAACCCCTGACCAGCCAGTCGGCACCCACGACGATCACGGCGATGCCGGCCAGCAGCAGCAGCAGGAACCACACCGAGCGCAGGTGGCTGCGCTCGGCCGGAGCCCGTCACCCTCGCCTCGACGGCGACGTCGTGCTGTATCTGGACGGCTTTGCTGAGGTGTTCGCGGCGAGTCCACCAACCCAGCAGGACGGTGTAGGCGACGGCGACGAAGACGAGCGGAACGCCCTCCCAGAACTGCAGCTGGCCATCAAGGCTGAGCAGGTACACCAGGGCGGCCGCGACGGCCATGCCGGGCAGGTCGAGCACCAGGGTGCGACGTTCGAAGTCGATCGTGCGCATCGCGGCGCTGAGGCCCAGGATCAGCAGCAGGTTGACGATGTTGGTGCCGGCGATGTTGCAGACGGCCAGCGAACCGGCGTTCACCTTCATGGCGTCGATGCCGACCGCGAGCTCGGGCGCACTGGTGCCGATCGACACGATCGTCAGCCCGATGATCATCGGCGGAACACCAAGCCGGCGGGCCAACAGCGAGCCGTA
>Ga0075156_10000513_pt1 | contig 19903 bp, 13 predicted proteins | sample JI81AbrownDNA_FD_70966 | JGI IMG/M metagenome (GOLD analysis project Ga0075156, IMG submission 70966) | Wastewater effluent complex algal communities from Wisconsin, to seasonally profile nutrient transformation and Carbon sequestration -... | ecosystem: Engineered > WWTP > Effluent > Algae...
GTTGCCTCTCGAATGACTTGGACACTGATATTACGGTAAGTTTTGAAATGGCACTTTTCGCAAGTGGAGGCAGGATTTGTGCCTCTGTATTGTTCTTTGGTTACCGTATTACAGGAGTTGCATTTCCAAATATCATAATCGACTGAGAATATTTTTTCCTCAGATATTTCTCCCGGAGAAAGGTGGGCATTGTCTGCTTTTTCGCTCAACTTGGACATTTTGTTTTTACATGCGGGGCATATTCTAGGGTTATTCCGCAATGAATTTCCGATCCATCGATTGATAAAGAACAGGGAAGCGCCAATCGGTACAAGATTTAAAATTGAAAAATAAGTTTCTGATTGATTTGCCTCTTGGAAAACCATATACCCAAAAGCAAAAAGTCCAGCGAACCAAGAAATCCATCTTCCAAAATAGGCATGAATGTTATAGAGCAAGGAATTGCCAAAAGGTAAAATGGATAAAATAGAACCAATCGAGAACCAAACGGAAGTTATGATGAGTGCGAACCAAAAATAAAAAAATTCTTTAAAGCTATTTGCTGGCTCACGAAAATGCCGTTTGATGATTCCAGGTGGATCCTCGATAGAGGGGATTTCGCTTTGATGAAGGGCTTGATAATGTTCTACAGGTAAATCTGCAAAAACAAAATTTACATCTCCGATCTCTAGTTTTTCAGTTAAATTTGTATTTGGATGTTCTATCGCATATCCAATAGCATACGAACCTCGGGTGATACCAGTGGAAAACTCCCCAGCTTTAAAATGAGGGATGATAAAATTTTCTAAAATTCTTTTACATAATACATCGGGAAGAACTCCTTCCAACCCGTATCCTGTTTCAATTTCTACTCTTCTCTGATCTAGTATATGTAAAAGAAGTACTCCATTGTCCTTGCCTTTTTTTCCAATCCCCCACTTTTCAAATAAGCTAGTCGCAAATATCTTAGGGCTCTCTTCACCTATACTTGGTAAGGTGACTACGGCGACTTCGGCGGAAGTCTTATGTTCCAGATCTGTGAGGATTGGATTGATTTCTTGGATCGCACCAGAGTCCGTAAGATATCCAATTCCGTCAAAAACCCAGCCACCATTCGTTCTAGGGTTGGGGACTTGCAGGATACGCTCTTCTAAAGTCTGCCCAGAGATTCCAATCGTCAAAAAGAAGAAGAGTGAGATAAAACTTTGAATCAACATCCTGGGAATCATCGCAGATAGGTTTCGATTAATAAAGAACATTTCTGATTGCCGTTGGATTTCATTTTATGAAAAAAATGAGCGAAAGACAATCCATTAGCAGTCTAAGCATCAGAGTGCTAAAAGCCAGGAGGCGAATATGAAACAATTTGATTCTACAGTCCAAGGAGCATTGGACATTGCACAGACAGAAGCAATTCGAAGAAAGAATACCGAGATTTCCCCTTTGCATTTATTCCATGGACTTCTGTCTCATCCATCCTCCTTTTCGAGCCAAAATTTAGGGAAGTACAAGAGCCGGGTGGAGGACGCCTTAAGCAAGCTCGCAAAATCTGTGACCGATATCAGCTTTGAAAATTTGAAAACCTCCGGTAAACTGAGTCAGTGGATTACCATGGCTTCCTCGAGAGCTGCTGAAAATGCCCGAGAAGAAATTCGCGAGGCGGATCTTTTAAAATTTTTACCCAATATTCTTCCGGAGTTAAAAATTGATTACAATGATTTGAATGTCAAAGAAACCGATGAAGAAGTTCCAGACTTTCTCATCAATTTGAATGAGATTGCCAAGGCGGGAAAACTTGATCCCGTCATTGGAAGGACCAAAGAGATTCGATCCGTGATGGAAATTTTAGGCAGACGGTCCAAAAATAATCCAGTTCTTGTTGGATCAGCTGGTGTCGGTAAGACGGCAATCGTGGAAGGATTAGCAGACCAGATTGTAAAAGGAAAGGTTCCTGATGTTTTAAAAGGAAAAACCGTTTACTCCCTTGATATGGGTCAGCTAATGGCTGGAACAAAATACCGTGGAGAATTTGAAGAAAAAATTCAACACCTTCTTAAGTTCGTAAAAGCACAAGCAGGTGAAGTAATCCTTTTTATAGATGAGATACATCAGCTGGTTGGTGCAGGAAGAACAGATGGTGCTATGGATGCCGCAAATTTATTGAAACCTGCACTTGCTCGTGGCGACTTACATTGCATAGGCGCTACAACGCCGGAAGAATTCCAAAAATATATTCTCGGCGATGCAGCCCTTGAAAGAAGATTTCGATCCGTGCCAGTGAATGAGCCTAGTAAAGAAGATGCAATTGAAATCTTGATGGGAATTCGAGATAAACATGAAATTCATCATGGGATCAAAATATCGGATGATGCGATTTACTCTGCCGTCTTTTTATCAGATCAATATATAACTGATAAAAATTTACCTGACAAAGCCATAGATCTAATTGATGAAGCGGCTTCTGCACTTAAATTATCTGCTGAGGCGATGCCTGCACCACTAGTTGAATTAGAGAGTGAAATTCGATCAAAGAAGATTTATGCCCAGGTCGAAAAAAAGAATGAAGATATATTGAAGGAAATAGATACTCTAGAAAATAAATTCAACGAAGGAAAAATTGAGTGGGAGAAAGAAGTCAATAGTTTGAAACAAATGGCTTCTATCAAAAATAAAATCGATCGGGTGAAATTTGATTTAGAAAACGCCGAGAGTCGGGCTGATTATACAGAAGCATCTAGATTAAAATTCGCGGTTCTACCTGAATTAGAAAAGGAGTTGGGTAATTTCCAGAATATCTGGATACTAGGTAAATCCCATGTTGCCAGTGTTATCTCTAGGCAAACAGGAATTCCAGTTGAAAAGATATTAAAAACGAAACAAGACAATATCCTAGAACTTGAAAATCAGTTAAACCAATCAGTTTATGGTCAGAAGGAAGCGATCAAAGAAATCGCAGATACACTTTTGACAAGTTATGCGGGGATCTCCGCTGAGAACCGTCCTTTGGGCTCCTTTTTATTGAAGGGCCCGACTGGAGTAGGAAAAACGGAAACAGCAAAAGCACTAGCAAAATACCTGTTTGATAGTGAATCGAATCTGATTCGTTTCGATTTATCTGAATATTCCGAAAAACATTCAGTGGCTAAGCTCATAGGCTCTCCTGCAGGATATGTAGGTTATGAAGAAGGAGGAATATTAACTGAGGCTATCCGTAGGAAACCCTACGCAGTGATCCTGTTTGATGAAATAGAAAAAGCTCATGTCGATTTTTCTGACATACTTCTTCAAATTTTAGATGATGGTCGCTTAACGGACAATAAAGGTAGAACCATAAATTTTAGGAATACGATTGTCATTTTGACGACAAATTCCAAGGATATTTATGCAGACTTTAAACCGGAAGTGCTTGGACGTCTGGATGGAATCTTGACATACTCCTCCATTGATTCTACGATTATGGAAAAATTAATCGAAAAACAAGTAGCGTTGTTAAATGAAAGATTAAAAGGGAAGGGGATCGTTGTGAAACTTTCAGAAAGCACAGAACGTATTCTGGCTGTAGAAGGATATGATCCTAAATTTGGTGCGAGACCGTTAAATAATGTTTTTAATCGGATCGTCAATCGTCCTCTCTCTAAAGAAATTTTGTCGGGTAAAATCCAAGAGGGAACCTATTTGGCTGACTGGAATGAGAATATTTTAACTTTCACATTGGCACCAAAAGTGGGAGTGGGAGCGATTCCATAATTGTTGGTATGGTTATCTAGAAACGAGGTCAAAACTCGTTTCTAGATGAAATATCCTAGGAACCAAAGGAAAGGATTTAGGCAAGCCAGTGCGGCTTCCTATTTTATCTATTTTGCATTCAGCTATGTCTAATCATTATGTCAGATTTAAACTCGATCTCTCGCTCTCATCTTCTCACCAACCAAAAGAACTCTGTGCCTGTCTTAGGACTAGGCGTCTGGAAATCAAAACCTAAGGAATGTTATAGTGCAGTAAAAGCGGCTATTGAATTCGGTTATCGTCATATAGATACTGCCGCTATATACGGGAATGAATCTGAAGTAGGCGAGGCAATCAGAGATTCTGGAATTCCTAGGGCAGACCTTTTTATTGTCACCAAACTATGGAATGCGGATCAAGGTTATGACCAGGCACAAGTTGCAGTCGATAAATCGCTCCAAAAGTTAGGTTTGGAGTATGTAGATATGTATTTGATTCACTTTCCCGTCTCTGGAAAAAGAAACGATTCTTGGCGAGCACTGGAAAAAATTAAAGAATCTGGGAAGGCGAAATCTATCGGTGTAAGTAATTTTATGGTAAATCATCTGGAAGAATTGTTAGAAAATACTTCCATTCTTCCTGCTATGAACCAAGTAGAATTTCATCCTTTTCTCAATGATAAAAAGTTGGATGAGTATTGCCAAAATAAAGGAATTTTATTGGAAGCCTATAGCCCGTTAGCTCATGGGAAGAAACTGGAAGACCCTAAGGTTACTGACCTATCAAAAAAATACGGAAAAACGAATGCTCAAATATTGATTCGCTGGGGACTACAAAAAGGTTTTGTGGTAATTCCAAAGTCAGTGAATCCACTGCGCATCGCTGAAAATGGAAACGTTTTTGATTTTCAAATTTCCAAAGAGGATATGACAGAAATGGAAGATTGGAACGAAAACTTTAGAACCTGTTGGGATCCGACGGAAATTGTTTAGTTTTTTCTATTGAAAACAAGAATTAAAGATTGGCTCGCCGTTTTAGATCCAAGGACACCATAACCAAAAGGGAAAGGAAGTGGTTCATTTTTTGATTCTGCATTCAGAAGGATCATATCCGCTTGGTATTCGGGATCTACGGCTCCCGATAATTTCCATGATTTTTCATATCTTCCATAAAGTTTTCGCGACCATTCCGCTTCAGGAAACAATCTTATGGGAAAACCAGAATCGTCTTGAACGACTTGGACAGCATTCGAAAGCAGAAGAGTTCGAAAAAGACTTCTCCTTTCTCCGTGAAATAGATATTCGGCTGATTTAGTGAAAATGCTAATTTTACCTAAACTATTAAAGTATTCGGTAATCCCATCACCCGGAACTCCTTCTTTGCCAGTTAAGAAGATTTTAAAATATGTGAATGTTTGCTTTCTCTTTAACGTAGAATCATAAAGTACTAATGTAAAACCTTTGTATGTTAAGTTCGGCCCCGAAATGATTTCTTGTTTGGATTCTATCACATTCTTTCCGAGTCTCCTTAAAAAAGCGACAAATACAGGATAAGCGCCGGATAAAGCCGGTTTTTTCGTTTCCTCTTTCATTTTCCGATAGGTAAAATAATTTCGACCAGCTAAATGAGAAGACAGAGCACTGATTCCTAGTAGAGCCGTTTTTTTCTCTGATTCCGATTTGGAATCCCAGTCAAAGGGGTAACCGGGATCTTCTAATCCAAAGAGGATATACCGATTGGACAGGGGAAAAAATGTGAAAAGGTTTAAAACGTCGATACCACTAAAGGGATAAACAACTGTTCCGTGGTGAGATTCATAAGATTTTGCTAAAAGAAATGTTTCGATCTGTTTTTTTCGTTCCATCATCACTGACCAAGATTTGTTCATTTCGGTCTTGTGTTTTGGTTCAATCGTGTTATCCTGAAGACCAGCCCAGGTTTCAAATGCCGACGATTCGCCTGAGTTATGACTCGAACCCGTTTGAGTTATCGAAGAGCATTGAAAAAATAAAATGATGAGATAGAAATTTAAAAGAACGTATACTTTTTTCGTCATAAATACCAAGGAAATTTCAAATGGCTCCAAAACCAACATCTCTCCAGGATCGAAATCTTCGGCTCGGAGAGTATTTGCAATTTTTGGATGAGCGGCCTTTAGGCATAGACTTAAAATTTCGAGAGTTCCGATCTACGTTAGAAAAATTAATTTCCGCCAAAGAAGAACTGGAAGATGCTTGGGACTCCAATCCCATTCCCTCCTTTTTATTGGATGGGGAGCTGAACATTCTGCGATGCAATTATGCAGCCACGAAGTTTGTAAAAAGGTCTTATCTCGAATTGAAAGGTAAAAATTTTGCGAAATTGTTTTGGAAAGATGAATTCTCAAACGAAGAATCAAAAGTTCTTACTGAAGCGAAAACGATCATCAGTTCCCCCGTCAAGAATTCAAAAATTCATGGTTCGTTTCAAATTATATCGAAACCTTTAAACGGCTCTGTAAAAGACAAACTTGTCCTCTACATTCTGAATCTAGAATCCATCATTATCCCAACATCTTATCTTTCGGATCCCATGCAAGAGATCCCTCAAGAACGTGAGAAGGATCGGATTTTACTCGCTCTGGAAAGTGGAAAAAACGGAGTTTGGGATTTTGATCTTTTAGAGGGGAGAGCTTACTTCAGTCCTCAGTATGCTATCATGTTAGGTTTTGATCCGAAAAAATTTCCGAATAGTTTTGCGCATTGGGAAACTATGGTTCATTGGGAAGACAGGGAACTAGTTCGAGGTATCATTCAAGATTATATCAATGGAAATATTGAGTCACATGATCTAGAAATTCGGATGTATACGAAGTCAGGCAGAGTGCTTTGGGTCTGGAGTCGCGGAAAGGTTGTTAAACGGTCTTTTGAAGGTTCTGCTGAAAGGGTAATTGGAACTCATGTAGATATCACAGAAAGGAAAAAAGCAGAACTAAGAACGGAAGCAGTTTTGCACATGAATCAAAAAAAATCGGTTGGAGAAGAATCTGAGGAAAACATGATTCTTTTGGGGATCAGATATGGTCTTAAACTAACAGAAAGTGAATGGGGACTCGCGAGAATACGTAAGAATGGGAAAATAGAGAAAGAATACGGTCTTTATTCGGTCAAAGAAAACAATTCACTGATTTATCTTCCTATTGATGAATCGGAACCTGCTCCAATTGCCACCAAACGATTGCAACTAAACTTCGACCTTGACGAAGATACAGATTTTGAACTCACTCTGGCAAATAAAAAAACGGAATTTGAAAGCACGGATCATAAAGAATTACAGCTATTAGGATCCGAGTTGTGCCAAGTTTTGATCAGCAAACGAACAGAAATGTTGTTACGAACGAGTGAATGGAATTTACAATCGATTGTCGAGTGCTCGCCAAACGGTATTTTAATTCTCGTTCAGAATGATGTCATCTTTTGTAACCGAAGTGCAGAAATTATGCTCGATCGAAAAAGGGGTGGCATCGTCGGTGAAAAATTTTCGGACATTTTTGGAATCATGAACGGAGAAGATTCTTATGAACTTGTTCGTAACATGGTCGATGAGGGAAAGTCAGTTTCGAGCAATCAAATCGAGAAAAAAGTTTTGCTCACCAATGGTCGCAAAAAATGGTTAGGTTTCTGGGCGATCGAAATCATTTATAATGGAAAAATGAGTTATCTGGTGTATATAAATGATCTCTCTCGGACGAAAGAGGCAGAAGTACAATTATTGCAAAATGAAAAATTGGCAACGATTGGACAATTAGCTGCCGGGGTGGCACACGAGATCAATAACCCGATGGCTTTTATTCAAAGTAATTTTGAAACACTTAAACACTATCACAAACGAATTGCGAAAGTTCTTGATGAAGTGAAGAAGATTATGAAGGACAATCCGGGAAACTCGGAAATAACTCAAGTACAAAGTCTATGGGAAAAAGAAGAAATCGATTTCATCATGAAGGATGTTGTGGATATATTGAATGAGTCCACAGATGGTTCCGATCGTGTGGTTGAAATAGTTAAAAGTATTCGTAATTTTGCTCATGTGGACAAAGAGGATGAGTTGACTTTATCGAACATCAATGAGATTATTAATTCATCTCTTCATTTAATTTATAATAAAATAAAATATGAATGCGAAATTGTTCTAAATTTAGAAGAGAATTTGCCTTTGATACCCTGTCGTCCTCAGGAACTCGGACAAGTTTTTATCAATTTGTTAGTAAATTCCGGTCATGCAATTGAAGAGAAAAAAGCCAAAGGCCTTTATCCGGAAGGTAGAAATGAAAAACCCGGTAAAATTGAAATCGGGACAACACTTGTAAAAGATTATTTCGATGATGGCAAAGATGCCATAGAAATTACTTTGAGAGATAATGGAATTGGAATCCCTGAGGAGATACTCTCAAGAATTTTTGATCCATTTTTTACTACTAAGGAAATCGGGGAAGGTACGGGTTTAGGACTGTCCATTAGTATGGATATCATTAACAAACATGCGGGCGATATAAACGTGGAAAGTGTTCAGTGCCAAAGCACAGTTTTTCAGATCAGATTACCCATTTAACAGGAGATAGAAGTATGAGTACCCCAGAAAGTTTTGATGACCTTTTAAAAGATGCGCAGGGAAAAAAGTCCGAAGAAGGAAAAGATGTTCGTCTGGTTAAAATAATTATGGTCGATGATATTAAGTCGATTTCCTCGGCTATGAAACGTGAATTAATGAATATCGTAAGAAACACAGAAGATGTACGTTTTCATATTACAGACATCCAAGATCCTGTTGCAGCACTTAATTATATAAAATTGCATAAACCTGACCTTTTGATTACGGATATCAAAATGCCTTTTCTGACGGGAGATAAATTAGTGGATGAAGTTAAAAAATCATTTCCGAATCTCCCAATCATCGTAGTTACTGGTTTTGCCACGAAAGAAAACATAGTGTCAGTGTATAAATCTGATAAAGATTGTATCATTCTTTCCAAACCCTGGGAAACGGAACGATTGGTCGCGGCTTTGAATAAATTGTTAAATCTGAAAATCGTTTGGGAAAATTAAAGTTCGATGGCAATTCACAAAAAAAAGACCGGGGCCGACATGATATCGACTCCGGTCAATGGTTCCTAAAAAGAAAGCCGTTGTGTTATACGGTGGAGGTCTATTCGCCTACGGCGACTTCATCCACTTTATCGGTAGAGAAACTCATTGGCTTTGCCTTTGTTTCTCTTTCGATTGATTTTACTTCTCTAGTTTGAATTTTTGCACCTTCTTCTAAAAGTGGCAACCCATTTAAATCCCGAACTTGATTTTCTAAAAGAAAAGCGATGTCAGGGTTTTCCGCTAGGTAGATTCTCACTTGTTCCTTCCCTTGGCCGATTTTTTCGGTTTTATAAGAATACCAGGACCCGGCCTTGGCGATGAGATCGTGTTTTACCGCTAGGTCGATGAGGGAAGTCTCCCGATTGATCCCGTTGGAATACATGATATCGAATTCGGCCTGGCGGAATGGCGGAGCACATTTGTTTTTTACGACTTTTACACGAACTCTGTTCCCGATTGGCTCCTCTTTTTCTTTTAAAGTCTCAATGCGGCGAATGTCGAGTCGAATGGATGCATAGAACTTGAGTGCGTTCCCCCCCGTTGTTGTCTCCGGGCTGCCGAACATGACTCCGATTTTCATTCGGATCTGGTTGATGAAGATGACGATGGTATTGGATTTAGATATGGTTCCTGTTAATTTACGTAAAGCCTGGGACATGAGTCGCGCTTGGAGGCCCATATGGGAGTCTCCCATATCACCCTCGATCTCCGCCTTAGGAACGAGTGCTGCTACCGAGTCGATGACAATGAGATCAATGGCATTGGAGCGAACAAGAGATTCGCAGATTTCAAGCGCCTCTTCTCCATTGTCCGGTTGTGCGACGAGAAGATCATCTACGTTGACGCCGAGTTTTTTAGCGTAAGAAGGATCTAGGGCATGTTCTGCATCAATGAAGGCCGCAATGCCCCCTTTTTTCTGGCATTGGGCAATGGCAGAGAGAGTCAGAGTGGTTTTACCCGAGGATTCAGGTCCATACACTTCCACGATCCGTCCTGTCGGAAATCCACCGATTCCAAGTGCGATATCAAGATCTAAGGATCCCGTCGAGATCACATTCATCTCCGCCATTCTGGTGTCCGCACCTAGGCGCATGATCGAACCTTTCCCAAATTGTTTCTCAATTTGACCCAGGGCAGCGTCAATGGCCTGCTTTCTTTGGTCGGTTTCTTTTTCGATCGTTTTCTCGGATTTCTCTTTTTTCATACTCGGTTCTTATTCTCCTAACTCGGTGTTCCGAAAGAACTAGGTTGGTGAATCTTTGGGGCTGGCCCCATGAAACTTTCCAACAGCCAGTAAATTCCGAGAGCTCTGTCTTTGCCAGTATCTCTTCGGGAATCCAACTCTTTTTCTCTTCCGTTTGTAGATTGATTATGTCAGATCACCTGGACAAAACAGAGGAAAACAAAGAAATTTTTTCGAATTATGTCTTTTTCTGAATTCCAAAGCTATTTCGTACGTAAGTACCTGTATAGTAAAATTTTGAAGAAGAAAATGGAAAAACACGCCGATTTTTAGGGAGTATGAACCCCCCAAATTTGGAAGTCCAGCTCCCCGTAAACGCCACTCAGAAGATGTCTGAGTATTATTTAATGTATCGAACCTACTTGAAGATTGAGAAAAATTACTCTGAGCATACACTTTTTGCCTATTTACGTGATTTGAAATTTTTTTTCGAGTTTTGCTTAAAAGAAGAAATCGATTTTTTATCCATCGATGTACTTGATGTTAGGGGATATTTTGCTGACCTAAAAACGACAAAAAAATTAGACAAACGCACACAAAGTCGAAAACTTTCTTCGCTTCGTACATTTTATAAATTCTTATTTCGAGAAGAAAAAATTCCCGCAAATCCAATCCTCTCTGTTAGTTTCCCGAAAACAAAAAAAAAGTTACCGAAAAATTTTACCCAAATCGAGACGGAAGATATTTTAGATTTTCACACAGAAGAAAAATCGACAACACTCGGAAAACGAGACAAAGCCATTGTCGAGATACTATATTCCACTGGGCTTCGTGTATTCGAGTTAGTGAATGCAAAGGTCAGTGATTTAAATAGTGAACTCACAAGCTTGAAAGTGATGGGGAAACGTAAGAAAGAAAGATATGTATTTATAGGAGAAGAGGCTGTCATTGCACTTCGTGAATACCTAGAAGAACGCGGTACACATCCAAAAGCAGAGGAGATTTTTTTAAACCAACGCGGTGGTAAGCTAACGACACGTGGAATTCGTTACATTCTCTCAGAAAGAAGGTCTCTGATGGGGATGGAGAAACCAATCACACCTCATAAATTTCGTCATACCTTTGCCACGGATCTTCTCAATGCAGGTGCAGACATTCGTGCTGTGCAGGAACTTTTAGGTCATTCTTCCCTGTCTTCAACTCAAATTTATCTGAGTGTTTCCAGAGATAGGCTGAAAGAAGTTTATCGAAACGCTCATCCCCATGCGAAAAAATAACTTTTAATATATTGAATAACGATCTTACACTTTCCAAATATAAACGGAATCCGTACGATTTGTCCAAGAGAGCGGAAAATCTATTCTTTTTAGTTTTATTTCTTTCTCTCGAAGGTAATCTCGTAAGTCTCTATCTCGAAAGACAGATTCACTGATCGATATTTCTCCCGAATCTGTTACATTTTGCATTTTGGCAGCATAGTTTACTGTATTGCCAAAATAATCAATGTTACTGTTTAAGTTTACGGCTAAACAATTGCCAGCATGAATGCTGATTCGAATTCGCACAGGAGTGTGTTTGTTCTCGGGATGAAACCATTCTTGCATTTCTTTTGCCGCTCTGAGTGCATGTTTCGGGGAAGGAAATGAAGCCATAATTGCGTCGCCGATCGTTTTTACAACGGTTCCTTTTTCGTTATGAATCAATGTATAAGCCTTAATGAAATGTTCTCTTACTTGCAAAAACGCTCCATGGTCACCGACAGTCTCATAAAATTTAGTCGAACCTACGATGTCTGTAAAAAGTAAAGTTTGTATACCTATGTCTAATTGTAGGTTGGTAGCGATGGCTTCTTCCGAAAATAAGTCTCGAAAATCATTAAAATTGAAAAGTTCCTTTGGTCTTAAACTTAACTGATCTTCTTTTCGTTCTTCCATAACAATCGTTACGGATACTTTCTCGTTGTTTTGAAACACAAAACCAGGTTTTGACTTTACCTGTATTTCGTTTTCACCGTTTTCGTCTAACCAAACGATTTCTTTTTCTTCGAACTTATCACTCACATCTACTAAGTTATACTTCGGTACACCTTTTTTTCGCAATCGATAGATTCCGTTTTGAATCAGTAAATTCGTAAAAAATGATTTTCCAGGCGCAATCGTTTTTGATAAAACAATATGACGTTTTGTCGCCGGTTCCGCAGCACAATAAATTTGTTTTTCTATTTTTCTCACAGAAGGATGCAAATGAAAGGTGACTTCAATCGAATTTTGACCAGTGGTATCAAATTCTATTTCACAAACTTCGCAATCATCTTTCTCTGGAAGATCACCTAATTTCTGCAAAGAAGATCTTACCCCTCGACAGTGGGGGCAAATGATATCCCAACTGAGAGTGAATATTCCTAATCTACAACCATACAAAAACATTTTAAGAAGCTCATCAAAATTAAGATTTAATAATTTACTTAAATTTTTAATCCGAATTCGATCGAGTTCATTGTCTCCTGATTTACGAATATAATCATAAACTTTTTCAATTGTATTTATCTTGATACCTGATCGAATTAACTCTTCTCTTACCTGGTCTAATTTTTCAGGATGAACCCAATTGACCTCTCCGATAAAAGTAGGTATGTTTGTTGATTTACCTACGAGTTGATAAGTGGCATTCGCATTTTTCTGAATTTCTGCTTGTATCTCCGATAATGCCTTTCGAAAACCCGCTTCCAGTTTCGGCATTGCATACAAGAGAAGTCTTTTCATAAAATAATTTTTAGGAATCAAACCGAAGTAAACATAGAGTCGGGACCTTGTTTCGCCGTATGGTTCTAAGATAAATTTACTTCGTATATAACGACCAAAACCTTTCGAATAAATACGAGCATTTACAATTTCTTTTAAATATTCCCATTCCCAGGGTATTTCTTCCCATTCCACCCGCATGCCAGCTTGTTTGGTGGACCCGTAGAGACGTCCATCTTTTTCAATGTAGTTTATTTTCGGTAGGCCTGCTCGTTGATTGAATGACGATGTATCAATGAGGTAAGGCCACATGTCTTCTCGAGTGACTTTTAGGTCAAATTCCCATAAGAAATCTAGCGGATCATTTAGGTCGGTCCATCTTTTTTCCCAGGGAAATTTCGTGAGTATGTAATTTAAATCTATCATACAGCGCGAATACTCACACTAGCTTCACCACTATTTAACGAGATAAGTTTTAATTGGCCTTCCGATTCCTCGAGAGTTTGGCAATTTTTACATTCAAGTGTGTATCCGTTTTTATAAACAAACCTTGGTATGGCGATTACTGTTGCCTCTCTAATTGTTGTGTCGGCATTCCAAAGGAAGTGAAACTCCCTGGTAACCAAGGTGTAATTCATTTTTATAGGAGTTCCTTGTGTGGCTTTCGCGTAAGGTCTGCAGAAACCCTCAATCGCACGACCACCACCTCCATATAAATCGACTTCAGATTTAGGAAGTTTTTGATCCTTTGAGTAGATGCTAAGATCTTCCTGGTTCCATCCATCACCGATCATCAAATCATTCTCATTAGAGGCAGTATAATTCCAAAGTGTGTTATTTAGAAATAAATGATCCATTGCATTGTACATACAGTTAAGAGCACGGACATGGTTTTTCCAAATGTTCGGTTTTGTGTTTCCGGATTTCCATTTTCGATATGATTTTCCTGCTTTTAAATCAAACGGAATCCCGAATTCGCCTATCAGCGTTGGTATCCCATTCCCCACGAGCTGACTTGCCTCTTTGATACGAGATAACTGGTGGATGTACATTTTCGTTATTCCCTTCTCACCGAAAACTGGTATTTTTCGAAGTGGGTCAATGGCGATAGGATATAAAAATTTTTTAAATATCAAAGTCAGTATATCATACCAATGAGTCGCATTCACCGAGTTAATTGGCAATTCTGCATTAAATTTCGGTTTCATGAGTCCGTCCGATGCTTCTCTTTCGGCAAAAACCATCCAGTCCTTTCTAATTTCCTGGATTGTTTGGCCGACTTTGCGAATAAAGGGAATCATATAATCTCGGTCAAAGTCAATTTTTTTCCCTTTTACTATTTGAAAAAAATCATTCTTTTCAACAAAAGGAGTGCCATCTTTTGTCAAAGACCAGGCACCCTCTAATTGGAAAGGATCACCAGGGGACTCAGGAAGCCATATTGAAATTTTATTTTTATTTATTTCCTCTGTGTATGCTGGTACGTACCCACCTCTTAAGACCGATAATTTTAAATAGGGTACTTCGATCGCATAACCATGTGAAGAATATAATGCATCGATTGGTGAAAAGGCAAGTCCCGGCTTAGCGGGATCCTCAGGTTCATTCTTTAATCCTCTATCATTCATCGCCTTGCCGATAAAACCTTTTCCTGGCTCGTTAAGTGAATCAAAACCCAATACATGTGAAAAGTCTTTTACTCGTTTGGCGATTTCCAACATGCAACCCAAGTAATGATCTTGCAAGTAGTCTTGGACATTTTTTCCATCAATTAAAAAGGAAGGTGCGAAATCACGTCCCGCAAAAAAGAGGGTCCACAGGATCGCATTGCCTGAATGTCGATAGTTTTGTGACCAGCACATTGTAGGATAATTTTTTTCTTGCCTAGTCCCAGGATTTTTGTAATCGTAACGCTTCTGCATGACTATGGCAGAGTCAGAATCATCTAATTTCGTGTAGTCGATTCCGATTTTTTCGAAAACCCAACCTGGTGCACCATCTCCTCCTGTCATGCGAGACCAGACATCTTGGTGAAAGTCGATAAATAGATAAAAACCAAAGTCGCCGGCCATTCTCGTTATTTCCGTAAGGTAATCGAGATACTCTGTATCAAATTCTCCCGGACCTTGGTGCTCAATGGCTTCCCATGTTGTAAGTAAACGAAGGCAATTGAAACCCCATTTTTGTAATCTAGAAAAATGTTCGGTTGCCTCGGAGAGTGGAAAAGGTCGACCTACGAAACTAACTGTTTTATGATCCGAAAAATCAGTGGGATATGGAGTGCCACCATTGGGAAACGGAACTTTGGTATCACCACCTAAATTCACCCCGCGTAAAATTACTTTTCTACCATCTTCATCTACAAACCATTCTCCATTCGTGTGTAATTTTTTCATCGAGTTAACTCACTCCTTCTCAAAAACATCTGATAATAACCTAAAAGAAAAAAGAAAACGATAAGTACTTCATCGTCTTGGAAATAACACTGTAGGAGACCTGAAAGAAAAAAACCAGAGAGTCCGATGCTTATAAACATGTGTTCGCGGCTTAGTTTTCCAGAAGAGAAACCGTAGACAATTATTGCACCTAAGAGTAGATAGAGGATAGTAGCAGGTAGTCCATATATGGCGGCCAAATGAAAAAAATCATTATGAGAATGCCCTCTTTGTGTTACCTCATAAAAATAAGCGAGTTCGGGATATTTTGTTTCTTTCAACTTTCTAGAAATTTCGATTTCTTTAGGATAGGCACCAGGTCCGATTCCAAACACGGGATTTTTTACGATGAGCGGAAAGGTAGAATCCCAAATAAAAGTCCTTCCCGAGTCAGTGTGTTTTTCGGAACCAAACAAAGGTTCGATCACCTTCTGGAGGGCAGAGGATTGGAAGTAAGCAAGAATAAAAATCGTACCCAAGATACAGATGGCAGCCGTGAGGTATTTAATCATTCGAATCGAAATTTCTTTCTCGATAAAAATAAGAATATAAATCCCTAGAGATATGCTAAACACCGAGCCAAACATAGATGATCTTGCATTATTGAGTAAAAAAATGATCGCGGCTAGTATTAAAAAACCAAGATGCATCCATCGAATTGGTAACTTCTCTTTCTTTTTCCAAGAGTCATAGGCTGTAAAAAAAAAGTAAGGAAACACAAAGGATAAGAGGCCACCATAGGTTAAGTGCGTATTCATCAGTCCAATCGGTAGGTAAAGGTTGATTCCGAACAAATTTCCATAATGGTGTTGGTAAGGCCAAGTCGCTGAATGCCGATAAAGATCCGAGATCAATCTAGAAAGACGAATCGGTGAGAATGTTGCCAAAATTCCGGTTACTAAAATCACTAAAGCAAAAATTTGAAACGCCTTTGTCATCTTTGGCTGGTCTTCTTTTTTCACTCCCTGGATTACGAAAAAGGCGGAGAATAAAATGAGGTCTTTCAGTTCTCCTTTCCAGGCAAGAGTCATTGTTTCTATACTGAGTCCGCTGGCCACCGCATGATAAAAGAAAGAACTAAGCTGCCAGGCATAAAAAAGGACCAACAAAACAAGTATTTCGGACCGAAAGTTTGGTTTCTCTTTGAGAAATAGAAAACAGGAAAAAGAGAGTAGAAGAAAAAGCTGACTCAATGATACGGAGATGGCACAGGAAATGATGGACAAACAAACAAAGAAGAGATAGGCTCGGTATAACATTTCTGTAGCTTAGAGTATAGGAGTGATTCATTTTGTAAAGAGGTTCACCTTTGCGAGTTCTTTATTTTTCAGATACGTTTTTACCGAAAACCGATGGTGTTGCCGTTTCCATTAAGAATTTCTCCGAATTGTTAACGCTTCGGGGTCATGAGTTTACCATTTGTGCACCGAGATATGGGGAAGATGATTTTGAAAGAATGGGGGACAACATTCACGTCGTCAGGTTTCGATCTGGATTTTTACCCAGTTACCCTGACATCAAAGTGGTTCTACCATCCCCTGGAAAAATCAAAAAAGTAATCGAAGAGTTCCAACCGGATCTGATCCACATCCACACACCCGGACTCCTCGGATTGTATGCTATCAATGCAGCAGAGAGATATGGAATCCCTACCATTGGTACCTATCATACACTGATGGCTGAACAAGAAATGTATGTTTCTTTTTACCGACTCTTCAAACTCGATAAGCTCTTTTTTAAAATCAATAAATTTAAGAAAAAGTTGAATATTGATGAATTGGATAAGTATGTTAAATTTGATAATTTTAATATTCGTAAAAAAATCATCTTAAAAATATGTAATGATCTTTATAACCGATGTGATGTGGTTATCTCACCTAGTCATCTCATAAAACAACAATTAATTGAATATGGTATCGAAAGGCCTATTACCGTCGTATCTAACGGAATGGATTTGAAGCGTTTTTCTGGAAAAATTAAGACTCTCAATCAGCAAGCACCAAAAATTTTACATGTTGGTCGAATATCTTATGAAAAAAATTGTGATGTTGTCATCAATGCGTTTAAGCTCGTACATGAAAAATTTCCGAAAGCCACTCTAACAATTATAGGGGAAGGACCTGCAATTGAATCCTTAAAACGCCAAGCAGAACACTTAGAATTAAAGGACGCTGTGATCTTTACAGGATTTGTTCCTAATGCGGAGCTTCATACCATATATCCTCAGTATGATTTGTTTTTGACTGCCTCAACAATGGAAACACAAGGACTAGTGGTGTTAGAAGCGATTGCTTGTGGGCTTCCTGCTGTCGGTGTAGATTCTTTTGCCTTGCCAGAACTGATTCAGGATGGTAAAAACGGTTATATTGCTCCAGCTTTTGATGTAAAAAAACTAGCTGAACTTTCCATCAAACTATTGTCAGATGAAAAACAATACCAAATCCTGTCGCGTAATTCCATTGAAATTGCATCCGGGCATGAAATGGAAAAATGTGTAGATGACATGGAATCCGTTTATGAGAAAGTGATTGAAGCAATGAAGGGAAAAGAAAAGAAAAAAAGTCTATTCGAAATGTTAATGGATTTTATGTAACCAGTGATAGGTTACACTTTTCCTTTTAACGTGATCAACATTTTTGAGTTTTTCCAGTTCTTTCCGATTTTGGACTCTAGGTCCTGAATCATCAATTCATGAACCTTGGATTCGGTTTCTGGATCTAAGGTCACATCCATAATTTCACCTGTTTCTTCATTCAGTGCGTGGTGATGACGACTTGTATTCGAGTCATAATGGGTGATGCCATTTTTCAAATCAAGAGTCCCTATGACTCCTTTCTCAGAAAATAATTTCAAATTATTAAACACCGTCGCTCGGGAAGCATGAGGGAAATGTGTATTCACCAAATGGAACACATCTTCGGCGGTCAGGTGTTGGTGTTCCGATAAAATGAGATGAGCCATCTCGAGACGCTGGGAAGTCGCCCGAATGCCAAAGGATTCCAAAATCTCTTTTGTTTTTTGGTAATTTTGATCCATTTCTGATGATCCTCTTCTTCCTCTTTTATTTGTCAATAATTAGACTAAATCTAAAATCACTTATTGTCTCGAATTTGGATTCGATTAGACTTAGTCTAAACTAAGAATAAATCTTCTTTGAGGCAAGGGAAAGCGAATTGGGCACAGAAATAAGAAAAGAGCAGAGGGGACGATAGGAGAAATCCCCATACCACATACAAAACCCGGAAAAGGAAAAAACCGCTACCTACGGCGCTTCCCCGGATAAAGTGTACCAAGGAATAGTTTTTGCATAGCGAGAGGCACGAATAGAGCGATTGGTGTTCTCACATAACGAGGATATGTTGGAAATTTTATTTTGTGATCACGATTGATTTTAATATTTTTTTTTCGCCTGTATCCTCATAAACGACTTCAGATTTAAGCGAACGAATTGGCATATAAAGCTGAATCGCTTCAATGAATTCGTAAGCCTTTAGGGAATAGTCAAGAATTGTTACAATGAGGCTGATATCGATGAATCGTTCTCTGGAAATTTTTTTAAGATCTGTTTCTTTTGCGGCTATCAACCATTTATAGAGGCGAGAGGAACGATTGGCGGCTTGAATGTGATCTAAGTCAAGTTTTACTTGTGGTAATTCAGCACTGACTTGGTCGAATCTTATTTCAATCGGAGCATATCTAGATTCTGGCGCGGAAAGCTTTTTTGATAGTTGAAGATCAAAATAATCGTCATCTACGTATTGTAAAGTTTGGCAAGTCGAGTAAACCGTGTCACACAAACTTCCATAGTTTTTATGGAAGAAGAAAATAAGTAAGATATCATTACTTTTTGGATGGTATAAGACTTTGGCGAAGTAATTTTCGAATCTACCGAATTTAAAATAGGAACGAAGTCTTTTGAAAATGTTATAGGAAATTCCGAAAATATCATTAAAAAGTGGAACGTCCGTTAAACCCATACCTTTGTAACCAATATAATAAGGCTCAAAAGTAACATTTCCTCCCCGTTTGGCGATTTCTCGAAAGTATTCTAAAAAAGTCTCGAGTTTAGGATCATCAATCTTTATTTTTGGAGAGGATATTTCAATGAGTACTTTTCCACTGTTTTTTCCTAGAGTTTCCCATACTTCCTCTATGACTTTTTCATCACCGTTGTATAGAAATTTTATGCAAGAATTGTCACATGAAATTTGTTCCTCGTACTTTGCCTTGTTTGGTGAGGGTAAAATATTGGAAGTGTAAACTGAATCAAAAATTTCGGGATCAGTTTGATTTTGTTGAGAATACAGGGAAAACGTAATGAAAATGCATAAAAAAGGAAACCGTATACTTTTGCTGATTCTTGTTACCATAATGTGTTTACGTTTTGTAAAACGCGTATTCTTCTCACGACGTCATGTGGGTCAATCATTTCCATACAGGCATGGTCTCCTCGCCAACACTTAACGTTTCCATATATAGAACAGGGACGACATGCGAGTTCCACTTGTAACACTCCTGTGTCTTCTTGGGCAAATGGACCAAAACCTGAAATCGGATGAGTCGTTCCGAAAATTCCGATCACAGGCTTCTTTAGAAGTGCCGCAATATGTACGTTAGATGAATCCATACCGATCATCAAATCAAGCCGTTCCATAACACCAAGTTCACCGCGAATACCTAGATGAGCGCCGTGCACAATATTCACTCGTTTTT
>Ga0075156_10000514_pt1 | contig 19891 bp, 13 predicted proteins | sample JI81AbrownDNA_FD_70966 | JGI IMG/M metagenome (GOLD analysis project Ga0075156, IMG submission 70966) | Wastewater effluent complex algal communities from Wisconsin, to seasonally profile nutrient transformation and Carbon sequestration -... | ecosystem: Engineered > WWTP > Effluent > Algae...
AAAAATCGGTGACTGACAGGCGCAAGTAATTGAGTTGTCTATGAAAACCGTCCACCAGCGTTGATTTGGGGGCATAACGATGAGCGGTAGGGCTTGAGCCTACAGGCATTGGGTGGGTGGTGATGGTTTTCATGGTGAGCTTTAGGCGTTGCCTCGGTAATGGGTGAAATTTTACTGTAACAAGTTTTTAGTAAGAATACCATTCACCATTAGCAAGGCAAACTACTACTTTAGCGGTACAGATAAAGACGGTATTAAGATTTAAAGGAATTTTGCATAATCTAATCATTAATTATCAAGCCAAAGACCAACAACTATGAAAAAATTACATCCTTTGATTAAGTCAGAAATGCTTAATAATTTTCAATCAGTAAAAGAGCTTATGCTTGGTAAAAATTACGACAATATATTACAAAAGAGTTCACAAGGTTTTTTATTTACCTATGATGACTGGAGTGACGTAGTCAGAATGGAAAAACTCCAATATATTGATAATGCACAATATGCCATTATAGAAACTTTGTTTTCGGATTTTGTAAATTATTTAGAAAATTCTGATGACTTTGACCAAAAAGAAATTAATAAATTTAAATTCGTTGATGAGATATTTCATGAGCATTTAAGAGAGTTAAGTTTTTTCAAATTTAGAAATCCTGAAATTATCTCTATAGATGAAGCTATTAATGAATTTAAGGATATCAATTTTTTCCCACCTACTATTGTTTTGAAAGATGGAAAATTTATTGATATCCAAAATCATTTCACCAATGTAGTGTATTTTTAACAATTTTAAAAATTAAAATTATTGAAAGTTCCAACTAAAAGGCTCAATCGTCACCCATTCACCTGCCGTCACCCCTGCATTGTCTTGCGGTAATACCAACAAACAATTCGCTTGGCTTAACTGCTTGATACGGTGCGAATCTTGAGCGGATAAGGGCGTGACGCTTAAATTCCCCTCATCGTCTTGGGCAACAATCGCTCGTTGATAATCCTGTCTGCCAACCGCTTTTTTGATGTTATGGGTGGTTTTGGCTTGTAACCTTAATGGCTTTGGCAGATCCATTTCATTGACCGCTGACAGTCGCCATAACGCAGGTTTGACAAACTGCAAACAACCGACCACCGTCGATAACGGATTTCCGGGTAAACCAAAATACAAAACGGTTTTTTCGGCTTTTTTAAACTCTCCAAACACAAACGGCTTTCCGGGTTTCATCGCCACTTTATAATGGTTAATTTGCCCCAAATCATCAATCACCGTGGTTAAAAAGTCATAATCGCCCACCGATACCCCTGCAGTTGAGATAATCAAATCACATTCGCTAATTGCTTGCTGTACCGTGTTTCGAGTCGCCTCAAGCGTGTCGGCAACAATGCCATAATCTTTGATAATAATGGGCAATTCATGGAGCAAGGATTTCAGCGTTGGGGTATTGGAATTATAAATCTTTGCCAAATCGGTGAGTGGCTCGCCGATTTGTACCAACTCATCCCCTGTGGCGATGATACCCACGGTCAAAGGGGCAAATACCGACACTTGAGCCACGCCTAGATTTGCCAATAGGCTGATATCAGTGGGATTCAGGCGTTTGCCAATGGTTAGGACGGTTTCGCCTGTTTGCACTTCTTCGCCTTGATAGCGGATATTTGAGCTGACTGTGGCGGTTTTAGTTAGCGTAATGGCATAGAACTGGGTTTTATCAATGCTATCTTTAATATCGTTAAAATTGGTATTTTCCTGCATCACCACGGTGTCGCAATCGCTCGGCACGATAGCCCCTGTAAAAATCCGCACGCCTTGCCCTGCTTGTAATGTACCGTCAAATGCCTTGCCTGCGACCGATTCACCCACGATAGTCAGAGCGGTGTGTTCGGCAAGCTCGCTACCTTTGGCAAAGGCATAACCGTCCATTGCGGATAGGTTTTGGCGTGGAATGTCAAAACTGGCGGTGATGTCTTGTGCCAAAATATGATTTTTGGCTTGCAATAGTGGTAGCGTTTGGGTCGCTCGCTGATTGAGCGGATGTTCGGCTAAATATTGTTGGCAACGTTCGGTAATGGCGGATTTTAAATCTTGGACGGATATCATACTTCATCTCTAATACATTCAAATAAGTAGGGCGGGTTAGCAAAGCGTTACCCACGATACACATTTTCTTCATTCATTTGCAAATTCATGCCTTGAATATCAGCATTATGGCTAAGTTTGAACAAAAAGTCCGTCAAACCATGATGAAACGATTGTTGGATCAATTCATTGGCAATCATCGGCATGGCTTGCTCAAAACTCAAGGCTTGACCGTCTTCACGGCTTAACACCTCAACAATATGCACGCCATAGCGAGTTTCGATGGGATTGACCGACACGCCGACAGGCAAACCAAACACCGCTTGCTCGAACTCTGGTACGGTTTCACCTTTGACGATTTCGCCCAAATCACCGCCGTTGTCTTTTGAGGGACACAATGAGTATTGTTGGGCGAATTGGATAAAGTCAGCGTCCCGATTTTGGCTGTTTTGCAGGGTTTCAATTAGGTTTGTCGCCTGTTTTTTTAGCTCGATACGTTCTTCCCCTGCATCGGGTGGCGAAGCCAATAAAATATGGCGTATCGTCAACAGCGGTGGAGTGACGTAGCGTTGTGGGTTGCTATCGAATAACTGGCGACAGCTATCTTCATTAGGTATGGTGGGTTGGACGTTTTTATCAATCAAGTCGCTGATGGCGGTTTCTTCATCGGCTTGCCAAGCGGATTCGCCCAATGTGGGGTCGGCATACACGGCTTGCTTGAGCAGTTCTCGGATGACCAGGGCTTGGGCGGATAAAAATAACGCCTCGTCTTGGCTATTGGCTGGGTGATATTGCACTTCTTGGGCGATAGTGGCGGGGTCGATGACCACGCCATTGACGCTGATATTGGGGATTTGTTGGCGACTACTGGCGATTAGATTATCGGGGCGTTTCGCCTCAGCTAGTGCCTCTTCGATGAGTTCTTTTTCGCTGTGGGGGCGTTTGAGGTCATCTGAGGTTGGCATGATACGAATATTATCGTCTTGTTCAGAGTTGGCTTGGTTGATTTGGTTGTTTTTTGGGTCGAAAGTTGAAACGCTCATAAGCTACCCTTAAATCATATAGGTTAAAATTTTCTATTATTATTGATGGTATTGTCGTTTTTTACTATACCGCTTTAGCATTACAAGTTAGAATTTCAATCTATATTTAAGAAACTTTAGTGCATTGTCTTAAGGAAAAATATGAAGATATTAGACAAGGTCGAAGAGCTAATTGAAGAGGCTGATATTCACAGTTTTGAAAAAAATAACTATCGAACAAATCATGGTGTTTATTCACGTCCAACTCCTCAGATGCTTGCATGGATTGCCGAATGCGAGGATGTTATTTTAACTAATTTTGGTAGAGACAGTTCACCTTGGAGAGCGTTTGAACAATTAGATAAAGTTCAATTAGATGGTAATTATGAAGATACTTTTGAAAAACAAAAGAGCTTTATTCTAGGTGCTTTGATGACTTGTCGAAGAATTCAACCTCTTGAAACTCCTATTAAGAAATTAAACCAACCAAGCCCAAAAAATAATAAAGTTTTTATTGTACATGGTCATGATGATGCGTTAAAAAATGAAGTTGCTCGTTTTATAGAAAGATTGAAACTTGAACCTATCATTTTACATGAACAACCAAATTCTGGAGATACTATCATTGAAAAAATTGATAGAAATACAGATGTTGGCTTTGGAGTAGTTTTATATACACCTTGTGATGTTGGAAACGATATAAAGCATAAGGATAATCTTCAACCAAGAGCAAGGCAAAACGTAGTTTTTGAACATGGATATTTAATTGCCAAAATTGGTAGAAAGAACGTTGCTGCCTTAGTTAAAGGCAATGTTGAAAAACCGAATGATATTTCAGGAGTAGTTTATATTCCCACAACAGGCGATTGGAAATTGAATTTAGCAAAAGAATTGAAATATAGTGGCTATAATGTTGATATGAATTTGGTCATTTAATGTCATTAAAGACGAAAAAAAACCACGAATAGACGGCTGGAGTGTTCTATCCGTGGGAACTGGGAAAATAAATCAGTTTTTTAAATTACTATAGTGGGGCGTAAGCATGGTGCCCCTACATCCGTATCATAACATTTAGATTATTGAGCCGATTTTTGACGCACGATTTGATAACGTCTGCCCAAATACCAAATCGGTGCAGAGATAATGTGAATCAAGCGAGTAAACGGCACTAATAAAATCAAAGTCGTACCCAAAAGCATATGTAGTTTATACACAATCCCAGCTTGCTCAACCAGTGAGGCAGCATACACAGGGCGAAGAATCGCCAAGTTTTGAGCCCAACTTGCCAAGTTCATCATCATCACGCCGTCCATGTGGTCCATTGACACAAAAATCGTGCCAAGACCTAACAACAACTGAGCCAACAAGATAATCAATAACGCCTTGTCGCCAAAGGTCGAGGTATGGCTGATACGAGGGTCAGAAAAACGGCGGATAATCAGCATGATTAAACCAAACAAACACACGACCCCTGCCACGCCACCCACGATCATTGCCATGATTTGTTTTTGCGGAGCGGTGATAAAGTGTTCATACACGGCGTGCGGTGTAAACATACCAAACAAATGCCCTAACAATAGAATCAAAATACCAATGTGAAACAGGTTGCTTGCCACACGCATATTGCGAGGTTGAAGCATTTGGCTTGAGCTGGTTTTCCATGTGTACTGTGAGGTGTCAAAACGCACCCAACAGCCGAAAATACACACGGTGAGGGCGATATAAGGGTAAATACCGTATAAAAAAACGTGCATCCAATTTTCTGCGTTCATCATTGGACTCCTTCTTTGAGGGTGTTATTTTTTAGATGATTTGATTGACTTTGTAATTCATTAAACTGACTGTTGGCACGACTAGAAGTTTGGTTAAAATCGACCCAATGCACAGGGGCAACACTGTTGTGTTGGGCTTGTTGTCCGAGGGTTTGGGCGATATGTTGCTTGGTTTGATTGCTCGGGCAGTTTTCTTGCTCGGCTCCCAAGAAATCAACCATTTCTTCTTCCCATTCGCTGTCAATGGCTTCAAGGCTGTCTTCGGCAAGTTTGACCGCTTCGGATTTATTCATATTGGCAAGCTCGTCATCAATCAAGCTTAACGGCTGTCCTGCGACTTGCAATAATGCCTTAAATAAGCTGGCGTACTCACTTTGTTTATCAATAAGTCTTGCCCCAAGCACTGCCAAAATATGGCTGACATCGGCAATGTCCATGCGGACTTGCATTTCGTCACCTGTGGCTACGGCTTGGTATGCCAAAAACTCAAGGTACATCGGAATGTAATCTGGCAATTCTTTGGCATCGATAGCAAATCCTGCTTGCTCGTATTGAGCCATTAAATCGACCATGGCTTGACCACGGTCACGGCTTTCACCATGAACATGTTCAAACAGCCATAGCGACAAGGTGCGACCACGTTCAAATAGGCTGTCATAGCGGGCTTGGGCTTCTAATTCACCCAAATTTGTCAAGCTGTCAATCAAGTCTGCGATTTCGCCTCGCACTGCTGGGCTAATCAAGCGTGAATTTTTTACCAAGTCTTTGCAAACGTCTAACGTGTCATCGGCAAACAGTTCGTGACTGGGATAATCCATGAGCAAACTAATCACTTTTAACAGTTTCATATCATGGCTGTTGCTCTGAATATTGGTTTGCTCAATATTGGTGTTTTCAACCGTTGGGGTAGCGTCACTCATATCAGCTCTCCCAAGTTTGCACGGTGTCAATCATGTCACGGCGACTGGTTTTTTTGTTGCCAAATATACTGTAATCGCTGTCACCGTTGCATTCATTGCCAAAGGTAAAGCCACAGCCACCACGCTCGGCAAACGCATCGCTTAGGGCTTCTTCACGGTGAGCGGTTGGGATGACAAAACGGTCTTCGTAATTGGCAATCGCAAGGTAGCGGTACATTTCTTCGACTTGGTGTTTGCTCAGACCTACGCTGTCTAGCACGCTTTGGGCATCAACTTTATCGACCAGTTGTGAGCGTTTGTAGCTACGCATGGCAAGTAAGCGCTTGAGTGCCAATTTGACAGGGGCTTCATCGCCTGCTGTCAGCATATTGGCAAGGTATTTGACAGGAATACGCAAGCTATCGACATCTGGAATCAAGCCGTCCATACCGACTGTGCCTGCTTCGGCGGCGTTTTGAATCGGCGATAGTGGTGGCACATACCAAACCATTGGCAAGGTGCGGTATTCTGGGTGCAATGGCAATGCCAATTTCCAGTCCATTGCCAGTTTATACACAGGCGATTTTTGAGCGGATTCGATGACCGACATATCCACGCCGTCTTTTAGGGCTTGGGCGATGACCGCAGGGTCATTTGGGTCAAGGAAAATGTCAAGTTGGGCTTGGTAAAGGTCTTTTTCGTTGGCGATACCAGCGACTTCTTTGATTTTGTCGGCATCATACAATAGCACGCCTAGATAGCGAATCCGCCCTACGCAGGTTTCGGAACACACGGTTGGCATACCGCTTTCGATACGAGGGTAACAGAAGATACATTTTTCGGATTTGCCCGACTTCCAGTTGTAGTAGATTTTTTTGTAAGGACAGCCCGAAATACACATCCGCCAGCCACGACATTTTTCTTGGTCAATCAGCACAATGCCATCTTCTTCACGTTTATAAATCGCTCCACTTGGACACGAGGCAACACACGCAGGGTTCAAGCAATGCTCGCACAGGCGTGGTAGGTACATCATAAAGGTGTTTTCGTATTGACCGTAGATATCGGCTTGGACGTTGTCAAAGTTTTTGTCCAAACGGCGTTTGGCAAATTCTGAACCAAGAATTTCTTCCCAGTTGGGACCCCATTCGATTTTTTGCATCCGCTTGCCTGTAATCAGTGAGCGTGGGCGAGCAATCGGTTGGTGTTCGCTAATCGGGGCGGTGTGTAGGTGTTGGTAATCGAAGTCAAACGGTTCGTAGTAGTCGTCAATACTCGGCAAATCTGGGTTGGCAAAGATATTGGCGAGAATGCGGAATTTGCCCCCGATTTTTGGGTTGATTGAGCCGTCAGCGTTGCGAATCCAGCCACCTTTCCATTTGGCTTGGTTTTCCCATTCTTTGGGGTAGCCGATACCAGGTTTGGATTCGACATTGTTAAACCATGCGTATTCCATGCCTTCACGACTGGTCCAAACGTTTTTACAGGTGACTGAGCAGGTGTGACAACCGATACATTTATCAAGGTTTAGCACCATGCCGACTTGTGAGCGAATTTTCATAAAAAATTCCTTATGGGTTGCCTAATTTATGGCTGACCGCATCAGTGGGGCGAGCATAAATTTGGGTATTTGTCATTTTTTTATTGTATCCCCCTCGGCTTGCCAAAAACATCATGCCAAAGGGGATAAGTTGAGTGGTTCATTATGCTAAAGTAGTAGCCTATATTTAGACTACGCTTTAAAAAAGCTAGATAATTCTAAATCATCCTCTATTTAACCCCCTCTAACTCCCCTTGTCAGGGGGAGAACCGCTCCCTCCCCTGCTAAGGGGAGGGTTGGGTTGGGGTTAATGACATCTTAATCCAACGTAGTCGGTAATGGACGAGGCAATTCGTCATCGGGTTTGCCTTCAAGCCAATCGACTTTTGCCATTTTACGCACCAACACAAATTCGTCACGGTTACAGCCGACTGTGCCATAGTAGTTAAAGCCATAGGCTTGTTGGGCATAGCCACCAATCATGTGGGTGGGTTTTAGCACCGCACGAGTGACTGAGTTATGAATACCGCCACGAGTGCCTGTGGATTCTGAGCCTGGGATGTTGACCAGTTTTTCTTGGGCATGGTACATCATGGTCATGCCTTCTTTGACACGTTGCGACACCACGGCACGAGCGGTGATTGAGCCGTTTGCGTTAAACACTTCAATCCAGTCGTTGTCTTCGATGTCAGCTTTGCGTGCGTCAATTTCGCTCATCCACACACAAGGACCGCCACGAGAAAGGGTCAGCATTAGCAAGTTTTCAGAATAGGTACTATGAATGCCCCATTTTTGGTGCGGTGTTAAGAAGTTTAATACCACTTCTTTATTGCCGTTGGTTTTGTAGCCTTTAAAATGCTCAACGGTTTTGGTGTCAATCGGTGGGCGGTATTGTTGCATCTGCTCACCAAACGCCTGCATCCAAGGGTGGTCTTGATAAAACTGCTGACGACCTGTGATAGTACGCCAAGGAATCAACTCGTGTACGTTGGTGTAGCCTGCGTTGTAGCTGACTTTTTCCGATTCTAGTCCAGACCAAGTTGGGCTTGAGATAATTTTGCGAGGTTGTGCCACGATATCATGGAAACGGATTTTTTCGTGTTCGCTCGATTTTGCCAAATGGGTGTGGTCACGCCCTGTATTTTTTGACAAGGCTGACCATGCTTTGACCGCCACATGACCGTTGGTTTCTGGGGCAAGCATCAGGATGGTTTCGGCAGCGTCAATGGCGGTGTTAATACGAGGGCGACCTTGTGCGACAGTCGGCTCGGTAACGGTGTAGCTTAGTTCGCCAAGTTGTGCCACTTCTTCTTTGGTGTCCCAGTCCATGCCTTTAGAGTTATTACCCAAAGTGTCCATTAACGTACCCAAGGCGGTGTATTTGGCATAGGTGCTTGGATAGTCACGCTCCACAACTTTGATATGTGGACAGTTTTTACCCGGAACAGGTTTTTCGCCTGCGGTTTTCCAGTCTGTACCGCCAAATGGCTGTGCCAATTCGCCAACGCTGTCATGTTGCATGGGCAAAGTGACGACATCGGTCTGTACGCCAAGATGGGTCGCTGACAGTTGTGAGAATACATTGGCAATGCCTTTGTAGATTTCCCAGTCTGATTTTGATTCCCAAGCAGGGTCGGTGGCGGCAGTCAATGGGTGGATAAATGGGTGCATATCCGAGGTGTTCATGTCGTCTTTTTCGTACCATGTCGCTGTTGGCAACACGATATCTGAATACAAACAGGTACTCGACATACGAAAATCAAGGGTCGTCACAAGGTCAAGTTTGCCTGTGGGGGCGTTTTCGACCCAATCGACTTCATGCGGACGTAGTTCGGCAACGGTTTCATCGCCCAATACGCCATTTTTTGTACCCAAGAGATATTTGAGCATATATTCATGCCCTTTACCTGATGAACCAAGCAAGTTTGAACGCCAAATAAACAGATTGCGTGGGAAGTTGGCAGGGTTATCTGGGCTTTCACAGGCAAAACTTAATGAGCCATTTTGTAGGCTTTCGACCACATAATCTTCCACTTTCATGCCTTTGGCTTTGGCTTCATTGGCAATGGTGAGTGGGTTGCGGTTTAGCTGTGGAGCAGATGGTAGCCAACCTGCACGCTCGGCTCGAATGTTGTAGTCGAGCATATGCTCTGGGAAATGGGTTTTGTTGGCGTGTGGTGACAACAATTCATGAGCCGACAATTTTTCATAACGCCATTGGCTAGAATGGTTGTAGAAGAAACTTGTGCCGTTCATGTGGCGTGGTGGTCTGTGCCAGTCAAGAGCAAATGCCAATGGGGCCCAGCCAGATTGTGGACGTAGTTTTTCTTGTCCAACATAATGTGCCCAACCACCGCCAGATTTACCAATACAACCACACAGCATGAGCATATTAATCACGCCACGGTAGTTCATGTCAAGGTGATACCAGTGGTTCATCCCTGCACCAATGATAATCATGGATTTACCGTGCGTTTTGTGGGCATTTTCGGCAAATTCACGGGCAATTTGAATCACTTTTTCACGGCTTACGCCTGTGATGGCTTCTTGCCATGCAGGTGTGCCTGCGACGGTGGCATCATTGTAATCATCGGTAACGTGCTGACCGCCAACCCCATTTGCCACGCCAAGATTTGCCACCATTAAATCAAACACGGTCACGACTTTGGCGGTTTGACCATTGGCAAGGTTGATGGTGCGACAAGGGATAGTTTTATACTGAATGGCATCGCCAGCGACTGCGGTAAAGTAAGGGTGTTCGTCACCGCCAAAATAATCCAAACCGACTTCCACGGTTTCGCCACTGTCTTTTTGGCTTAACGCTAAATCAATCTCAGCCCCAGTTGAGCCGTCACGAGCTTCCAAGTTCCATTTGCCTTTGTCGGCACGTTCGGCATCGCCCCAACGGTAGCCAATCGACCCTTGTGGTGATACCAATTCGCCATGTTGATTGATGGCAACGGTTTTCCATTCTGGGTTGTTGTCTTGCTCAAGGTTGCCTGTCAAATCAGACGCACGCAAGAAACGTCCTGCACGCAACTCTCGACCTTCGCCTTCGACCATAACAAGCATCGGCAAATCGGTGTAGCGTTTGGCATAATCAACGAAGTAATCACTTGGTTGTTTGAGATAAAATTCTTTGATAATCACATGGCTAAAGGCTTGAGCAAGGGCGGCATCCGTGCCTTGTTTTGGATTAAGCCATAGGTCACAAAGTTTTGAGATTTCGGCATAGTCAGGGGTGATGGCGACAGTTTTTGTGCCTTTGTAACGCACTTCGGTAAAGAAGTGAGCGTCTGGGGTACGAGTTTGCGGTACGTTTGACCCCCAAGCGATGATATAGTCAGAATTGTACCAATCGGCAGATTCTGGTACGTCAGTCTGCTCACCCCAAACCATTGGGCTAGCAGGTGGTAAGTCACAATACCAATCATAAAATGACAAGCACACGCCACCGATTAATGATAAATAACGGCTACCTGCAGCATAGCTGACCATTGACATCGCAGGAATCGGCGAAAAGCCGATGATACGGTCAGGGCCAAAGGTTTTGGCGGTATAGACATTCGAGGCGGCGATGATTTCGTTCACTTCGTTCCAACTTGAACGCACAAAGCCACCCAAACCACGTTTGGATTTGTATTGGGCGGTTTTGGCAGGGTCAGACACGATACTGCCCCATGCTTCGACTGGGTCGGCAAATTGGGCTTTGGCTTCACGCCATAATTTGAGTAGCGGTTTACGCACTTTTGGGTATTTTAGGCGGTTGGCTGAGTACATATACCAGCTATAGCTTGCCCCACGAGGACAGCCACGAGGTTCGTGGTTGGGTAGGTCTGGGCGAGTACGTGGGTAGTCGGTTTGTTGGGTTTCCCAAGTGACTAGACCGTTTTTGACGTAGATTTTCCATGAGCATGAGCCAGTACAGTTCACACCGTGAGTCGAGCGGACGATTTTGTCGTATTGCCAACGACTGCGGTAGCTGTTTTCCCAGTCACGGCTTTCGTCACGCACTTCGCCATGACCGTCAGCAAATTCGCTTGTTTTTTTGGTAAAAAATTTAAATTGGTCGAGTAGATGGCTCATTTTGCTATCCTCATCTAGGGAGTGTCCTCAATTTAACTTAGCATGAATAATAGAGCAAGCCTAGTAAAGCATCGATTTAAAATTACGAGCTAATTTCTCATAGCGAGTAGCAATACTACGAAACTGCTTTAATCGTGCAAATGCATTCTCGACTAAGTGGCGTAATTTATAAAGGTAGCTATCAAAATCAGGGTTAGGTTGCTTGGCATTTTTACGCTTTGGTATAATAGCTTTCATACCGTGTTCTATCGCTTTATCTCTGATTTCTTGCGAGTCATACCCTTTGTCAGCGATAAAATACTGGGCTTCTTGTATGACTTCTATCAAGTCGTTTGCAACTTGACTGTCGTGCACGTTACCCCCAGTGACTTTAAAATCGAGCGGATTTCCATGCGAGTCCACACATAGGTGTATTTTTGTCGTGTTTCCGCCACGGCTTTGTCCAATTGCTCTATCGAAAACACGCCGAGCTCCACTTGCATGTTGATGACACCGTACATAACTTCCGTCGATGAATACCCATTCTTTGTCAATTTCTTTTCGTAGATCAAAAAAAAATTCTGCCACAAGCCTTTTTTAGACCATCGGTTAAAGCGGTTATAAGCGGTTTTCCATGACCCTAGCTCAATAGGTATGTCTCGCCATGGTGCACCTGTTCTTAGCTTCCATAGTATGGCTTCCATCACGGTACGGTCGTTCTTCCATTGATGACAGCCGTGCGCTTTCATGGTTGTTTGTAATTGTTCCCATATGTTGTCAGTTATTACGGTTCTCGCCATTGTTTGTGTTTGCCTATATTTTGTTGAAATATAGGGTTAAAATAGGGCTCTTTTGGGCTTATTCAAATTAGGGACACGCCCTAGATGGTAAGGTTATATCTAGCATGAGTATAGGAGGTGTAAAGTGTCTTGCCTATCGGCTATAGGGTGGTGAATACTACTACTTAGGGGGTATTAGATTAATAAAAGCTTCAGTTCAATATATGGGTTGGGGCGAAGTCCAAATAGATTCTAGTTCATAGAATCACAATATTTTTACTTTTTGAGTTCATATCAATGGTGAATATATAGAAATAAAAAACGGCACTTGGGAGTTCAATTATATTATGCAGATCTGTGGTCAAGATTTGATTGAAAAGCAAAGGTCGTATGATAACCAGTCTAATTAAGTGATTGAAGTTCAATCACTTAGTCTAAAGCTTTTAAAACTAATTTGTTCTAGTTTTCCGAGTGTTACGCTTTACTAACTTATGCTACAAGATTTTATGTTAATAAGGTAATTTTGTTTTGGTACGTAATATTTTACTTTTGAAGATTTAAATTCAACCAAATAAACCGTCTTTTCTAGGCTTGCTTAAAATCGGCAGATACACACACAAAAACAGTATAAAGCTGATAAGCCATAACACCTGCGACACAGTCAACAGCTGTGTATAGTAAGCGGGCAATACAATCGGCAACAGCCCACGAGTAACCATAGTCACCACCATAAGCGTTAATATCACCCCGACCAATTTAGGTGGCTCATGCACCGACAGCCCTGTATGCCCTAGACTCACACGGCTCATCATCGACAATGTCATCACCCCAATCCCTGACAATGCCAATGTATGCACCGCAAAGCTATGGGCAAAACCTGCCCACGGCAACAACGCAAACAGCCCCAATGCCACCACCATACCGCCAAACGCTACAAACAGCGACCATACCAACGGCTTGCCCCACATCCCACTGTGATACCAACCCATCAGCCGATAGCCATTCGCCAATGCTGTGACAAGGGCAAACAGTGACGCAATCACAGGCTGACCGCACAAGTCTGCGAGCATAAAGGCAAGAAAGCCAAACAGACTGACCCTATCCACCCATACAGCGTTTTTGAGTTCTACTTTGGGAGCGTTTTTGGGCAGATGATGATTGATCCCATTGCTGATGAACATCGGCATGACCCGTCGCCCAATGGTCAGCACTACCCCAATAATTAGATAAAACGCTAGATACACGCCTGTCTTTTGCCATGCGATATCGGAACGCCATGCCCCAATAGCGAAGATGACAAATGCAAGCCATAGCAAAGCAAGTTTGGCAAGGATACCGATTTGGCGACGTTGACGTACCCGAATAATCGGGGTAAACACCGCTACGCAAACCAGCGACCACCAAAGAATATCCAGTCCACTGGCAAGCCTTAGCCCAATCGCTGTGATATCAGACGACAGCTGCGGTAAGCACGCCCATGTCAGCCTTGCCAATGCCCAAGGCAGAAATATCGCAAACAACCGCCACCCATACGGCATGGGCTGATTTGTCCATGTCTTCACCGCAGTGAGCAGAAATCCTGCGATGACCGCTAACGCATAGCCAAAAGTCATCTCATGGGCGTGCCACATAAAAGGCGTGAAAGCGGTCAGTGTAAAATCTATCCAGCCTTGCAATACCGCAAGCCATAGCCCCATGGTGATAATGGCAAACACCGATGCCCCGACAAAGAACACCCGAAAGCCTAAGTTTAGGATAGGGTGTGGGGATTTGGGGGATAATTAGCGGATGCGATAGCGTGCAGGTTGGTCGGCAGTTTTGATGACGTTTTGGTCGGTATTTTGGTGGACATGGTGAATTCCCAGTGCTTTACTCAAGTTTATTTTGCACCGATTCACCAATCGCAACAATACTCATTTGGGAGTAATAGGGGAAGATTTACTTTGGACAAGCTACTTGGGAGAGATATTTGCAAGTACTATTTGTTATGCCATTGCCAAATCATCAACAAATTCAACTTTTAGCTTTTTGCCAAGTGCATTTGCCACATTGGATAACGTTGCAAGGGTCAAACTAGGATAAGCCCCATAATCGATTAATAACCGAATCAATCACCATGAGAAAAACCTATCCAAGCGACATTAGCCGAAAACAATTCGAGCACATACTACCTATTTTAGAAAGTGCTCGGAAGAAGACCAAACCAAGAACGGTTGAGCTTTATGACGTATTTTGTGGGTTGTTGTATGTACTCAGAACAGGTTCTAAAATCAACTTGGAAACTCGGCCCCTTTACGGCTATAGTACCACCATGTTAGCACCATACAAATCACATAAAACACAATCAATGCGGTAAACGTGCCATTCACCCCAAGACCTGAACCGAACATTTTAGGGATAAAGAACCCACCATACGCCGCAAAGGCTGAGGTAAAACCAACCACCGCGGCTGACTCTTTACGAGCATTGAGTTGCCAATCTGCACCGCCCAAACGCTCATGGAAAGTACGGAAAATCACAGGAATCATACGGAAAGTCGAGCCATTACCAATCCCAGTGGTGATAAATAGCACCATAAAGCACGCAAAATACCCTACAAAGTTCCCTGCTTTTAGGAAGTACATTACTGCCATCACTGCTAATGCCATCACGCCATAGTTGATTAAGGTGACTTTTGCACCGCCCAATTTGTCAGCAAGCCAGCCACCGAACGGACGGAATAACGCACCAACCAAAGGTCCTAAAAACGCCACTTTAAGCGGATTCACATCTGGGAATGATTGTTTAATCAACATCGGAAATGCCGCCGAAAACCCAATAAACGAACCAAAAGTCGCAAGGTATAAGATACACATAATCCAGTTTTGTTGACGACCGAAAATCACCGATTGGTCTTTAAAAGACGCTTTGGCAGACGACAAGTCATTCATACCAAACCAAGCGGCAAGGGCAGCTATGATAATCAAAGGTACCCACACAAAACCAGCGTTTTGTAGATACATGGTCGTGCCTTTGGCAGTGGTTTGGGCATCACCGCCCAACGCCCCAAAGATACCCACGCCAATCACCGCAGGGACTAAAAACTGCATGACCGACACACCCAAATTACCCAAACCAGCGTTTAAGCCCATCGCTGTGCCTTGTTGCGATTTTGGATAAAAGAACGAAATATTGGACATACTAGAGGCAAAGTTCGCCCCACCAAACCCACACAGCAAAGCAATGATAACAAAAGTGGCAAAAGGGGTATTTGGGTCTTGTAATGCAAAGCCCATCCAAATGGTCGGGATCAAGAGTGATAAGGTCGCAAGGGTGGTGAATTTACGTCCGCCAAAAATTGGCACAAGGAACGAATAAAAAATCCGCAACGTCGCCCCAGATAAGGCAGGTAAAGCAGTTAGCCAAGAGAGTTGGGCTTTGTTAAAATGAAAGCCTGCGTCTGGCATACGCACCACGACCACTGACCAAAGCACCCACACGGAGAACGCCAGTAGTAAGTTGGGAATGGATATCCATAAGTTGCGTGTGGCGGTTTGTTTACCACCATTTGCCCAAAATTTTTCGTCTTCGGGTCGCCAATCGTCAATACGGCGACCGCCTTTTAGTTCGTTGTTCATAAGAGCCTCCAATATACCCTTGGGGTGCGTTTGATTTGCCTCAAAAGGATTTTTTACCTTGTTAGCATAATGGTTTTTTGAGCAAAAAAATCTTATGCCAAGGGCTAGGTTTTAGGGGCAATATTATCCTTTGGGAGTAGATAAGGTTTAACATAAAAAACCCACAAGATAACTTGTGGGTTTTTGGTTTCGCCAGTATTTAAGCCAGCATTTAACTCTGAGCTTTTTTCAACGCCATTTGTTCTTGATGCCCTTTTTCCATAGTAGGACGCACTTCACTCATATAAATCCAAATGAGCGACACCCACACCACGCCAAACATAATCATAAACGCAGAGCTACGCACGCCTGTGATATCCACCGCCATACCGAACATAATGGGTAGGATAAAGCCACCTAGACCACCGAACAAACCAACCACGCCTGACACTGCTCCCATGTTTTGTTTGTAGTCATCAGACAGGTATTTGAACACCGAGGCTTTACCAATCGCAAAGGTAATGCCAAGGGCAAAAATCAACACGGTGAATAGGGTGGAGTTTAAGCCTAAATGGAAGCTTTTATTGCCAGTAACGGTTTGAACCACAAGGTCAGTCTGTGGATACGACAACACGAATAGAATCAACATGGACACCCAAAGCACCCACCAAGTCACGGTATGAGCCGAATAACGGTCTGATAACCAGCCACCCAACGCACGCAGTACACCGCCAGGTAAACTAAAACAAGCTGCCAAAAACGCCGCAGTTTTGAGGTTAAAACCATATTCATCCACATAATAGTGCGTCATCCACAACGCCAACGCCACATAACCCCCGAACACAATCGAATAATACTGGCTATAACGCCACACATTTGGGTCTTTTAGCACGGCTAATTGACTGCTGATACTGGCATTACTGGCGGTGCGGTGTTCTTTGTTGTCAAAGGTCAAAAACCAAAATCCAATTGCCGTCACCAACATCATCACCGCATAGACTTTGGGTAATAATTGCCAAGTGCCAATGGCGATGATACTGGGGGCGATGAGTTTGGTAAGTGCCGAACCTGCATTTCCCGCCCCGAAGATGCCCATTGCCAAGCCTTGATTTTGTGGTTCAAACCATTTGGCGACATAGGCAATCCCCACGGTAAATGAACCACCTGCCAAACCGACAAACAGACCTAATACCAAAAAGTGCCAATATTCGGTGGCAAACGACAAACAGTAAATCGGAATCACAGTCGCCAACATCAAAATAAAAAATACAATCCGACCACCGAATTTATCGGTCAACAGCCCAATCGGTAACCGTACCAGTGAGCCTGTCAACACAGGAATCGCAGTCAATAGACCAAATTCGGTTTCACTTAGACCCAATGATTTTTTTAGGGGAATCCCCAGTACCGCAAACATCATCCATACCATAAAACATACCGTAAAGGCGATAGTGGATGAGGTCAGCACCATATATTGTTTGGTTTTTAGACTTGCCATGATATGCTCCATCTTACACAAAATGGGTGTATGGGTAATATCATAGCAAGGTATGAAGGGGTTTTGTCGGTCTGGCAGGGGCGAACCCTGCGACTGGCAAGGGCAATAATGATGCAAATTACTGCTAAAGTAGTATGGCTTTTGCGATGGGATTATTTCCTAAAGTCGCTAGTTTTCAATTATTTATGCTAAACTCTCACGCAAGTTAGGCAAAAGCGTATACGATTTTGCCATCACAACTATTTAGGATTAGGGGTAGTTTTGCAAAAGTCAGTATGTCGTTCACGTTTTTTGCCCAGTATTAGCAACTCACTGCCTGTTCGGGCATGGTGTGCGGTGGCGATTGTCATGGTGATGGTAGTCGGTATGGCGATGGTTAGCGGGATTTTGGCATGGATTGCTCAGCCAGATGCTGAGGCGGTCAATACCGCAGGTTCGATGCGGATGGCGACTTACCGCATTAATTATTTGGTGGGAAAACAAGAAAATCGACCAGCACAAACCCCAGCCAACGCCCAAGCATTAGCTAACCAATCCACCAACCATGAGTCACAAGTACAATCGCAACCCCAAATACAACCCGAAATACAATCCCAACAGTTATCACCCAATGATGCTCTATCCCGAAGTATTCCTGCTTCACAGCCAATTGGCAGCCATTTGAGTAAAGATGAGCTACTGGCAGCACTTACCCAAGATATGCAAAGTCGTCTTGCCCAGTTGGCTCATTATGAGCAGTCGCAAGGCAATCGGGATGACCAAATTAATCAGCAAATTGACACCATTCGGCAGATTTGGACAACAGAGCTTCAGCCAACACTTGAAACGAGCGTTAGAGAGGGCAATCGCGATGCCTTGTATGCGATTTCACTTCGCTATATGGATAATGTTGACAAGTTGGTCAAACAAATTCAGACCCGCAATGAGCATCGACAATCGCTTCAACAGAACTTACAAATTGGGGCGTTGTTACTTACCATCATTATCATGTTGGCAGGGTTACATGAGATTCAACAAAATGTATTGATTCCTGTTGGGCAACTGCGTAAGGCGACACAGCAATTTGGTAAAGGGGAAGACACCAGCGTTAATGTCGCAGGTTATGAAGAGTTTAATGAGTTGGGTGATTCTTTTAACCAAATGACCAGTACCCTCAAAGCCTACCAAAACAACCTAGAAGCCGAAGTTGCCAAAAAAACCTACCACCTTACCCAAAGTAACCAAGCGTTGACCTTACTCTATGACTTTGCCAAACAGCTTAACCAACAGCCAGTTGCCTATGCACGGCTACAGGTACTTATTGAGCAGTTTGGTGCGGTATTGCCCAATTTTGACATTAGCCTGTGCCTACATGATGCTAATTTGCACAATGATAACTTCAAAGATGCGATGGCGATGCACAGCTTGGGCATTCGTGATAAAAGACATTTGGGGCGAAGTTTTTGCCACCAAGCACATTGCCAAACCTGTGACATCAAGCATGATGAGGGCGTTTGGGTATATCCGATAAACAGCCTACAAACCCAGTGGGGTGAATTACTGGTCAAGCCACGCCATCATCACGGCAAGGGCATCCGCAAACAACCCCAGCCCACAAACTCTGCTACTTCCCAAAAGCCATCACCTATCAATCGTATCACGTTATTGGATGAACAAAACTGGCAAAATTTTGCCGATAGTCAAGAACCCTCTTTTGATGAAAATGAATTGTTAAACACCCTTGCCAACCTCATTGGACTGATGTTTGCAGGGCAAAAACAGCGGGAACAAGAGCATCAGCTAATTTTGTCGGAAGAACGCAACACCATGGCAAGAGAGCTACATGACTCACTGGCACAGTCGTTATCGTATCTCAAAATGCAAGTCAGTATGCTCACCACCTTGCTCAAAGATAACCAAAACCCCAATAACGACAAAATTGAGCAAGTATTATCACAAACCAAAGACGGTCTGAATGGGGCATATAGCCAACTGCGTGAATTATTGGCAACTTTCCGCTTAAAGATAGAAGAAGGCAGTTTTGATACCGCCTTGGCACAAGCAGGCGATGAGTTCGCCAACAAAGGCGGATTTGCCGTGCATTTGGACAATCGCCTGATGAGCATCAATCTGACCGCCACTGAGCAAGTTGATTTACTACAAATTACCCGTGAAGCCCTGTCCAACATCAACCGCCATGCACAGGCAAAAAATGCCCACATCAGCCTATCGCAAAACCAACAAGGCGTGGTAAGCTTACACATCCAAGATGACGGCGTGGGGCTACAGCCCAAAGATGACGGTCAGCACCACTACGGCATGACCATCATGCAAGAACGTAGCCATAGCCTTGGCGGTGAGTGTCAAATCAACAACGTATTACCGCATGGCACAGCCGTTCGGGTGCAGTTTTTACCCCAAGCGTTTCAGCAGAAAATATTAACTTTGACTGATAATGACTTAAACATGAATAAATCTATTATTACGCCTCTATTAACTATGATTTTTATGCTTTCAGCTTGTGGGGGTGGCGGAGGAAGTAGTAGTTCTTCTAATAATACAAGTGGTACAGGAAATACAAACTCTACGGAAAATACAGGGGGTACAAATACTACAGCAGGTGGAACACTAGCAAATCCAACTACACTTGAAGCCAATAAGAAATATAGT
>Ga0075156_10000515_pt1 | contig 19867 bp, 23 predicted proteins | sample JI81AbrownDNA_FD_70966 | JGI IMG/M metagenome (GOLD analysis project Ga0075156, IMG submission 70966) | Wastewater effluent complex algal communities from Wisconsin, to seasonally profile nutrient transformation and Carbon sequestration -... | ecosystem: Engineered > WWTP > Effluent > Algae...
GATAAAAGAGACATGGCTAGATAATGCAATTTCTTGGATATCACCCCAAGCGGGTGTTCGGCGTATGCACGCTAGACTTATCCAAGAGAACGCGCGCATTCAGTTTCGTGGGTATGAGGGTGCGTCTAAAGGCAGACGCCTCGGTGGTTGGAACCCGCCGCCAAGTTCTGCAAATTCTGAAACTAGAGTTAGCCTCAAAGCACTAAGAAGTAGATCAAGAGATCTTTGCCGTAATGAGGCTTATGCAATCAGGGCGGTGAACACTATCGTCACGAACGTAATCGGCGAAGGTTTTCTTGCGAAAGCAAAAGCTAAGACCGAAGGTAGGTCAAAAATATTTCAAGTTGAATGGCTCGACTGGGCACAAAGTCTTGATTGTGACTTCGATGGCCTAAATACTTTTGCGGCACTTCAAGCGCTCGTCATGCGAACAATTGTAGAAAGTGGCGAGGTCATAGTTCGCAGAGTTAGAAGAGACAGCAATTCAGGCCTTAGTGTCCCGATGCAGCTTCAAATTTTAGAACCCGATTTTTTAGATGATTCTAAAGACGGTGAGGTTTTTTCAGACGGTAGTTTTAATATCCAAGGTGTAGAGTTTTCCAAAGAAGGAAAAAGAAAAGCTTACTGGTTATTTCAGAAACACCCAGGTGACACATACGGCGGTATTACTCTTCAAGGTGTAAATTCTGTGCGAGTACCCGCTGAAGAAGTTCTTCATATATTTAGAGTAGAGAGAGCCGGACAAGTTCGAGGTGTTCCTTGGCTTGCGCCCGTAATGCTAAAAATAAAAGATTTATCAGATTATTCGGATTTCACTTTGGTGAGACAAAAAGTCAGCGCGTGCTTCACCGCTTTTGTTACAGCTCCGGATTCTCTTGATTTAAAAGTAGGTTCGTCGGCACAAACTCCCGCCATAGGTGCAAAACTCGAGCCAGGTGTTACTGAGCAATTGCCACCGGGATATTCTGTTGAGTTTGCAAGCCCACCGACGAGTGGCGATTTTTCACAATTTTCTAATGCTCAACTTCGCGCACTCAGCGCGGGAATGGGAATTACATTTGAAACTCTGACAAATGATTATTCAAATTGCACTTTCTCTAGTGGTCGAATGGGCTGGCAAGAATTCCAAAGACATATTGATCAGTGGCGCGCGCATTTAATAACCCCAAGATTTTGCATTCCTGTTTGGCGGTGGTTTACTGAAACTGCAGGCATTGCAGGTTTTGGAAGTGACAAAGTTGTGGCGATTTGGACGGCCCCAAAAAGAGAAATGATTGACCCGACAAAAGAAGTTGAAGCATTGAAATCTGAAGTTAGAAGCGGATTAAAATCTTTGCCTGAAGCGATACGTCAAAATGGTTATGAACCTTCTGAAGTTTTCAACGAAATTGCTGAAACAAATAAGGAACTTGACCGATTGAAACTCATTCTCGAAACAGACCCGAGACAAGACATTGGTGTTGAAAAAGCGAAGGCTGAAGAAGCGCCAAAAACAGGCAAAGAAAAACCGAAAAAAGAAGACTCATAAAAAATTAATTTTTTAAGAAGCTTGCGAATTTTAGGATCTTTGTACACACTGATCCTATCTCTGCAACGATTTTTATGAAAAAAAAGATTGATTCGTTTAAAAGTCCAATGCTCTCGTTCAGAGCTTCTTTGTCTCCAAAAACTCTCAATACAGAAAAGAGAACAGTCGAAGCTGTCATAACTAGCTCGATGCCAGTTGATCGCTTTTCTTGGACTAGGGGCTTGTATCAAGAAACTCTTTCCATGAAGCCCGAGCATGTGAGAATGGAGCGCGCAAAAACAGGCGCGTGCCCACTTCTTAATAATCACGGCACTGCGATTCTTGGTGGGATTAAAGATCTTTCCGATGTCATCGGTGTTCTTGATAAAGTTTGGACCGAAGGCGAAGAGATGAAAGCGATATTACGCTTTTCTGATACTGAAGACGTCGAGACAATTTGGCAAAAAGTTCAGCAAGGAATTCTTAAAAATATATCTATAGGGTATAGAGTTTCTGCTTATTTAGATATTACACCCGAGCCTAAAAAAGAAGGCGAAAAGCCTATTAAGCTTTTAAAAGCAGTAGATTGGGAATTATTCGAGGGAAGCGTTGTTGCGATTCCTGCGGATCACACAGCCCAAATGAAATCACTCGATAGTTTCACTGAGCAAGAGCGAAGAGCTTTTGAAGCTCAGTTTAATGATGTGGTTGTTTATAAAGAAGTTAGTGATGAGACAGAAATTAAATCTGATCTTGTCTTAGACGGAAAAAATTTAGAATTAAGTGCTGTAATAGCACAGCAAACTAAAAAGGAGATTACTAAAATGGATCCAATTGAACAGGCCAAAAAAGACGCTGAACTTGCTGCTGCTAAAGCAAAAGAAGAAGCAGAAAAATCAAAAGCTGAAGCTGTTGCCCTCGCTGTAAAAGAAGAGCAAGAGCGCGGTTTTGAAATTCGCAAACTCGTTAAGTTAGCAAAACTTGGTGATGAAGTTGCTGACAAATTGATTTCTGAGCGTAAGTCTCTTGCAGACGCGCAAAAAGAAGTTTTGAATTTGTGGTCACTCCAAGAAAAAGCCCCCATTCAATCTGCTAACGGCGCTGTGACAGTGACTCGTGATGCTCGCGAAACTTTCCGTGAAGCAGTTTCAGAAGCTATCTTGCATAGAGCTGTTCCTAGTGAAAACAAAATGACAGAAAAAAGCCGCAACTTTGTTGGCTTTTCTCTTAAAGAACTTGCTCGTGAATCACTTCGCGCCCAAGGAATTGAGTCCGGTGGCTTAAGCCCACTTGCTCTTGTAGAAAAAGCTATGATGAGCACTTCTGATCTACCTTACATCCTCGCTGATGTAATGAACAAACAGCTCAGAAAGTCTTATGAAGAAAGCCCTAAAACTTTCCCAGCTTGGGCTAAAAAAGGAAGCGCTTCAGACTTTAAAGAAGTGAAGAGAATTCAAGCTAGCGGATTTCCTAGCTTCAAAAAAGTTCTTGAGCATGGTGAATTTAAGCACATGTCTGTAACTGAAAGCCAAGAAAAATATGCGCTTTCAACTTACGGTGGTATCATTGGATTTACTCGTCAAATGATCATCAACGATGATCTTAACGCGATTTCAAAAATTGCATCAGGCGCGGGCGCTGCAGCGGCAGCTCTTGAAAGCGATACAGTTTACGGAATTCTAACAGCCAACGCAGCGTTAAATGATGGTATTGCGCTTTTCCACGCATCACACAGTAACTTAACAGGAACAGGAACAGTTATTTCTGTTGCTTCTTTAGGTATTGCTAAAGCGTTGATGAGAAAACAAACAGGTCTTGAAGGTCGAATTCTTAATTTGACCCCAAAGATTTTGATTGTTCCTGCGGCTCTTGAAACTATTGCTCAGCAATATATCAATCAAGGAATTGTTCCAGACGCTCCTGCGAACACTAACCCGTTTCAAAATCAAATGTCATTAGTAGTTGAGCCACGCTTAGACGCTTCTAGCGCTACAGCTTGGTACTTAGCGGCTATGAATTCTTTGATCGACACAGTTGAGTACGCTTACCTCGATGGTAACGAAGGCGTTTATACAGAAACTCAAATGGGTTACGAAATCGACGGTGTTCAAATTAAAGCACGTCACGACTTCGCAGCGAAAGCTATCGATTTCCGTGGTCTTTATAAGAACAACGGAGCTTAATAATTAGATAAAAAAACTTGGGAGCTATTTCTAGCTCCCAAGTTTTTAAACGAAAGGGATAAAAGAAAATGAAAAATTTCATTCAAGAAGGAAAAGTTTTAGAACTTGCGGCTCCTTATGATGTCGTTAGCGGAGCAGGCGCTCTTATCGGCTCAATCTTTGGTGTTGCTACAAGTACTTTACTAAGTGGTGTCACTGGAAACTTTGGCGTTGAAGGCGTTTTTGAATTGGCTAAAGCTGATTCTCAAGCTTGGACTGTCGGAGCTAAAATCTACTGGGATAATACAGCTAAAAACTGTACTACAACTTCTTCAGGTAACACTCTAATCGGTGTTGCGACTGAAGCCGTTGCGGTAACTGCTGGGTTAATTCTCGGAAAAGTTAAATTGGGCATTGTAGCTTAATAGAAAATTAGAATTAATTTGGGACTTCGAGGGCTGGTATCTCGAGTCCCAATTTTTGTTTTATGAGTTGGGAAGATAAAACCGAGAAGGTCTTAGATATATGCATGAACACATTCGGTGTCGATACCGATGGGCTGTTCACCTATGTCCCAAAGTCAGGAACAAGTTTTGACATTCGCGGTATTTTCGACAACGAATATCAAGCGGTAGATCCAAACACCCAAGCGGTTGTCTCAAGTCTGGTGCCGAATATAGGTATTAAACTTTCCGACCTTCCACAATCCCCACAGAATGGCGATATGGTTATTGTGAAAGATCAGAAATATAGAATATCTGAAATGCAAAAAGATGTTCACGGGGGTGCGAGATTATTCTTGCATAAAGTATGAGCGGCGATATTTTGCACCCAAGAAAAGAAATCAGAGACGCAGTTTTTGACATTCTTAAAGAGCGTGTCAGCGGGATCAAGAGTTTTTCCAAAAACAGGTTTAGATCATTTTGGGAAGATTCAGACCTTCCCGCACTTGGGGTATATACTCTTCAAGAATCTAGCGAAGTTTTCGACGAAGCCCCAAGAAGCCTAAAAAGGATTTTAACTTTGGTGGTTGAAATCGTTGTGCAGGCCGACGAAAAATTAGACGATCTTTTAGATCAACTATCTCTAGCAGTTGAAAATGCGATACATGTGGATGAGACTTTAAGATGTAAGGCTAGTGACTGCAGACTTGTAGGCACTGATCTTATGCAAAAAACCGAAGGCGATACGCTTACGGGTTCTGCGCTTTTAAGTTTTGAGGTCAAGTATTTTGCAGATGCTCCGTCGCAACAGGTTTTAAATAACTACAACGGAGCCGATTTTACCATCGCAGTTGGTGACGCCAACACTGTAGATCTTGAGGGAGCGGCTGATGTCAACCCGCTATAGGAGTTTATGAAGTATGGAAAAAGTTTATGTAAAACCCGCACCGGGATTAAAAATAAGGGACGACAAGACAAAGCAGTTCCTTCCGGAAGTCGGGAAAGTAGTAGAGATGACAAGCTATTGGGTGCGACGCCTTCAATGCGGGGATGTGCTGCTTGTCGAAAATGTAAAAATAGAAAAAGCTCCGGAAGCTAAATTTTCGGATCCAAAAAAAGCTAAGATGAAAGAGGGAGATGAATAGTTATGCCTATCTCGTTTACAGAAATACCAAGTAATATAAGGGTGCCGTTGTTCTACGCGGAGTTTGATAACTCGAGAGCTGTTCAAGGTCTCGCCCTTCAAGTTTACAAAGCACTTATGATTGGTCAGAAAACTTCAGCGGGCTCTGCCACAGTTGAAGTGCCTGTTCTTGTTACAAGTGCCGATCAAGCAAAAAGTCTTTTCGGCGTGGGCTCAATGCTTCACCGAATGTTTGTTAAATGGTTTAAAAATAACAAGACCACAGAAATTTGGTGTATTCCTGTTGCAGATAACGGCGCAGGTGTTGCAGCAACGGGCACATTGACTACAACTGGGACTGCTACCGCAGCGGGCACCCTTTCTGTTTATGTCGGTGGCCAATTAGTACAAGTCGCTGTTGCAAGTGGTGACGTTCAAGACACAATTGCCGCTTCTATAAATGCAGCGATAAACGCAGCTACAGATTTACCTGTAACAAGCGGTGTATCTACAAACGTTGTGACTTTAACTGCAAAGAACAAAGGCACAAACGGAAACAAGATTGATATTCGCCTTAACTACCAAAGCGATGAAGCAACCCCAGCCGGTGTTTCTGTCGCGGTTGTTGCTATGGCAAGTGGTGCGACTAACCCTGTTTTAACTAACTTAATTTCTGCTATGGGCGATGAGCAGTATCACTTAATCGTGAACCCTTTTGTAGATGCGACTTCTTTATCAGCTCTTGAAGCTGAGCTTTTAGATCGATGGGGAGCTATCAGACAAATCGAAGGCGTTATGATCGCAGCGGCGTCTGATACTGTGGGCACGCTTACTACTCTTGGAAATTCTAGAAACTCTAAACATTCTTGTATTTTCTCTGCGTATAAATTCCCAACACCACCCGAAGAAGTTGCGGCTTCTATTGTCGGGCAAATCGCATTAGCGGGAAGCATTGACCCTGCAAGACCTTTCCAGACTCTTCAATTAGCTGGTGTTCTTGCGCCCGCTGAATCTGACAGATTTAACTGGAGTGAAAGAAACACACTCTTGTTTGACGGGATTGCGTCTTTAGTTGTTGGTGCAGGTAGCGTTGTTCAAATTGAAAGAGCAATTACGACTTATCAATTGAACGCTTTCAGTGTTGCGGATACAAGCTATCTTGATCTCAATACACTACTGACACTTTCTTATCTGAGATATTCTTTCAAAGCTCGAATGACTTCGCGCTACCCGCGTCACAAACTCGCAAAAGACGGTACTCGTTTCGGCCCTGGCCAAGCGGTGATGACTCCTAAAGTTGCTAAGGCTGAATGCTTTACAATTTTTGAAGAGTGGGAGCTTAAAGGTCTCGTCGAAGGTTTTGATCAATTTAAAAATGATCTCATCGTTGAGATTGCATCAGATAACCCAAATAGACTCGACATTAGAATGTCACCTGATCTCATGAACCAACTTACGGTTTTGGGCACTCAGATACAATTTTTGCTCTAGGAAAGGGGTAGACCATGGCTGAACGAATCGGTGGAATTTTATTCGGAAAAATTAACGGCTCTCAAGTTAGAATGAAAGGCTCATGGACTTACAACCTGGGCCAGCCAAAACGCGAGGGAATTGTGGGCGCGGATCAAACGCATGGCTATAAAGAAATGCCGCAACTTGCTTTTGTTGAAGGCGCGATTACAGATAGCAGCGAGCTTGATCTTAAAGCTCTCGTAAATACAAAAGACGTGACTTTCACTCTTGAATTAGCAAACGGCAAAGTTATCGTTTTGCGTGATGCTTGGTGGGCTGCTGATGGCAACGTCACTACTGAAGAAGGCGAAATCGAAGCGCGCTTTGAAGGGTTATCAGCTCAGGAAGTTGCGTAATGAAACTTAAGCTAAAAAAGCCAGTCGAGCACGGGACGGGAAATTTTGTTTCTGAACTTGAATTCAGAGAACCCATTGCAAAAGACATGCGTGCGATCCCAATGGAGCCAAAGCAAGGCGACATGCTCGATCTTGCAGCGACTCTTTGTGGTCAACCGCCAAGTGTAATGAACAAGCTTTGTCTTCAAGACTACGCGAACGTTCTAGAGTTGGTGTCGACTTTTATCGTAGGTGGCCAAGAAACTGGCGAGAGTGTGTAGGCTCTCTCGCATACTTTTTCCATTGGTCGCCTAATGAAGCTATTAGCATCGATGTAAATGATTTAGAGTTTTGGTTAGAGAGGGCAGAAGAAGTCGGAGAGGAGATAAGAAAAACCCAAAATGGCAAACACTAAAAAAGTAGGCCTTGAGGTTATCGTCTCCGCGACGGATAGGGCCACAGCAAAATTCAAAGAGATAAATAAAGGCCTCTCTAAGTCGGGTCTTGGTAAGCTCAGCAATTCTCTTTTCAAATTAAAAGGCGCTAGCGGTATTGCTCAAATGGGTAAAGCCATGAGCAATTTTGGTAGTTCAGTCGCCAATGTCTCAAACGAATTTTCGGGACTTATCTTTAAAGTGGGTGCTCTCGCGGGGCTCGGTGGGGGAGGACTTTTTGCTTTGTCAAAAGGTTTTGCCGATTTCGCAGACAACGCTCAAGATAGTTCTGAACGTTTGGGCATCGGCGTTGAATCATTTCAAAAGTTAAATATCGGAGCAATGCTCGCCGGAATCGATTCAGAAAAATTTGGGAATATCATAAACAAATTCTCAAGGGGACTCGGTGATGCCGCTCTGAACGGTGGCGAAGCGGCCAAGGTTTTTCAAAGACTAAAAATTTCCCTGAAGGCCAACGGTAAGAGCCGCACGCTCGATGAAATTTTGCCTGAAGTTGCGGCGAAGCTAAATGCTATGCCGAACGCGTTTAAAAGAAATGCGATTACAGCTAAATTGTTTGGCAAAAACTTCGGTGAAATCACGCCGTACTTAAGAGACTTTGCTAGATACACAAAAGAAGCTGAGGGCTTCATAATATCTAAAGAAGATGTAGAGCGTGGGGATCAATTCAAAGATCAAATCGTCACGTTCGGTAAAATCCTAGGTAGCCTTAGCAATGTTGCGGGCGCATCAATGCTTGGTGGTTTTTCAGAAGGCCTAAAAGTTCTCAGTGATTTCTTGATGGCTAGTAAGCCGCAAATAAAAGAATTTTTTAAGACAATAGGCAAATCACTTCCAGACGCTTTTCGCGCACTGACTTCAGCGCTGAAATCGACAATGCAATTTTTCACAACTTACGATTCCAAAACGGGCGAGAGCCAATTAAACATGGGTCGTTTAAAATTAGTCTTTGGTGCTTTTGCTGCGTTTTTAGCTGCGCCTTTTTTAGTTGCGCTCTACGGAGCGGCGACAGCTTTTGGTGCTCTAGCTCTTTCAATTACTAGCGTGGGTATTGCATTTGGTGTTGCCTTCCCTTGGCTTGGATTAATAGCTGCACTTGGATTCACTCTTTATAAAAATTGGGAGCCGTTCATGGAACTTCTTAGCACCATAGCGGATAAGATAAGTTCGGTAGTTAATTTTAAAGTTCCGAGTTTTATGCAAAACGGTGTCTTTACTAATGCCGGATTAGCAGCGCCCGCTAACAATTCTTTTGTTGGTGCGGCTGGGCAAACAAATACGAACAACGCTACCGCGAGCTTAACTGTTAATCTGCCGAATCTCCCTAAAGGCGCGAGAGTTTCTCAAAGCTCAACAGGCTTTGAAGATTTTCTGGTGTCTCGTGGATATGCGATGCAACCAGGGGGCTATTAGCAATGAGCTTACTCGCTAAAAAGTTTCAGCAAGGGTATTTTAGAAATGTACCCTTTAATCTTGATAGTACGACGTTTGAGGGTGGTAGGCGCATTGTCGTCCATGAGTACCCTTTTAAAGAAGTAAGTTATTCAGAAGATCTCGGTAGGAAAAAAAGAGAATACTCTTTCGAGGCTTTTGTTAATGGTGAAAACTACGAGAGCGCAAGAGATCAGCTTATTGCCGCATGTGAAAACGTGGACGGCGAAGGTCTTTTAGTTCACCCGTATTTTGGAACTAAAAAAGTTGTATGCACTGGGTGCTCAGTACGTGAATCTAAGTCTGAGCTTGGCATAGCTTTTTTCTCACTTTCTTTTGTGGAAGTTGGTGAAAAGCTAAACCCGTCGAGTGCCATCGATACCGCATCAAAAGTAAAAAGCACAATTGAAGAGCTGCAAGATATCTCGAGCGCAGCTTTTGAGGCTATATACTCTGTGGCTGATACCCCATCTTTCGTAACGGATTCCGCTGAAGAAAAAATACAAGCCTTTACGGATGTCGTTAACGGGCAAGCAAAGAAGATAAATGGTGTCACTGAAAAGCTCGCTGATTACACGTACCAAATCAGAAATATGCAGGCTGATATTAGAGACATCGCGCAGACACCGAATAGGGTCGCTCAGAATTTTGTCACAACACTAAATAATTTTCTCGCTATTCTCCCCGGCGGTAGCCAGCAAATGAAATCAGCCTTAACGGGTGTTTCCGAATACGGCGTTGATTTTGATACCTCTAATAGTTTAACGAGCAGCCGACTAGCTGAATCAGAAAACTCTCGCGCCCTACGGGATTTGAACTTTGAATTAGTGGTGGGGCTCTTAGCCGGTGAAGCTACTGATAGAATTTACGAAAGCTATGAAGACGCGGAGACCGATAGAAATCAGGTTCTTGATCTTATCGATACAATTTTAAATCGTACACTTGACGATAATGTCTACTCTGGATTTTACCGATTAAAGCATGAGCTTGTTAAAGCTGTGCCAAATCCCGATCAGGATTTACCAAGAATAGTTGGTGTCGAGTACACAGCTCAAATGCCGAGCCTTGTAGTTGCTTATGATCTTTATGAGGCCCTTGATCTTGAAAAGGATTTAGTAGAAAGAAACGCGGTATCTAATCCAGGATTCATGCCAGCCAATAGGGAAATAAAAGCTTTGAGGTTTAGCTAATGGGCGACATAGCTACTCTAAGAATTAACTCTATAAACTATAAAGGCTGGAAGGGTTTTTCGATATCTAAAAGCATCGAGACAATTGCCAACGCTTTCACTCTTTCTGTGACAGATAATTGGAATGGTGAAATATGGCCGATTAAACCAGGTGATCTTTGCGAAGTTTTTTTATCTGATGAACTTTTAATTACAGGCTATGTTGATGAGGTTCAAACGAGCGTCTCCAAAGATGAAAGAACAATAGAAGTCACGGGCCGCGATAAAACTTCTGACTTAGTTGATTGCAGCATTGACGGCATAGGCCCACAATTTTCAGGCCTTAAATTTGAAAAGCTTTGCGAAAAACTCTGCGCGGCTTTCGGCATTACTGTCGAAAATCTCGCTGACACTGGTGCAGTAATACCAATGGTTAGAGCATCAGTTGGTGAAACATGTTTTGAGATCTTAGAAAAAAGGGCCCGTCAAAAAGGTCTCCTCTTAACTTCAAGCCCCGACGGGAAACTCAGAATATCGGAGCCCGGAAAAACTTACGCGGTTAGTGGACTCGAGCAAGGTGAGAATATTCTCTCTTGCAGCTCGAACTTTAGCCAAAAAGATCGTTTCTCTTCTTATAAAATAAAAGCGCAAAACGGCTTTGATGAAAACGGCACCGGCGGTTTTCAAACTATAGGAAGGTCTAGCGACCCAAACATTCCAAGATACAGACCCTTGGTGATATCTGCCGAGAATGCGATGACAAATTCAGAAGCTAAAAAGCGAGCTGAGTACGAGGCAATTACTCGTGCAGCTCGTGCGGTGAAAGTATCTGTGACTGTGCCCGGCTTTAGGCAAAGAGATAATTCTTTTTGGAAAGAAAACCAAATCATAAAAACAAATGCACCAAGCATTGGTGTCATTAATGAAGAGCTTCTTATCTCAGATATTACTTACGCGTGCGATGAGAATGGAAGCACTACCGCTTTCGGCTTAAAGAGAAAAGATGCCTTTATAGCGGTGCCCGAAGTTTCTAAAAAAGATGAACTTTCTATAGGGATGGACAGCGAATGAATTTAAGAATCTTAAATCGCGTTCTCGCTCCCTTACACAGAAGAATAATGAACATGGTCGCTCGTGGTGTCATCAAGGCAGTCTCAGAAGATAAAGGCCTGCAAAGGCTTCAAATGACTTTCATGTCTGATGAAACTTTTGATGACCTTGAGCGCGTCGGGCAGTATGGGTTTATCTCAAGCCCGCCCCCGGACGCGGAAGGTGTTGCTATATTTCCCGGCGGTGATAGAAGTCATGGGCTTGTTATTGGCACCGAGGATAGAAGATATAGGCTTAAGACTTTAGCAAATGGTGAAGCAGCTCTGTATGATAATCTCGGGCAGTACGTTCACATTAAGCAAGGCGGCATCATTGAAGTTAAGGCGAATACAAAAGTCTTAGCAACATGCCCGCTTTTTGAAACTTCAAACAATGCAAAAATTGGTGGCAACCTTGAAGTGGTGGGCACATCTCTTTTAACAGGGCTTGCGACTGCACCCGCAGGTGTCACTTCAATTGCTACAATCTCGGGCGCTACGATTGCACAAACTGCAGGTGGTGCACCGACAGCTAACGTGGGCGGGAAAATCGAAGAGATTAAAACTGCTCACAATTCGCATAAACATACAGAGAATGACATTGGCGGCCTAACAAGTGTGCCCGATGTTTTGGTGACATAATATGAGTGACATAGCGATTGAAATTTCTAGATCTAGCCAAGGTGATACTTTTGATTTTGCTATTTCTAATAGCGATATCAAATTAGATGAGGGCCTTAGAACCGCGGTCATCATTTCCCTTTTCACAGATAAGAGAGTTACAAAAGAAGAAGTTAATTTAGGCCAGTCTCAAAAAGGCTGGTGGGCTGATACTCTCGAAGAAATTGAAGGCGATAAGTGGGGCTCAAAACTTTGGCTCTTGGAGCGTGAAAAACAAACTGCGCTCAATCTCACGCGGGCCGTCGAATATGCGAAAGAAGCTCTCAACTGGATGATTGAAGATGAATTGGCCGATAAGATAGACGTAGAGGCTAGTTATCCCATAAACGGATTTTTGAGTCTTCAAGTGTATATTCAAAAGCCTAATGGCGAGAAATTGAATTACGCTTTTGATAAAGAGTGGAAAATTGAAGGGGCAAGATAATTATGGCTTTTAGTAGACCGACACTTTCTGAGATCGTGCAAAGAGCGACCACCGATCTCTCTACTAGAATAATTGGATCGGTAGCTGCTTTACGACGATCAGTCATAAAAGCTTTTGGTTCTGTGATTGGTGGTGCGGTTCATTCTCTCTACGGGTATTTAGATTATATCGTTCGTGAAGCTTTCGTTGATACAGCAAAAGACGCGTCTACCCTTGAGAGATACGGCTCAATCTGGGGAGTGCCTAGAAACTCACCGACTTTCGCAGACGGATTTGTTGTTTTTACAGGAACAAATGGAACAATTTTACCTTCAGGCACTTCTCTTCAAAGAAGCGACGGCGTTCTCTATTCGACCCTAGCCGATGGCACAATAGCTTCAGGCACTGTCACAGTTGAGGCTGTGTGTTTAACGTCTGGTGATACTGGAAACATGCTTAGTGGTGAGAACCTAACTATCGTGACGCCAATTGCTGGGATAACTTCTCAAGGCACAGTCGACACCGACGGTATGACCGGCGGCGCTGATGTTGAGGAAGTTGAAGCTTGGCGCGAAAGAATATTAGAAAAAATCAGAAAAGCACCGCGTGGTGGGAATGCCGATGATTACAAATTTTGGGCAAAAGAAATTACTGGTGTCACCAGAGTTTGGGTATATGAAAACCAATACGGTGCGGGCACAGTTGGCTTAGCTTTCGTAAGAGATAACGACACCCCCACAATTTTCCCGAGTGCTGGGGAGATCGCAGACGTTCAGGATTACATCGATACTGTGAGAACACTAACAACAGACCTGACTGTGTGGGCCCCCGTGTCTCAAGTTTTAAATTTTACAATTTCAATTACACCAGACACAGCGGCCATAAGAGCTGCAGTTCAGGCAGAGCTTGAAGATCTTATTAAACGAGTTGCTGAGCCTGGTGGTACTATCCTTTTATCTCAAATTCGTGAAGCCGTTTCTGCGGCTGCAGGCGAAGAAGATAACGCTGTCACTGTGCCCGCTGCAGATGCGATAGCAACAGCCGGAAATCTTTTTACAATGGGGACGATTACTTGGGTTTAATATATGAGCCAAATTGATAACTATCGCTCATTTCTTTTAAATCTGTGGCCCCAAGGTCGCGCATGGAACAGAGAATTTGAGAGCCTTCTCTATTTAATTACTGAAGGGTTGTCGGTCGAATTTACACGTCTTGAGACAAGAGCCTTAGAGCTGCTTCGCGAGCTAGATCCAAGAACAACTTTTGAGCTTCTCTCTGAATGGGAGTCAATGTTAGGTATTCCTGATGAGTGCCAAAGCGTTTCAGGAACTACTGAAGAGCGATTAAGAGCTATTCTCTTAAAGCTCACTCAACGTGGTGGGAATGCACTTTCAAAGCAAGCGATGATCGATCTCGCCGCAAGTGTCGGTTACACAGTTGAGATTGAAGAGCCCGGAGCTAATTTATTCAGGTGTGGTGTAAGTCGCTGCGGCGATAGGCTTTATGGTTCTCTGTGGAAGTTTTGGTTCCAAGTAATAACCGAGAGTTATGTGACGAGCCAATTTCGCGCTGGGACAAACAGAGCGGGTGACAGACTTAGGAGTTTCCAAAATACAGAATTAGAGTGTGTAATAGGGAGAGCGAAGCCTGCACACACAAACGCTCAGTTTATTTATTTGGGCGAAGTGATTTCAACAGAAGGTGGTGAAGACCTTCTCACTGAAAGCGGAGACACTTTAAGAGTATAAAATGACTGATAGAAGAATTGATGACTTAACTGCGATCACCGAAGGAAATTTAAGCGGCTCAGACTTGCTTTTAGTTTCCGACATAAGTGCTGCGGAAAGTAAAAAGATTTTACTATCGGAGCTAGAAACTAAATTCGCAGACTATCAAGAAATTCTTATTCCCACTTTCCAAAACGTTGCTGCGGTAACTGTATGGGGAGATCTTGGGTCTTTAGCTCTTACGCATGGTGATTGGCAGATATATGTTCAATTCCAGACAAATGCTAACGGAGCGACTACAAGCGCGAGTGCTTTTGAGGCGGGTATATCTATCGATTCGGGTATCAATTTTTCTGATAACGTGTCTGGGTTAACTCGTTTCACTGGTGGCTATACTTGCGGGTATCTGAGAGTAAGTCTTTCAGTGGCCACAACATACTATTTTAAATATAGAAATTTAAGTTATTCTGCGGGTACACCACAAATGCGTGGCAAGATGAGCGCGAGGCGTTTTAAATGACAAAAAAAGTTAGTGAGCTTTCTGTAATAAATGAAAACCAATTGGCGAGCGGTGATAAATTTTTGGTGTCAGACGTTTCTGATTCTCAAAGTAAATCTCTCACAGTTGGGCAATTAGAAACTAAATTTGCAAGCTTCTTAGAATTCTCGCAGGCAACACTTGTACCGCTAGCCGCCGCGAATACCTATTATGATCTCGGCAGTATAACGCTAACACCCGGTGATTGGGATCTCAGTTTGTCTTTTATTACTCAGACAAACGGGGCAAGCACGTCATCGACTAACTGGTTCGTGGGCATCTCAAACACATCAGGGAATTCTTTCCCGGGTGAAGTCACTGGCATAAATACAGTGAACAATTCGGTTGGATCATTATTAAATTTCAGAGTAGTGGTGGCAGTTAACACCACTTATTATTTTAAATATAAAAACAGTTCATACACTGGTGGGCCACCTTCAATTCGCGGGCGCTTATCAGCGAGAAGGGCTAAATAGGGAGATTAATTAAATGAGAAGAAACGCCGGAACAGACGCCTTAGCAGGCAATCTATTTACTGATGGCAATCCTGCCACGTCGACACCTGCGAGTGTCCTTGGTAGCGATTGGTTAAATATTCTACAAGAGGAAATCGCGAGTCTCATTGAAAACACTGGGCTCACAATTGATCAGTCGAATGGGTATGGGTCGAACGACACCACTCAGCTCAGACAAGCTATTCAGATTCTAGCTTCAGCGGGCGGCGGGGGCGGCGCGGGCGCTGCTTGGCAAGAAAACCCCGGTGACTCACCCACCACTATTGAAGAAAATGGTGGGCTTATGTATCTGTTTGAAGCTTCAAGAACAGGAAAATTAAATCTGTTTTTAAAAGTTCCTGAAGGATATGTAGCAGGTCGCCAAATCACAATGAAGATCGGACACTATTCTAATAGCTCTTCAAACACTCAGCTCCTTTCAGCGGTTGCAACTTTGGTGCGTGACGGCGTTGATGCATTTGATTCAACAACGAATCAAAGAACAACAACAAACACAGCTCTTACGAACACTGTTGCTAAACAACTTCGTATGACAACCCTTGATATCACGAGCACAACTGGGCAAATTAACAGTGTCTCTGTAACACCTGGTGATATGATTTATGTTTCTCTTTCTAGAGGCACAGATACGGACACAGGTGACATCCGTTTTGTTCCTAGTCTTACAGAAGTGAGGTTTTAATTTTTATGAAAAGGTTTTATTTTTTACTTTTAACGCTCTTAACATTTAACGCTTTCGCGGCTCTCACTGAAGTTGATAAAGCAATTTACACTGAGAGAAACATTTTAAAAAACCCAGGCTTTGAAAATGGCAGAAATTCTTGGACTGTATCAAGTGCCACCAACAACGCGGTGACAACCGCTGCGAACGTGCTCTATGGAACAGCTTCCGGTTCAGTTCTTATTTCTACAAATGGTGGGTATGTTCGCTCCGGAACTTATACACTTCCCACAGCTCTTTACGGGCAAGCGTGTGAAGCAAGAGTTCTCTATAAAGGCGGTGATGCACTCACTACTCTTGAAGTTTACAACAGAGACAATGAGCTTCAAGGCTCTCAAGTATTGGTTGCTAATGCGGATGCCGGTTATAAATCAGTTTTCTTTAGATGCCCTACAGCCACTCAAGTTGCAGGTGACGCCGATAAGGGTGCTCTCTACGTTCAGATAAAACAAACGAGTGCCGGTACTCACACGATTATGTACACCGACAACTGGTACTTGGGCACTTTGCTAAACTTAGGAGACACCACTCTACCAGATGTTTATTCTGCAAAAATCTCATCAACTGATGTTGTCAGCGAAGAAAACGTTGATTGGATAAATGGCAACTGTACGAACGCAACAGCGGGGCAAGCCACTTGTAATTTTAATGCTAGTATTTTTGCCAGTACACCGACTTGCACAGTTTCCACTGCAAGTAATAACGTTGCATTCACTATTACAGGAACCGTGTCTACGTCTTCTATTTTAGTAATAAGCTATGATACTACGGGCACGGGAGTAAACGTTGCCACCAACATAACTTGCGTGAAGTCAGGAACAGACGCAAAACAAGCGGTTCAAGTTTATAAAACAATACCAAAAATCGCCGATAACATTGATAGATTTACAGCAAAAATTTCTTCTGCCGATGTTGTAAGCGCTGAAAACGTTGATTGGATAACTGGGGATTGTACGAACGCGACTGCAGGTGTGTTCACTTGTAACATAAACGCAGGTGTTTTCGGGTTAGTTCCAAACTGTCAGGTTACACCTGGTGCAGGGACTAGCGCTTGTATTATAAACAACACCTCAACAAACACTCAAATCACGGGTGTGTGTTATGTATCAAATACTGGTACGAACACAAACACCGAGGTGATACTGAGCTGTGATAAACAGGGCACCGATTTTAAAATGCCCACAGTACAGCCTGTTATTGTTGGAAACTTAAACCAAACACCAACGGCTAACCCAAATACACATTACAAAATGTTCTCTGCGGCTGTCGGAACTACTGGCACGGTGTCTAGCGAAATGGGCGATTGGATAACAGGTAACTGCACCAACGCAACACCTTCCGTTTGTACTTTAGATTCTAGCGTGTTCACTGCGACACCAAACTGCTTTGCAAACACCAACGATGCGACTACCGGAAGCTTCTGTATATCGAATGCGACTTCTGCGACTTCAGTTAGCATAAGATGCACGAGTGACGCGGGTGCTGATACCACCACAACAAAAGCTAAAACACTCTGGTGCCAAGGACTTTAATGGCTGAAATGCTTTGGGGCCTCGCGGGTGCGGGGCTCATGCTCATCATCACCAAAGTGTGGGAGCGCCTTCAGAGTAATTCTGATAGCGTCATCGACGATCTAAAAGCCGATGCCAATGAGCTTGAGCAGAATCTCAAAGTAGCACTCAAAGAAAACTCTGAAGAAATAAAAGCTCTCACAAAAGCGCTTATTAAATTCGAGGCTTCTATGGAAAGGCTTGAAGAGAAAATCGAGGATATCCCCGAAATGAAGAAGGATATCAATGCACTTGGTGACAAGATTAGGCGATTTCAAATTGAATTAAAAATGGCTCAGTAGAAAGAAGGGTTAATATTTTGGACACTCTAAGTCTGTCGATACTATTAGCCCGAGAAGTCTTTCAGCTTTTAAACACCAAAGAATCCCAAAAATATCTCGACCGCTCAACAGAGCTTGAGCTTCAGCTACTCGGTGAGTTAGAAAAACCACCACATAAACAAAACGACAAAAAAATTGTTAGGCTCCGTAAGGAACATGCCATTATCCTGAAAGCGGCTATAGCGGAAGCCCAAAATGCAAGAGCACAAAAATGAAAGCATTCTTTTATTCGTGGTTCTCGGGATTCTCGTTGCTTGTCTTATTTTCACTCTTATGTTCATGTAGCTCTCTTGATCATGGCCCTCTCATTGAGCAAGAGCTTCGCTTTCGCCCAGGCTTTGAGGGGCTCACGCACGCCACCTGCTTTGAGTTGATTGGTGACGATTGTCTGCGCCAAGACGTTATTGAGTATAAGTTCTCTAACGAATCGGATTTAAAGCGCCTTAAAGCCATACAGCTTATCTGCAAGGTGGGCGATAGGCGTTTCCATGTCTGCGAAGATGAAGCCGCTCTGTGCTCAAATTTCGAAGAAATAAAGACCTTTCTAGGCGTGCCGTACAGTACGACACTTCAATCTGAAAAGCTCCATATCCCTGACGACGTTCAAACGCTTATTGACGCGAACACGTATTGTGCAGCGCAAGGCTCAGTGTCAGAAAAAGGAATGTTCTAAAAGCTGAAAAGCCCCTTATTCTGAATATGGCTTGAGGGTGCGTGGGGAGAGTACGTATCTAAAATGACCTTAAATAAAACCTTGAAAAATCCTTTGTTTCTTTTCTTTTTAATCCCCTAACACCTTCGAGCCAATTATTACTCATGCCTGCGGGGTTACACTTAGGCCGAATTATGTTTAGTATTTAGGTGTATGGCAAGCTCGAGACCTATTAGTTCAGGCAGCGGCGTTTGGGGATTAATAACAGGGACAATAAATGACCAAAGTGATCTAATCAGTTTTCTTGCCTCGACATATTTTCCTTTAGCTGACTTCACTTCAAGTTTTAATTCAGCCTTCGCATCTAAGAGCACCACTGATTTAAGCGAAGGTGATAACTTATATTTCACAAATGAGCGAGTGGACGACAGAGTAGCTAGTTTGCTTCAAGCCGGTGCCAACATTACACTTACCTATGATGACACTCTAAATACTCTCACCGTTGCGTCAACCGCATCAGGTGGTGGCCTAGATCTTGTCAGCTATAGTCAGTACGGGGGATTTTAAATCATGACTGCAACACCGGTATTTCCACAAACAATTAAAACAAACGTCGCGCAGATTTTACCTGCAGACACAACCACTTTAAAAACACTTATTACCGCACCTGCAAATGGTGTTCGAGTAGACAGCATTTTAATATCGAGCACAGATACTTCTGCAAGAGACCTACAACTTGTTGTCACCATTTCTTCAGTTGATTATGTGCTTGGCACTCTTCAGATTCCTGCAAATGCTGGGTTTACAAATGCTGTTCCGACCGTGGGTGCTTTTCAGCATTCACAGCTTGTTGGGCTAAACACCGATGTGAACGGCAACAAATTTTTATTCCTAGCAAGCGGTGCCGTATTGAAAGTTAAAGCTCTCACAACAGTGACAGCGGCAAAAGCTATTTCGGTTATCGCTCAATGCGGAGAATTCTAAGTGTCTTTCGGGATGTTCACGCCTTCTGTTAAAAACATCTTGCCTCAAAGCAATGATTGGAAAGCTCTGCAGACTTTCACAAAAAGTTCTCTTGGTGTGGCTACAAGCCCCGTTGTGAAGCTGCGAAACTTAACTCCCGCCACAAATGGCGCGCAACAAGTCTCACCTTCTATTGAATGGGAAGCGCAAGGATTTAAAACAAACGCAACAGCCGGAAGTCAGTCGCTTAATTTGCGCCAATACGTTTTGCCTGTTCAGGGCACTGTGAGTCCTCGAGCTATTTTAAAAACTGAATTTTCTGTAAATGGTGCCGCTTATTCTGATTTTTTAGAGCTGTATACAACCCTTCAAGACGGGATCAATTATCCTGCTCTAAAAATTTATGGGATGATTGAGAGTTCCGTAAATAACTCATCAACAATTAGCACTCTGCAAAACTTTCTATTAACAAATCCCAGTGGAAGCAAAACGAATATCGGTTTTAAATTCGGAAGCGTAGTTAAAGCGGGCCTTATAATCGACGCTGGCGGG
>Ga0075156_10000516_pt1 | contig 19843 bp, 20 predicted proteins | sample JI81AbrownDNA_FD_70966 | JGI IMG/M metagenome (GOLD analysis project Ga0075156, IMG submission 70966) | Wastewater effluent complex algal communities from Wisconsin, to seasonally profile nutrient transformation and Carbon sequestration -... | ecosystem: Engineered > WWTP > Effluent > Algae...
CAGGGCATCGAGATGACGCGAGCACCGATGCCCTCGGCCTCGAGGGCCTGCGCGGCCGCCAGCGCGAGGGCGACCTCGGAGCCCGTGGCGAGGAGCTGCACCTGGGGCTGGTCGGTGTCGGCGACCACGTACGCGCCCCGGCTGACGCCATCGCGGACGGTGTCGTGGTCCGTGGCCGCCGTCGGCACGTTCTGGCGGGTGAGCACAAGGCCTGCGGGGGCGCGGTGGTGCAGGATCGAGCGCCATGCGGCCGCGGTCTCGTTGGCATCGGCAGGTCGCACGATGCTCAGCCCCGGGATGGCGCGCAGGGACCACAGATGCTCGACGGGCTGGTGCGTAGGCCCGTCCTCGCCGAGCCCGATGGAGTCGTGCGTCCAGACGAACGTGACCGCCGTCTGCATGAGCGCCGCGAGCCGCACGGCGCCGCGCATGTAGTCGGAGAACACGAGGAAGGTCCCGCCGAACGGACGCGTGAGGCCGTCGATGGCGATGCCGTTGAGGATCGCTCCCATCGCATGCTCGCGGATCCCGAAGTGAAGGACGCGACCGTACGGAGAGGCGTTCGGCATGGTGCTGCTCGAGGGAAGGAAGCTGGCAGCTCCTTCGATCGTCGTGTTGTTCGACTCCGCGAGGTCGGCTGAGCCGCCCCAGAACTCGGGCATGATCGCAGCGACGGCGTTGATGACCTCGCCCGATGCCTTGCGCGTGGCGACCGATCCACCCGGCTCGAACCAGGGGAGGGCCGCGTCGAGTCCGTCGGGCAGCTCGTGCGCGAGCAGCCGGTCGAGGAGTGCTGCATTCGACGGATGGGAGGTACGCCACGACTGGAAGCCTGCATCCCACTCGCTGCGCGCGGCGTCGACGCGATGGCGCAGGTTCGCGCGCACGCGGCCGAGGAGGTCGGGATCGAATGCGAAGTGCTGGTCGGGGTCGAGGCCCAGGAGCTCCTTGGTCGCACGGATCTCGGCCTCGCCGAGCGCCGAGCCGTGGGCCTTGGCCGTGTTGCGGGCGTTGGGCGCGGGCCACGCGATGGTCGTGCGCAGCTGGATGAGCGTGGGGCGGTCGGTCTCGGCCTCGGCCGCTGCGATCGCGGCGTGCAGCCCCGCCACGTCGACGGAGCCGTCGGGCAGTGCGGCCACGTGGTGGGTCGCCCAGCCGTAGGCCTCGTAGCGCTGGCAGACGTTCTCGTGGAACGCCACGCCGGTGTCGCCCTCGATCGAGATGTGGTTGTCGTCGTAGATGACGCAGAGGCGGCCGAGGCCCTGGAGCCCGGCCAGCGACGACGCCTCCGAGGTGATGCCCTCCTCGAGGTCGCCGTCGCCCGCGATGGCCCAGATGCGGTGGTCGAACGGGCTGGCGCCCTCGGCGGCGTCCGGATCGAAGAGTCCCCGCTCGTAGCGGGCCCCCATGGCCATGCCCACGGCGGTGGAGAGTCCCTGGCCGAGGGGGCCGGTCGTGGTCTCGACGCCGGCCGTGTGCCCGTGCTCGGGGTGGCCGGGCGTGCGGCTGCCCCACGTGCGGAAGGACTCGAGGTCGGTCATGGACAGGCCGTAGTCGGACAGGAAGAGCTGGCTGTACAGGGTGAGGCTGGCGTGGCCGGCAGACAGGACGAAACGGTCGCGGCCGAGCCATGCGGGGTCGCGCGGATCGTGGCGCATGACCTTCTGGAACAGCAGGTAGGCGGCCGGGGCCAGGCTCATCGCCGTGCCGGGATGCCCGTTGCCGACGCGCTGCACGGCGTCGGCGGCGATCGCACGCAGGTACGCGACCGCACGGTCGTCGTCGGCCGTCCAGTCGAGGGCTGCCGAGGGCGTGCGCGCAGGTGCGGGTGGGGTCATGTGACGACCCTAGCCAACGCCGCCGACCGACGAACGCCGATCAGGCGGCGTGAGTAGAGTGTTCACAATCCGCGGCACCGGAGCCGCGTCGCCCCCGAATGCCAGGCTGGGCGGAACCGGAGGCAGGGTGGCGATCTCGATGAGTGCCGACGGCGCCGTCACCGCATCGGCCCGCGTACGGGCCCACGTGGCCCTCACCAAGCCGCGCATCGTCGAGCTGCTCCTCGCCACCGCGCTCCCCACCACGTTCCTTGCCGCCGGCGGGCTTCCGCCGCTGGTGCCCACGATCGCCGTCATGGTGGGCGGCACCCTGGCGGCCGGGTCCGCCAACACCTTCAACAGCGTCTACGACCGCGACATCGATGCCCTCATGGGACGGACGTTCCACCGTCCGGCGGCCATGGGCGTCGTCAGCGTGCGGGCAGGGATCGCCCAGGGGATCGTGCTCGGAGTCCTGAGCGCGCTGGTCCTCCTGCTGATGGCGAACGCGCTGTCGGCGCTGCTGTCCTTGGTGGCCATCGCCTTCTACGCCGTCGTGTACACGATGGTCCTCAAGCGGCGCACGCCGCAGAACATCGTCTGGGGCGGCGCCGCGGGCTGCATGCCCGTGCTCATCGCGTGGGCGGCGGTCACGGGGTCGCTCACGTGGACGCCCGTGGTGCTCTTCCTCATCATCTTCTTCTGGACTCCGCCGCACTACTGGCCGCTGGCGATGAAGTTCCGCGACGACTACGCCGCTGCGGGCGTGCCCATGCTCCCTGTCGTGGCGACGGCGGCCGTGGTCGCCAGAAGCATCGTCATCTACTCCTGGGTGATGGTCGCCATGTCGCTCGTCCTCATCCCGGTCGCCCCCATGGGGTGGGTCTACGGCATCGGTGCGGCCGTCCTCGGTGCGGCCTTCATCGCCCAGGCGCACGGGCTGCGCCGCAAGGTGGCCTCGGGAGCACCGGACGTCACCGCGACGGCGATGCGCCTGTTCCAGGGCTCCATCACCTACCTGGCGCTGCTGTTCCTGCTCGTGGCGCTCGATCCGTTCCTCGTCTGACGCGGTCGACGCTTCCGCCTGATCAGGCGGCAGGTCCGCGCTGGCGCAGCGTGGAGGGAACGAACAGCACGGCAACCCAGACCAGCCCGGCGCCGAGCACGTGGATGGTCACGAGCAGCGCCGGCAGACCGGTGAAGTACTGCACGTAGCCCAAGGCGCCCTGGGCCAGGGCGACGCCCAGCAGCAGCCAGGTGCGCTTCAGGGCGCGCCGTGGGGCGCCGACGACGGTCAGCGCGACGAGCAGCCCGATGACCAGCCCCAGGAAGAGCAGCACGACGTCCGCGTGCAGCCACGAGATCGTTCGCGGGTCGAAGAAGAGCCGGTTCTCGGACTCGGCGTCGCCGCTGTGCGGGCCGCTGCCCGTGACGAGGACCCCCAGGAAGACGACCACCCCGGTGACCGCGACAAGCGCCCATGCCAGGGCCCGGACGGGGGATGGCACGAGCACGGAGATGGGCCGGTCGCCCGGGTCGGAGGCGCGTACGACGAGGGCGACGTTGCCCGCGACGATGGCCATCGAGAGCAGGAAGTGCGCGGAGACCGTGGCCGGATGCAGCCCGGTGAGCACCGTGACGCCGCCGAGCACGGCCTGGGCTGCCGTCCCGATGAACGGGATGAGCGCCAGGACGACGATGGCCGGGCGCGGTGGGAGGGAGGCCCGTCGCCGTGCCCGCCGATCCCACAGCGCGGCGACGATGGCCGCGATGGCCAGGACGACGAGCACGAAGGTCAGGAGGCGGTTGCCGAACTCCACGTACTTGTGCCACGACTCCGCCTGGCGCGACGTGGGGGTGTAGGAGCCCTCGACGCACTCCGGCCACGTGGGGCAGCCGAGCCCCGAGCCGGTCACGCGGACCACGGCCCCCGTGACGAGGATGCCCACCTGCGCCACGAGGTTGGCGATGAAGACGCCGCGGACGACGGATGTGCAGGGACCGGTCGGGACGTTCACGACTCGACCCTACGACCAGCGGAAGGTGCGTGCCGACACGGCCGCTCCCACCGCCAGCCATGCGCCCAGCACGGCGATCGCCGTCGCCGGGGGAGCGGCGCCGTCGACGACGGCCGCCGTGAGCGCCTCGGCGAGCGCTCCTGAGGGAAGCCACGGGGCGAGCGAGGCCAGCGGCCCGGGCAGCGAGGCGGCCGGCACGATGACGCCTCCGAAGAGGATGAGCACGAGGAAGAGCCCGTTCGCGACCGCGAGCACGGCCTCGGCCCTCAGGGCGCCCGCGAGTGCGAGGCCCCACGCGGCGAACGCCGCCGTGCCGAGCAGCAGCAGGGGAGCGATCCAGGTGGCGGCCGGCGTGGGCCGCCACCCGAGCGCGACCGCGGTGAGCAGCACCGCGGCCGACGACAGCACGGTGACGCCGAGCGTCGCCAGCGCCTTGCCCCCGAGCAGCTCGGCTCGGCTGAGCGGCGTCGTGCCCAGGAAGCGCAGCGCGCCCGACCGGCGCTCGAACCCGGTGGCGATCGCCAGGGACGTGAAGGCGGCGCTGATGACCGAGACCGTCAGCACCGTGGCGAGTGCCTGGGGCGTGCGATCGTCGCCATAGGCGTCCGACATGAGCGAGGTCAGCGAGAGGCCGAGCAGGAGCCCGACGGGGATGAGGAAGGTCAGGAGCAGCTGCTCGCCGTTGCGGAGCAGGAGGCGGGCCTCCCACCGCGCCTGCGACGCCACGCGCGATCCCGCCGAGACCCCGCTCACTCCTGCCCCTCCGTGAGCTCGAGGACGACGTCCTCCAGGGAACGACGCCCGACGGTGAGCCCGCTCGTGCGAACGCCGTGCTGGGCGCACCAGGCCGCGATGGCGCTGAGGATCATCGGGTCGGCGGCTGCGGAGACCCGGTAGCGGCCCGGGCGGTCCTCCTCGATGCGGCAGCCGTCGGGAAGGACGGCGACGAGGTCGCGCAGGTCGGCATTGACCGGGCCGCTGAACGCGATCGTGTCGTCGTCGCCGACGAGGTCTGCGACGCTGCCCCGGCTCACGTCGCGCCCACGGGAGATCACCACGACGTGGTCGGCGAGGCGCTCGACGTCATCCATGAGATGCGTGGTGAGCACGACGCTCGTGCCTCCGGCGCGCAGCCCGGCGATGAGGTCGTGGACCGCCCGCCGGCCGCTGGTGTCGAGCCCCGCGGTCGGCTCGTCGAGGAACACCAGGCGGGGGCGCCCGACGAGCGCGAGTGCGCACTTGACCCGCTGCTGCTCCCCGCCGGAGAGGCGCCGGATCGTGGTGCGCGTGCCGGGATCCACGCCGAGGGCGGCGAGCAGGCGCTCGGGATCGTCCGGGTCCGCGTAGAGCGACGCGATGTGCCGGGCGAGCTCGAGCGGACGCGCGGTCGGGTAGAGGCCGCCGTCCTGGAGCATCACCCCCACGTTCGAGCGCAGGGCACCGGCGACGCCGCCCTCGGCGGGCTGCCGGATGCCGAGGATCTCGACGCTGCCGGAGGCCGCCGACCGCAGGCCGACGCACGTCTCGACGGTCGACGTCTTCCCGGCGCCGTTGGGGCCCACGAGGGCGGTCACCTCGCCCGCCTGCGCCTCGAACGTGAGTCCGGCGACCGCCGAGCGGGATCCGTAGCGCACCACGAGGTCACGCACGCGGACGGCGGGGGCAGGCACGGTGGGAGTCTAGGCGGGGGTCCGGCTTGCACTCTGCGGCATTTACGCAACAATGGTGTTGTGAAATTCCCCGGGGAGGCCGCTGAGCGCGTGGCGCGCGCCCTTCTCACGTCGGGCCCCTCGACCGCCTCCGACCTCGCCGACCTGCTCGAGATGACGCCTGCGGGCGTCCGCAGGATCCTGTCGGGGCTCACCGACGCCGGCCTGGTCGTGTCCCACGACCGTGCGCCGTACGGCCCGTCGCCCAAGCGGGGCCGTGGACGTCCCAGCAGCGTCTTCTCGCTGACGACGCAGGGTCGGGCCGCGTGCGACCAGACCTCCGACGAGCTGGCGGTCGAGGCGCTGCGCTTCATGGCCCATGCCTACGGGCCGGAGGCCGTCGAGGCGTTCGCGGTGGATCGCGCCGAGCGGCTGGCCAGTGCCATGGTCCCGGCCGGCGCCACCACGGCGACGCCGCACGAGGTCGCTGCCGCCCTGAGCCTGGCCGGCTACGCCGCCGAGATCGAGCCGCTCGGCGGGGTCGCGGTGCAGCTGTGCCAGCACCACTGCCCCGTCATCGACGCGGCCCGGGAGTTCCCCGTCATGTGCGAGGCGGAGACCGCCGCCCTCGGACAGGTCCTGGGGCGCCACGTCACCCGACTCGCCACGCTCGCCCACGGCGACGAGGTATGCACCGCCGTCATCCCGTTCGACGCCAACGCCGTCGCAAGTCGCGACACCTTCGGAAAGGTCTCCGCATGACCACTGCAGCGCAGGACACGGCCGCCGCGATCGACGACATCGGCAAGTACGAGTACGGCTGGCACGACGCCAACGATGCCGGAGCCACGGCGCGGCGCGGACTCAACGAGGACGTCGTGCGCGACATCTCCTCGAAGAAGAACGAGCCCGACTGGATGCTGCAGATGCGGCTGAAGGGCCTGCGGCTCTTCGAGAAGAAGCCGATGCCCACCTGGGGATCGAACCTCAACGGCATCGACTTCGACAACATCAAGTACTTCGTCCGGTCGACGGAGAAGCAGGCCGCGTCGTGGGACGACCTGCCCGATGACATCCGCAACACGTACGACCGCCTGGGCATCCCCGAGGCGGAGAAGCAGCGACTGGTGTCGGGCGTGGCAGCCCAGTACGAGTCCGAGGTGGTCTACCACGCGATCCGAGAGGATCTCGAGGCGCAGGGCGTGCTCTTCCTCGACACGGACACCGGGCTCCGCGAGCACGAGGACATCTTCCGCGAGCACTTCGGCTCGATCATCCCCCCGGGCGACAACAAGTTCGCGGCGCTCAACACCGCGGTCTGGTCCGGAGGCTCGTTCATCTACATCCCCAAGGGCGTCAAGGTCGACATCCCGCTGCAGGCCTACTTCCGGATCAACACCGAGAACATGGGGCAGTTCGAGCGGACCCTGATCATCGTCGACGAGGACGCCTACGTTCACTACGTCGAGGGCTGCACGGCGCCGATCTACTCGAGCGACTCCCTGCACTCGGCGGTCGTCGAGATCATCGTGCGCAAGGGCGCGCGCTGCCGCTACACCACGATCCAGAACTGGTCGAACAACGTCTACAACCTCGTCACGAAGCGCGCGGTCGCACAGGCGGGCGCGACGATGGAATGGGTCGACGGCAACCTCGGCTCGAAGGTCACGATGAAGTACCCCGCGGTCTGGATGACCGGGGAGCACGCCAAGGGCGAGACCCTGTCCATCGCCTTCGCCGGCGAGGGCCAGCACCAGGACGCCGGGGCGAAGATGGTCCATGCAGCCTCCAACACCTCGTCGACCATCGTGTCGAAGTCGGTGGCGCGCGGTGGCGGGCGCACGTCCTACCGCGGCCTGGTGCAGATCCTCGAGGGTGCGCACAATTCGAAGAGCACGGTGCGCTGCGACGCCCTCCTCGTCGATGACATCTCGCGGTCGGACACCTACCCCTACGTCGACGTGCGCGAGGACGATGTGTCGATGGGTCACGAGGCCACCGTCTCGAAGATCAGCGCCGACCAGCTGTTCTACCTCATGTCGCGCGGCATGACCGAGGACGAGGCGATGGCCATGATCGTCCGCGGGTTCATCGAGCCCATCGCGCGCGAACTGCCCATGGAGTACGCGCTCGAGCTCAACCGGCTGATCGAGCTCCAGATGGAAGGTGCGGTCGGGTGACGGTCCTCGAAGCTCCACCCCTCGACCTCGCCCCCCGAGTGGCCTCCGCGGCCATCGACGACTTCGCCGTGCCCACCGGGCGCGAGGAGGAGTGGCGGTTCGCCCCCGTCGCCGAGCTGGCGGGGTTCATGAACCCCGACCCGGCCGTCGGTGACCTCCTCGCCGACAGTTCCGCGCACGTGCGCGTGGTCCCAGCCGACCGCGCCGAGGCGAGCTCATGGCTGCCCACCGACCGCCCGTCGGCCGTCGCCCGCGCCGGAGTGCGCACGGTGATCGAGGTCCGCGTGGCCGCCGACGAGGTCGTCGCTGAGCCGATCGTCGTCAACCTCACCGGCAGCGCCGCGGCCAACTACGGTCACGTCGACGTCAGGGTCGGGCGGCACGCCAAGGCGACCGTGGTGGTCGTCCATGACGCGACGGTCGACGCCAGCGGCTCGATCGTCACCCAGGTGGGCGACGGCGCCGACCTGACCATGCTCTCGATCATCGACGGACCCCCCGAGCACGTCCACCTGTGGCAGTGGCACGCCGACGTCGGCCGAGATGCCCGGTTCGTGGGCTCCGTGGTGACCCTGGGCGGGCGGGTGGTCCGCATCATGCCGTCGGTCTCCTACCTGGCCCCGGGCGGATCGGCCGAGCTGCTGGGTGCGTTCCTCGCTGACGGGCCGCAGTACCTCGAGCACCGGATCTTCGTGAACCACGAGCAGCCCCACTGCTCGAGCAACGTGGTGTACAAGGGCGCCCTCTCGGGCGAGGGAGCCCACACGGTCTGGATCGGCGACGTCCTGGTGCGACGCGAGGCCGTCGGCATCGACACGTACGAGCTGAACCGCAACCTCCTGCTGGACGACGGCCCGCGGGCGGACTCCGTGCCGAACCTCGAGCTCGAGACGGGCGACGTCGCGAGCGCCGGCCATGCCAGCGCCACTGGTCGCTTCGACGACGAGCAGCTGTTCTACCTCCAGTCGCGCGGCATCACCGAGACGCTGGCCCGCCAGCTCGTGGTCCGCGGATTCTTCGTCGACGTGCTCGGGCGGATCCCCTCGACGCAGTGGCGCGACCTCGTGCTCGACCGCATCTCCAACCGGCTCGGCATGACGGCGAGTGCCGTCGACGACGAGGTCGGAGCGCTGGACGACGGGATGGGCGCGTGAGCGAGTTCACCACGGCGTGCCTCGTCTCCGACATCGCACCGCAGTCGGCCAAGCGGGTGTTCATCGACGGCACGGCCATCGCGGTCGTGCGCACCGACGAGGGCGTCTTCGCGATTCAGGACCGCTGCTCTCACGCGGACGTGTCGCTCGCGGACGGCGAGGTCGACGGCTGCTCGATCGAGTGCTGGCTTCATGGGTCGGCGTTCGACCTGCGGAACGGGTTCCCCCTGAGCCTGCCGGCGGTCGAGCCGGTTGCCACCTACGCCGTGCGCGTTGTCGGCGAGGGCGACGATGCCGCCGTCGAGATCGACCCCACTCCCATCCGCGCCCGCGGCGCGGGCCCCGCCTCCTTCAACTAGCACCCACCACCATCAGGAACCGAGGAAACATGAGCATCCTGGCCATCAACGACGTGCATGCGTCGGTCACCACCGACGCAGGCCCCCGCGAGATCCTGCGCGGCGTCACGCTGACGGTCGACTCCCGCAGCACCCACGCCGTCATGGGGCCCAACGGCTCCGGGAAGTCCACGCTGGCGTACGTCATCGCCGGCCACCCCAAGTACGTCGTGACCCAGGGCTCCATCGAGCTCGACGGGCAGGACGTGCTCGCGATGAGCGTCGACGAGCGGGCCCGGGCGGGCCTGTTCCTCGCGATGCAGTACCCGGTGGAGGTGCCGGGGGTGTCGGTGTCGAACTTCCTGCGCACCTCGGTGACGGCCGTCCGCGGCGAGGCACCGAAGCTGCGCACTTGGATCAAGGAGATGAAGGAGGCCATGGCGGGCCTTCAGATGGATCCCGCCTTCGCGGAGCGCAACGTCAACGAGGGCTTCTCGGGCGGCGAGAAGAAGCGGCACGAGATCCTGCAGCTGTCGCTGCTCAAGCCGAAGTTCGCCATCCTCGACGAGACCGACTCGGGTCTCGATGTCGACGCGCTCCGCGTGGTCTCCGAGGGCGTGAACACGTTCCGCGAGCAGACCGACGCGGGCATCCTGCTCATCACCCACTACACCCGCATCCTGCGCTACATCGCTCCGGACTTCGTCCACGTCTTCTACGACGGCCGCATCGTCGAGAGCGGCGGCCCGGAGCTCGCGGACGTCCTCGAATCCGACGGCTACGAGCGCTTCATCACCGCTCCCGCCTCCTAGGCCTCCCATGACCCAGCCCCTCGACGTCGCGAGGATCAGGAAGGACTTCCCGATCCTCGAGCGCACCGTGCGCAACGACCGGCCCCTGGTCTACCTCGACAGTGCGGCGACCAGCCAGAAGCCCACGTCGGTGCTCGACGCCGAGCGGGCCTTCTACGAGACCAGCAACGCCGGCGTCCACAGGGGCGCCCACCAGCTCGCGGAGGAGGCCACGACCGCCTACGAGGACGCCCGGGAGGCCATCGCCTCGTTCGTCGGTGCCTCGGCGGATGACCTGGTGTTCACGAAGAACGCGACGGAGAGCCTCAACCTGGCCGCCTACGCCTTCTCGAACGCGACCGCCCTCGCGGCGCACGGCTCCGATCCGGTCGATCCGCGGTTCGTGCTCAAGCCGGGCGACTCGATCGTGGTCACCCAGATGGAGCACCACGCGAACCTCGTTCCGTGGCAGGAGGTCTGCGCGAAGACCGGGGCCACGCTGCGGTGGATCGGCCTGACCGACGAGGGCCGCCTGGACCTGTCCGACCTCGACCGGGTCATCGACTCGTCGACTCGGGTCGTGTCACTCGTGCACCAGTCCAACATCCTGGGCACCCTGAACCCCGTGCGGTCGGTCATGGATCGCGCCCACGATGTCGGCGCTCTCGGTGTCGTGGATGCCTGCCAGTCGGTGCCGCACATGAGCGTCGATGTGCCGGGCCTCGGAGCGGATCTGGTGGCGTGGAGCGGGCACAAGATGCTCGGCCCCACGGGCATCGGCCTGCTGTGGGGCCGCCCCGACGTCCTGGCGACCATGCCGCCCTTCCTCACGGGAGGGTCCATGATCGAGACCGTCGCGATGGAGCGGTCCACCTATGCCGCACCCCCGAAGCGCTTCGAGGCGGGGTCACCCGTCACCGCCCAGGCGGTCGGCCTGGCAGCTGCGGTCGACTACCTGCAGGGCCTCGGGATGGACAACGTGGAGGCCCACGAGCACATGCTGACCGCCTACGCTCTCGCCGCCCTCGAGTCGATCCCCGGGGTGCGCATCATCGGCCCGCGTGGCGTCGAGGATCGTGGCAGTGCGGTGTCGTTCGAGGTGGAGGGAATCCATCCGCACGATGTCGGGCAGTTCCTCGACGACCGTGGAGTCGCCGTGCGTGTGGGTCACCACTGCGCCTGGCCCACGTGCCGCCGGTACGGCGTGCCGGCGACGACACGGCTGTCGACCTACGTCTACAACGACACGTCGGACATCGACGTGGCCGTCTCGGGCATCGAGGCCGCCCAGGCCTTCTTCGGAGCGTGACATGAACGTCGAGGCGCTCTACCAGGACATCATCCTGGATCACTACAAGCACCCGCGGGGCAAGCACCTGCTCGACGGACCCCAGGGGGAGTCGCATCAGGTGAACCCCACCTGCGGCGACGAGGTGACGGTGCAGGTGTCCCTCGATGACGAGGGCGGACTCGTGATCGGCTACGAGGGCCAGGGGTGCTCCATCTCGCAGGCGAGCGCGAGTGTCATGTCGGAGCTCGTCTCCGGCAGCGAGCCCTCGGAGGCCGATCGGGTGAGGCACGGCTTCGTCGAGCTCATGCGCAGCAAGGGCGCGGGCGAGCCGGACGAGGACTTGCTCGGGGACGGCGTGGCGTTCGTGGGCGTGGCCAAGTACCCGGCCCGGATCAAGTGCGCCCTGCTCCCGTGGGTGGCACTGCAGGATGCACAGGCGAAGGCTGGGATCAGCACCATGCATGACCAGGGCCCCACGGGGCACACCATCGGAGAGGTTCAGTCATGACCGTTGCGGCCGAGGAAGACGTCATGGAGGCGATGAAGGACGTCGTGGACCCCGAGCTGGGGATCAACGTCGTCGATCTCGGGCTCGTCTACGGCGTGAGCGTCGACGACGCCAACATCGCGACCGTCGACATGACCCTCACCTCGGCGGCGTGCCCGCTCACCGACGTGATCGAGGACCAGACCCGCGCTGCCCTCACGGCCGTGGTGTCGGACTTCCGGATCAACTGGGTGTGGATGCCTCCGTGGGGTCCGGACAAGATCACCGATGACGGACGAGAGATGCTGCGTGCCCTCGGCTTCAACGTCTGAGCCGAGGCCGACCTTCTTCGCCACGGCGGAGCAGTTCCACGACTGGCTCGCCGAGCATCACGCGTCGACTCCCGAGCTGCTCGTCGGCTTCTGGAAGGTCGGATCCGGCACGCCCTCGATGACGTGGCCCGAGTCGGTCGACGAGGCCCTGTGCTTCGGCTGGATCGACGGAGTCCGCAGGCGACTGGACGATGAGGCCTACACGATCCGGTTCACGCCCCGACGTCCCGGCAGCATCTGGTCGGCGGTCAATGTCGCCAAGGCCGAGGCCCTCTCCGCCGCAGGACGCATGGCGCCGGCCGGCCTCGCCGCCTTCGGTGCCCGGCGTGACGATCGGACGGCCGTGTACTCGCACGAGCAGGGCGCCGAGGCCGACCTGGCCCTCAGTGCCGAGGAGCAGGCCCGGCTCCGGGAGTCGGCCGGTGCCCTCGCCTTCTTCGAGGCCCAGCCGGCCTCATACCAGCGGGCCGTGGCGCACTGGCTCCACACGGCCAAGCGGCCGGAGACCCGGGCCCGGCGACTCGACCTGCTGGCCGTCGAGAGCTCGGCAGGCCGGCTCGTCGCCCAGTTCAGGCGCCGCTGAGAGAGGGGGGCGGTCCGCGATCGGCGCGGAATCCGGCACCTCGGCCGGGGCCTAGACTGGCCCGACCATGATCTCCACCACCGGCCTCGAGGTTCGGGCCGGCTCATCGCTGCTGCTCGAGAATGCGTCCCTGCGCGTGGGGCGCGGCGACCGCATCGGGCTCGTCGGGCGCAACGGAGCGGGCAAGACCACCCTCACCCGCATTCTCGCCCAGGAGACGATGCCGGCCGGCGGCGAGATCCACGTGTCCGGGACCGTGGGCTACCTGCCGCAGGATCCCCGCTCGGGGGACCCTGACGAGATCTCCCGCGACCGCATCCTCGCCGCTCGAGGCCTGCATGCGGTGGTGCGCCGCATGCAGGAGACGAGCATGGCCATGGGCACCGACGACGAGGCCGAGCGCGAGCGGCTCATCGCCCGCTACGCCCGCGCCGAGGCGGAGTTCGAGGCGCTCGGCGGCTACGCCGTCGAGTCGCAGGCGGCCGCCATCGCCGCGAGCGTCGGCCTGCCCGAGCGCATCCTCGACCAGCCGCTCGGCACCCTGTCCGGCGGACAGCGTCGCCGGGTCGAGCTGGCGCGGATCCTGTTCGGCGGATCCGACATCCTGCTCCTCGACGAGCCCACCAACCACCTCGATGCCGACTCGATCCGGTGGCTGCGCAAGTTCCTCAGCACCTACGAGGGCGGGTTCATCGTCATCAGCCACGACACCGAGCTGCTGCAGGACACGGTGAACAAGGTGTGGCACCTGGACGCGAACCGGCGCGAGATCGACTCCTACGCGATGGGGTGGAAGGCCTACCTGACGGCGCGCGAGGCCGACGAGCGCCGCCGCCGCCGCGAGCGCCGCAACGCGGAGCAGCAGGCGGAGTCCCTGCGCAACCAGGCGGAGCGCATGCGGGCCAAGGCCACGAAGGCGAAGGCCGCCCAGTCGATGCTCAAGCGGGCCGACAAGATCATGGCCTCCAGCGACGAGGTGCGGCGCGCGGACAAGGTGGCGGCGCTGCGCTTCCCCGAGCCGAAGCCGTGCGGGCGGGTGCCCCTGACGGCCTCGGGACTGTCGCGGTCGTACGGGTCGCTCGAGGTCTTCACGGACGTCGATCTCGCCATCGACCGGGGGAGCAGGGTCGTCATCCTCGGGCTCAACGGGGCCGGCAAGACCACGCTCCTGAGGATCCTCGCCGGGGTCGACTCGCCGGACACGGGCGAGGTCGAGCCCGGGCACGGCGCCGTGGTCGGCTACTACGCGCAGGAGCACGAGACCCTCGATCCGACCGCTACGGTGCTCGAGACCATGGCCCACGCGGCCCCGCACCTCGACGACACCCGCCGCCGCACGGTGCTGGGCTCCTTCCTCTTCGAGGGCGACGCGGCCAGCAAGCCGACGGGCGTGCTGTCCGGCGGCGAGAAGACCCGCCTGGCCCTCGCGTGCCTGGTCGTGTCGGGCGCCAACGTCCTGCTGCTCGACGAGCCCACCAACAACCTCGACCCCGCGAGCCGCGAGGAGGTCCTCGGCGCCCTGTCGCGCTACGAGGGGGCCGTGGTGCTCGTGACCCATGATCCCGGGGCCGTGATGGCCCTGTCGCCGGAGCGGGTGCTCATCCTTCCCGACGGCGACGAGGACCTGTGGAATGAGGGCTACGCCGACTTGGTTGAACTGGCCTGACAGACGACAGGTCTAGCGTGACCGGTTGACGAAGGAGAGAGCATGACGCAGTTCGGAGACCACGATCACGTCCGGATCGAGCGCGACGACGCCATCGTCCGGGTCACGCTGACGAACCCCGCGGCGCGGAACGCCCAGACGCCCGCCACCTGGCGGCGCCTGGCGTCCATCCCCGAACTGCTCGACGACACCGTCCGGGCCGTCGTCCTGAGCGCTGAAGGCGCCAGCTTCTCGGCCGGCCTCGACCGGCGCATGCTCACGCCTGACGGCGTGCCGGGGGAGCGCTCGCTGATGGCGCTCATGGCCGACTCCGAGAGCGTCATGGATGAGTTCATCCAGCAGGCCCAGTCTGCGTTCACCTGGTGGCGCACGGTGCCGCAGGTGACGGTCGCCCTCGTTCAGGGCCACGCCGTGGGCGCCGGGTTCCAGCTGGCCCTCGCGTGTGACGTGATGATCGTGGCGGACGACGCCAAGCTCGCCATGCGCGAGACCTCCCTCGGCCTGGTTCCCGACCTGGGTGGAACCCAGCCGCTCGCGGACCGGGTGGGGTACTCCCGGGCGTTCGAGATCTGTGCTCGCGGCCGATTCGTCGAGGCAGACGAGGCCGTCCGCCTCGGCATCGCCATCGACCGGGTGCCGGCGGCCGACTGGGATGCCTACGTGGCGGACTTCCTCGCCCCCATCCTCGCCGCGATGCCGGGCGCGGTCAGCGGCCTGAAGTCGCTGCTGAACGGCGCGGCCTCGCACCCTGACCAGCTCGCCCGCGAGCGGAGCGCCCAGCTGCTGCGCCTGGTCGAGCTGCGCTCCCTGCTCGGCGGCTGACATGTCGATGAACGGCTGGGACATGTACCGCTCGCTGACGCGAGATCGGTCAGTCACCGAGAAGAAGGTCAACCGGGCCCTCGTGCGTCGCATCCTCGGCTACGCCCTCAAGTACCGATCGCTCATCGTGGTGTTCCTCATCCTGATGGTCCTCGTGTCGCTGCTGAGCGTTGCACAGCCGCTCATGATCCCTAGGCTCGTGGACGACGGCATCAACGCGGGTGACCGTCAGGTGGTCACCGTCATGGCCCTCCTCATCGCCCTGCTCGCCATCCTCGACGCGGGGGTCGGCCTGCTGGTGCGCTGGTACTCCTCGCGTATCGGCGAGGGCCTCATCTACGACCTGCGCACGGAGGTCTATGACCACGTGCAGCAGCAGTCCATAGCGTTCTTCACCCGCGCGCAGACGGGCGCTCTCATCTCCCGCCTCAACAGCGATGTGATCGGTGCCCAGCAGGCATTCACCTCGACGCTGGGCGGCGTGCTCGGCAACCTGATCTCGGTGGCGATCGTCCTCACCGCCATGTTCATCCTGTCGTGGCCCATCACGATCGTGTCCCTGATCCTGGTGCCCCTGTTCCTCCTCCCCGCGAGGTGGATGGGCCGCAAGCTCCAGGGCCTGACCCGAGAGCAGATGGGCATCAACGCGGACATGAGCACGCAGATGACCGAGCGCTTCAACGTGGCCGGTGCCCTCCTCGTCAAGCTGTTCGGCAGGCCCGATGACGAGGCTGCCGCCTTCTCGCAGCGGGCAGCACGAACCCGCGACATCGGCGTCCGCCTCGCGATGGCCAACCGCTGGTTCTTCACCGGGCTCGTGCTCGTCGCATCTCTCGCGACCGCCATCGTGTACGGACTGGGGGGCAACCTCGTCATCAGCGGCGTCATCACCATCGGGACACTCCTGGCGCTCGTCGGGCTGCTGGCGCAGCTGTACGGGCCCCTGACCGCCCTGTCCAACGTCAGGGTCGACGTGATGACCGCCCTGGTGAGCTTCGAGCGCGTGTTCGAGGTGCTTGACCTGAAGCCGATGGTCATGGAGGCGGCCGATGCACGGGTCCTTCCTGAGGGGCCGCTGTCGGTGTCCTTCGAGGATGTCCGCTTCCACTACCCGACGGCCTCCGAGGTCTCGCTGGCCTCCCTGGAGTCGGTCGCCCGCGAGGACACCCTGGCCGTGGGACAGGACGTGCTTCGCGGGATCTCGTTCGAGGCGCCGGCGGGCACCATGACCGCGCTCGTGGGTCCGTCCGGGGCCGGAAAGACGACGACCACGGCCCTCCTCACCCGGCTCTACGACGTCACGTCCGGCACCATCCGGGTAGGCGGCACGGACGTGCGCGACGCCACGCTCGCCTCCCTGCGGCAGGCGGTCGGCGTGGTCACTCAGGACTCGCACCTCTTCCACGACACGATCCGCGCCAACCTCCTCTACGCCCGCCCGGACGCGACGGAGGCCGAGCTGGTCGAGGCCTGCGAGTCCGCCCAGATCGGGGGGCTCATCGCTGCCCTGCCCGAGGGCCTCGACACGGTTGTCGGTGACCGGGGCCATCGGCTCTCCGGCGGGGAGAAGCAGCGGATCGCCCTGGCGCGACTGCTCCTCAAGGGCCCCCGGGTGGTGGTGCTCGACGAGGCCACCGCCCATCTCGACAGCGAGAGCGAGGCTGCGGTGTCACGGGCCCTCGACCACGCACTCGAGGGTCGCACCTCGGTGGTCATCGCCCACCGGCTGAGCACGGTCCGCCGAGCCGACCAGATCCTCGTGATCGACCAGGGCGAGGTGGTCGAGCGGGGCACGCACGACGACCTGCTGGCCCGCGGAGGCGTCTACGCCGACCTCTACCGGACGCAGTTCGCCGAGGACGGTCCGGTCACGGCTGGCGCGTGACGCCGCCGTCGACGGCGATCAGCGTGCCGGTGACGTAGGCCGCGGCCGGGCTCAGGACGAAGGCGGCGACCCGGCCGAACTCGTCGGGCTCCCCATACCGGCCCAGAGGGATGCGGGCGCTGGCCCGGGCGCGCGCCGCCGCCGCGTCGCCGCTGGCGGCATCGAGGGCAGCGAGGCGGTCGGTGGCGATGCGCCCCGGCAGCAGCCCGTTGACCCGGATCCCCGTCGGGCCGACCTCGTCGGCCAGGTCCTTGACCAGCATCGCCAGGCCGGGCCTCAGGCCGTTGCTGATGGTCAGGCCGGTGAACACCTCCACTGCCGAGGTCGACAGCACCCAGGCCAGCGAGCCCGTTGCCGCCTGCCCGCATGAGGCGATACCCGTGCAGACCGCGCGTGCCATCCTGATCGAGCCGAGGAACACCGAGTCGAACGACGCGCGCCACTGGTCGTCCGTGGTCGTGAGCACGCTGCCCGGAGGGGGACCGCCCACACTGAGGAGGGCCCCGTCGAGGCGACCGAAGGCGCCGAGCGCGGACTCGACGGCATGCTCCGCCGCGTCTGCGTCAGCGAGGTCGGCGGGCACGGCTATGGCAGAGGTCCCGAGTGCCGTGACCGCTGCGTCGAGTGCGTCCGACGGCCGGGCCACGATGGCCACCCGCGCGCCCTCGGCGACGAGGGCGCGAGCCGAGGCCAGTCCCAGACCACGGCTCGCCCCGGTGATCACGTACACGCGATCCGCCAGGCCCAGGTCCATGGCTACGCACCGCCTGTCGGTGCAGCGGAGAGCTCGTCGGCCGTCGCCCGCTGGGCGTCCTCGATCGCCTCGCGACGCAGGAAGAAGAACCAGCCGCTGATGGCGACGGCGGCGAAGATCAGCCACTGGATGGCGTACGACACGTTGCGGCTCTCATCGACAGTCGGCAGAGGAAGGGCGACAAGGTCGTCCTGCTGCGGCTGCGAGGTGGCCAACTGCACGTAGCCCGTGAACCCGTCGGAGATCTCCGGCAGCAGTGCAGGTGCCACCGCTGCCACCTGCCCTGGCGGCAGCCCCGCGTTGGCATCGGGATCGGCGTCCTCGAAGGGCCTCAGGTAGCCGGTGACGGAGACCTCACCGGCGGGGGGAGCCGGTGCCTCGCGTGCCGACAGTGCATCGCCGGCGGTGGGCAGCCAGCCCCGGTTCACCCACACGGTGGTCCCGCTGGCGGTGCGCAGCGGCGTCATGGCCCAGAAGCCGTTGCGCGCGTCGAGGGGGCGCTTGCGCACCAGCACCTGCGCCCCGGGGACATAGGCGCCCGTGACCGTCACCGCACGCCACTCGTCGGTCGGGATGATCGCTCCGCCGTCGAGGACGACCCTCTCCAACGGGAGGGGGTCGGCGGCGAGGGCGTTCGCCAGCTCGATCCGCTGCTCGCGCTTGACGTCGGCCCGCTGCAGCTGCCACAGGCTCAGCAGCCCAAAGGCCACGATCACGAAGACGACGAGGGCGGTGAACCCCAGCCATCGGCGCGTGCGCAGCAGCGACCAGATCACGCCGTCACTCTACGACGCGTGCGGGATGTGCTCCTGAGCGCCGGTGACGGCGATGCCCGGGGCGGGAAGCGCCCGGCTCGCGGTCGCGGAGACACCCAGGTCGCCGGGCTCGTCGTTCTCACGCCCGGCGTTGGCGACCACGACGGCGATATAGGGCAGCACCACGGCACCGGCGACCAGCAGCCAGCGCGGCCACCCGGGAACCACGATCGCTCCGAGCACGCAGGCGGTGCGGATGCCCATGGACCAGAGGTAGCGGCGCTGCCGGCCGGTCTGCTCCTGGCTCAGGCCGCGCTGCGCCTCCGTGATCGTGAAGACCTCGGAGGACTCTGCCTTTGCCATGCCGTCACGGTAGGCCAAGATGGGGCCCAGCGCCCGTCCGGATACCCGGTGGGGCGACCTCGGACTCGCCGGGGGAACGCTGAGGAGGACCTGTGGCCGATCGCACGTACGCCCTGACCGAGCTGGTCGGCACGTCCAAGGAGGGCATCGATGAGGCCATCCGCAACGCGATCAGCCGGGCGTCCAAGACCATCGACCACCTCGACTGGTTCGAGGTGACCCAGGTGCGCGGCTACATTCGCAACGGCGATGTCGATCACTTCCAGGTGACCATGAAGGTGGGCTCCCGACTCGAGGACGCCTGACCGTGGCCGAGCGATCCAGCACCACGCCTCTGGGCACCGGGCGGTCCGTCGACCGGCTCATCAACTTCAGCGACGCCGTGGTCGCCGTGGCCGTGACGGTGCTCGTGCTCCCGCTCGTCGACATCGACGGCCCCGCTGAGGGCCAGACCGTCTGGGACGTCTTCCAGGACCATGCCAGTGAGATCTGGACCTTCCTGTTCACGTTCTACGTCGTTGCTGTCATGTGGCTCGCCCACAACAGGATCCTCAACTCCATCAGCCGCTACGACCCCTTCATCTTCTGGATCAACACGACCTGGCTCGTGTCGATCGTGCTGCTGCCGTGGGTGAGCGCCATGTACGGCGAGGCTGAGTGGAGCCGCACCACGGTGGGCTTCGTCTACTGGTGCGCCATGGCGGCCGTCAGCCTGCTGGGCGGACTGCTGGGCTGGCACCTGACGCGCCACCCCGAGCTGCTGTCGAAGGACACGCCGCGGCTCGCCGGCCCGGACGCCCGACGAGCGAGCCTGCGCGGCCCGATCCTCGGCGGCTACTTCGTCCTCATCGGCGTCGTGTCGCTGTTCAACTCCAACCTCGCGAGCTTCATGCCGTTCGGCATCATCCCCCTGAGCATCTGGCTGCGACCCGCAGCCGCACCGGCGAACACGGAGGTC
>Ga0075156_10000520_pt1 | contig 19758 bp, 22 predicted proteins | sample JI81AbrownDNA_FD_70966 | JGI IMG/M metagenome (GOLD analysis project Ga0075156, IMG submission 70966) | Wastewater effluent complex algal communities from Wisconsin, to seasonally profile nutrient transformation and Carbon sequestration -... | ecosystem: Engineered > WWTP > Effluent > Algae...
GAAGTAAAAATGGTAGTGGGCAAAACAGGAGCTGCCGAAGTACCAACAGACCCTATGCCTCCAGAAGCTACCGACTTAATGATTATTTTGAAACCACAAAAAGAATGGAAATCTGCTAAAACTTACGACCAATTAGCCGATGAATTTTCAGAAAAATTGGAAGCCATACCAGGAGTATTTTTTGAAAAAAGCCAACCCATACAAATGCGTTTTAATGAGTTGATGACAGGTATAAGGCAAGATGTAGCAGTAAAGATATTTGGCGAAAATATTGACACTTTAGCTACCTATGCCAACAAAGTAAGCAATGCCATACAATCAGTACAAGGTGCTACTGCACCAATGGTAGAAAGGGTAAGTGGTTTACCTCAAATTAATATTGAATACGATAGGTTACGATTAGCCAATTATGGTTTGACTGTAGAAGATGTAAACGATATTGTAAGCACAGCTTTTGCAGGCAAAAGCACAGGTGTAGTTTTTGAAAACGAAAGAAAATTTGATTTAGTGGTACGCTTAGATAGCACTTACAGAAGCAGTATAGACGATGTAAACAATTTAATGATACCTACCAATACAGGCAATCAAATTCCACTCTCACAAGTAGCCAATATTAATTTCAAAGTAGGTCCAGCACAAATAAGCCGTGAAGCAGGTAAGCGTAGAATAGTAATTGGCTTTAATGTAAAAGGTAGAGATGTACAAAGTGTAGTGGCTGAAATTCAACAAAAATTAGGTACACAAGTCATATTACCTTCGGGTTATTATTTTACTTATGGTGGCACATTTGAGAACCTACAAAAAGCCAGTCAACGCCTAATGATAGCAGTTCCTATTTCATTATTACTAATTTTTCTATTACTCTATTTTACATTTTCATCTATAAAACAAGCCAGTTTAATTTTTACAGCTATACCTATGAGTGCCATTGGTGGTGTATTTGCTTTATTGCTTCGTGGTATGCCATTTAGTATAAGTGCAGGTATTGGTTTTATTGCATTATTTGGCGTAGCCGTATTAAATGGTATTGTATTAATAGGCACTTTTAATCAATTAGAAAAAGAAGGCATTACCGATGTAATAAAACGAGTAATAGAAGGTACAAAAATTAGGTTACGACCAGTATTAATGACAGCCACAGTAGCCAGTCTTGGATTTTTACCAATGGCTTTAAGTAGCAGTGCAGGTGCAGAAGTACAAAAGCCTTTAGCCACAGTTGTAATTGGTGGTTTAATTACAGCTACATTCCTTACCCTATTTGTATTGCCTTTACTATACATCATTTTTAATACTAAAGTTTCATTGAAAAGAAAACCGAAAATGAAAAAGATTACAACAGCAACTACAATGCTACTGTTGATGTTTGCTTTAAATATAAATGCTCAAACAGTTAAGCAAATAACAATTGATGAAGCAATCAATATAGCAATTCAAAACAATCAATCTGTAAAAGCAAGTGGCATTGATATTCAAGCAACTGAAAGTTTACGAAAAACTGCAAATGAATTGCCTAAGTTAGATTTTAATACACAGTTGGGACAGTACAATAGTATTAAGTTTGACAATGCTTTTCAGCTATCACAAACCATACCTTTTCCTACATTGTTTGGTGCTAAAAAAGAGTTGATAAATGCTGAAGTAAAAGCAAAGCAAATACAACAGCAACTCACTATTTATGAAATCAAAAATCAGGTTCGTAGTCTGTATTATCAAATAGAATATTTACAACACAATAAACTAAAATTAGAAAGTTTAGATAGTTTGTACAATGAGTTTATACGTGTAGCCAATTTGCGATACAAAACAGGCGATACCAAAAAGATTGAGATTAGTACAGCCGAAACCAAAAAGGGCGAAATCAATTTATTAGCACAGCAAAATCAAGTGTATTTACAAAATGCCTATCAAAGTTTAAGAACATTATTAAAGACAAAAGATAGTATTGTGATAATTTCAAATGCTACCTATACACCTTTACAAGTAAATAGTTTAATAGATACCAATGCCATTGCCAACCACCCAATGCTACAAGCTATTTATCAAAATATGCAAATAGCAGAGCAAACCAAAAACGTAGAAAAAGCACAAGGATTGCCTGATTTCAAAATTGGATATTCTAATCAATCTTTAATAGGCATACAAACTATAAATGGAGTGGATAAATACTTTGGAGCAGGTAATAGGTTCAATGTAGTTAATATTGGTGTAGCTATTCCACTAACATTTGGAGCTACCAAAGCCCGAATTAAAAGTTTAGAATATCAAAAACAAAGTTTGCAAACACAGGCAGAGTATCAAACTACATTACTCAATACACAGTTGCAAAATACCTTAGCTCAATACCAGCAAGATGTACAGCAATACAATTATTACAAAACCCAAGCATTACCCAATGCAGATGATATTGTAAAAGCAGCACAATTAGGTTATCGTACAGGTGATATTACTTATGTAGAGTATTTGTATGCACTGCAAACAGCCACAGATATTCAGTTAAAGTACTTGCAATCCATTCAGCAAATCAACCAAACAGTTGTAAACATCAATTCAATAATCAATAAATAATTAAAAATATGGCATTCAATATAAGTAAAACAATAGGTTCAGCAATCATACTTAGTATATTGCTTTCAGCTTGTGGCGGTAAGTCAGAAAAAGATACCAATAGCCAAGTTGCTAAAGAAGAAAAAACAGAAGTAAAACCACAACTAAAGCAAGAAGCTACACCTACAATTGCAGCACTCACTACTGAGCAAATTAAAACTGTAGGTATTACTTATGGCACTGTAGAAATGAAAGAACTTACAGCTACCATAAAAGCAAATGGAAATCTTAAAGTACCCAACAATAACAAAGGAAATGCTACTTCTTTATATGGAGGCGTTATAAAATCTATCAATGTTCAAATTGGTTCATCAGTTCGTAAAGGGCAAGTAATAGCCACTATTGCAAATCCACAGTTTATACAATTGCAAGAAGAATACTTAACCACTGCAAGTAAAATAACGTTTGCAGAGCAAGAACTTACAAGGCAAAAAGAACTCAACGAAGGCAATGCAGGTGCAAAGAAGAATTTACAAAGTGCCGATGCCGAATTAAGAACTTTGCTTACTCGTAGAGCTTCTTTACAACAGCAAATACAGTTAATGGGCATTAATCCTAATAATGTTTCCAATAGCAATTTACAATCAGCTTTATTGGTAACAAGCCCTATTAGTGGCACTGTAAGCAATGTATTTGCAAAAATTGGTTCTTATGTAGATGTTGCCTCACCTGTTGCAGAAATTGTAGATAATGGATCATTGCATTTAGATTTGAATGTATTTGAAAAAGACCTGCCATTACTTAAAGTTGGGCAAACCATACATTTTACCTTAACCAACAATCCTACTACAGAATACGATGCAGTAGTATATAGTATTGGGACTGCATTTGAAAACGATAGCAAAACCATACCAGTACATTGCAATGTAAAAGGCAATAAATCAGGGTTAATTGATGGAATGAACATTACAGGTATTGTTAGTTTGAATAATGTAACTACACCAGCAGTACCTACCGATGCTATTGTAGAAGCCGATGGTAAATACTATATTTTTATAATAACAGATAAAGAACCCGAAGAACACCACGAAGAAGGCGAAACAGACCACAACCATAAAGAAGCCGAAAAAGGGAAAGAAAAAGAGCCTAAAAACACTACCAACTTTGAAAAATTAGAAGTAGTGAAAGGCGTTTCTAATATGGGCTACACAGCCATCACATTTGTAAACGAAATTCCTAAAGATGCTAAAATAGTAACCAAAGGTGCTTTCTTTATCAATGCCAAATTAACCAATACAGGCGAACACGAAGATTAAAAAATAAAATTATGACTTGGTTGCAAATATATTTACCCATCTATTTATTGCTTTATATTCTTGTTGCATTTATAGTACCAACTTATCGTACTTATAAACAAACAGGCATAAATCCGATTACTTTTGGTAAAAATGATAATGCCCACGATTACATTGGGTTTATTATGAAAGTTTTGATAGCATTACTATTTTTTGCTGTGCTGATTTTTTCTTTTTCTCAAAGAATATATCAATATCTAAATCCTGTTCTTTATTTACAAAATTCTGTAACACAGGGTATCGGTATCGCCTTAATACACCTTGCTTTGATTTGGATAAGCATTGCACAGTATCAAATGAGTAACAGTTGGCGTATAGGAATTGATGAATTAAATAAAACTGCGTTAGTTACAAAAGGTATCTTTTCAATAAGTAGAAATCCCATTTTTTTAGGAATGATAATAAGTGTAATGGGTTTATTTTTCATAATACCAAATACACTAACATTTTGCTTAACAGTTACAACATACATTGTAATTCAAATTCAAATTCGTTTAGAAGAGGAATTTTTAGAAAGACTACACGGTCAAGAGTATATAAATTATAAAATTAAAACAAGAAGATTATTATAAAATGGAACATAAACATATCTACGATGCACAAGGCAAACAACTTTGTTGCACACTTGAACAAAAAATAAATAGCAACACATCAAATGTATTGCAGGGTGTAAATCCACAAAATGACCATAACCATACAGAGCATTCATCAGCAAAAAACAATCTATTAAGTGAGTTTAAGTTGCCTATAATTTCTCTTTGCTTATTACTCATTGCAATTGCTTTTGATAATTGGTTTCCTCAAACTTGGTTTAAAGGTTGGGTTCGTATTATTTGGTATGTAGTGGCGTATGCACCTGTTGGTTTACCAGTATTAAAAGAAGCGTTTGAAAGCATTGCTAAAAAAGAGATATTTTCAGAGTTTTTATTAATGTGCATTGCCACAATTGGGGCATTTGCCATAGGCGAATATCCCGAAGCTGTGGCAGTAATGTTGTTTTATGCAGTAGGGGAAGTGTTTCAAACATTAGCCGTAAAAAGAGCAAAGGCTAATATAAAAACTTTGCTTGACCAACGACCAGACGAAGTAACCATTTTAGAAAATAATCAACCCAAAACCATCAAAGCAGAGACAGTAAATATTGGTGATATTATACAACTAAAGCCAGGTGAAAAATTAGGGTTAGATGGAGAACTATTAACCGATAATGCTTCTTTTAATACAGCAGCACTTACAGGAGAAAGCAAACCCGATACTAAAGCAAAAGGCGAAACTGTTTTAGCAGGAATGATAAACCTCAACACAGTTGCACAAGTAAAAGTTACAACAGCTTACACCGATAGCAAGTTGAGTAAAATTTTAGAATTGGTACAAAATGCCACAGCTCAAAAAGCACCCACCGAATTATTTATAAGAAAGTTTGCAAAAATATATACACCAATAGTAGTGTTATTGGCAGTCCTCATTACTGCACTTCCTTATTTTTTTGTAGATAATTATGTATTCAGTCAGTGGTTATATAGAGCATTAGTATTCTTGGTAATCAGTTGCCCTTGTGCATTAGTTATAAGCATTCCGTTAGGTTACTTTGGGGGCATTGGTGCAGCCAGTAAAAACGGTATTTTGTTTAAAGGCAGTAACTTTTTAGACATCATTGCAAACATTCAAAATGTAGTGATGGACAAAACAGGCACAATGACCGAAGGAGTTTTTAAAGTACAAGAAGTAATCTTGAATCCTGAATTTAATAAAGACGAAATTCTGCAAATGGTTAATGCTTTAGAAAGTCAAAGTACACACCCAGTAGCTACGGCTATTCATAATTATGTAGGTAATGTAGATAGCGATATTAAATTAGAAAATGTAGAAGAAATATCAGGACACGGATTAAAAGCGTCAATCAGCAACAAAGAAATATTAGTAGGAAATTTTAAGCTGATGGATAAATTCAGTATTGAGTACGATATTGACCCAACCACCATAGTTTACACTTTAATAGCCATTGCTTATGATAAAAAGTATGTGGGCTATTTAACCATTGCCGATAGTATTAAAGAAGATGCACAACTTACCATTGATAAGTTAAAAGCATTAAATGTAAGTACTATAATGTTAAGTGGCGACAAATCAAATGTTGTGCAGTTTGTAGCTAATAAATTAGGCATTACAAATGCTTTTGGCGATTTACTGCCCGAAGACAAAGTAAATAAAGTAAAAGAGCTAAAAGCAAAAAACGAAACAGTATGTTTTGTAGGCGATGGCGTAAACGATGCTCCTGTAGTAGCTTTAAGTGATGTCGGTATTGCTATGGGCGGTTTAGGTAGTGATGCCACTATTGAAACAGCAGATGTAGTAATACAAGACGATATGCCAATTAAAATACCAATGGCCATAAATATAGGTAAGCAAACAAAAAAAATTGTTTGGCAAAATATCATTTTAGCATTTACTGTAAAAGCAATTGTTTTAGTGCTTGGTGCAGGTGGTTTAGCCACAATGTGGGAAGCTGTATTTGCCGATGTAGGTGTAGCTTTGTTGGCTATTCTTAATGCTGTTAGAATACAACGAATGAAGTTTTAAATGCTAAATTTATTTTAAATTTTATTTATTTAAGTAATATCAAATTATTAAAGCATTATGATAATTGCTCTCATAATTTTTATACATTTTAGTTTAAATCCGTTTTAATCATTAAAGCAGTTTCAAATAATAAAACCATTTATTCTTCCCTTTTATTGGAATTAGAAGAACAACTTCGTTTCTTACATTTAGAAATCGAAAGCCCTGTTATGTGTTGTGAAACAGCAATTCAAATTGTTTTAAAAGCTATGCAGCAACTCAAAAAAATAGTCATAAAAAACAGTTTCCCTAACCAGCTCGAAGAAATATATTTTTTTAAAAAAATTAAACCTCAATTTCAATCCAAGCTTATTTATTACAATCGTATTTATAACATAGAAACTCACAAACCAAGTGGGGGTATAAAAATTGCTAGAAAATACTTTAACAATGAACTAAATAGTTTAAAACATTATTTCGAGTCTAATTTAGAATTTTATAGATATCATAGAACCAATGCAGATTATTTAGACCACAAATATTTTGTTCGTGGTAAGCACGACTTAAAACTTAAATTAGATAGCTATTATTTTGAAACAGACCACCGATTTTGCACAAGCCACGATTATAAAATTGCTAAAATAATTTCTAACGATCAAGTTCAAGTCTATCTCGAAACAGAGCTAGCTAATTTAGAAAGAAAAGAATTAAAAGCAGACCAGCTTCAAAAATCACAAGTTCATCACAAGTCGCCTATTTTTTGGACAGGTTCTAAAGTTTCACTTACCGAGTTGATGTATGCTTTACATTCATCAGGTTGTATCAATAATGGCACTGCAGAACTCAAGCAGATTGCTGATTTCATTGAAAATATATTTGAAATAGACCTCGGGCAATATAGTAGAGTTTTTCTAGAAATTAGGTCAAGAAAAATGGGCAGAACAAAGTTTATTGATACCTTAAAAGAGAGCTTAGAAAAACGAATGGACGAAACAGACGATTTGCTGTAGCAAATAAAACCCTTATAAACATTATATTCTGTATAAAATCTTTCACAACTTGTGATTAGCTTGTGAAACCATCTCAATCATTTCGTATCTTTTTGCACCATACAAAATAAATAAAGTATGGCAATAGAAATTATCACAAAAGAAGATTTGCAATCTTTCCGTTTTCAATTGTTAGATGATATTAAAAATATCTTTCACAACAAACCAGCCAAACAAAAGCAATGGCTTAAAAGCAGCGAAGTAAGAAAGCTTTTAAAAATCTCTCCAGGTACTTTACAAAATCTCCGAATCAATGGTACACTTTCATATACCAAAGTAGGCAGCATCATTTATTACAATTATGATGATATAGAAGCCGTGTTAGATAACAACAATACAAAAGCAATTCCAACCTTAAACTTTAAACCCTAAACTCTAAACTTGTGAACTATATCAAACACCTTGCAGGTTTTTTTGAACGAGTAGCAACTGATGAAAGATTGAATCCTACACACGTTAGTATGTATGTTTCACTATTTCAATTTTGGAACATCAATCGTTTTCAAAATCCTATTAGCATTTCAAGAAACGACTTGATGAAAGTAAGCAAAATTGCTGCCAAAGCCACTTATCATAAATGTATGAAAGAATTAAATGAATGGCAGTATTTAAAGTACAAACCAAGTTACAATCCATTCAAAGGAAGCCTTGTTTACTTGTTCAATTTTCAGACAGGCGAAATAGAAAAAAACGAACCTCCTAACTTGTTCAATAATGAAACAAGTGTTGAACAAGCATTAGTAACAGACCGTACTAAAATAGGTACAAGCATTGAACAAGCACAAGAGCCTTCTATAAACATATCTAAACATATTAAACAAAACACTATAAACTTGGGTAAGCAAAAAAAAATTACAAGTTCAAAAAATAGTCGGCTTGGAAAGAAAGAAAAAAGTTGCGTCAAAAAAGAAAGAAACATATTCATTGTTCCAACTTCAAATCAAGTTGATGAATATTTTGCTTCGCAAAACTTCCCATTGCTTGAAGCTGAAAAATTTTACAACTATTTTCAAAGCAATGGTTGGTTAGTAGGAGGCAAATCAAAAATGAAAGATTGGAAGGCAGCAGCAAACAATTGGATGTTGAATGCAAAAAAATTTGCTAAGCCCAAACTTCCTTTGGAGATGGTTGGGGTGGGTAAAAAACCTGCAGCAAAAAATCTTCATTCCAAACAAAACAAAAATTACAATGAGCCACTCTAAAACAATCAGGACAATCAGTTTAATCATATAAATCAGTGGTTCTCTTTGCGTTCATTGCTCCTTTGATGTCTTTGCTTGAAACTCACAACACAATCACAATGGAATTCAAAACCATAAAAACAAAATACAATTACAATGAAGCTCTACAATGGCTACAACAAAAAGGCAAAGAAGTGTATGGAGAAAACTTTATCATTCATCAAGAAGATACACCACAAATTTATCAGTTGCTATGTTATTTTTTGCAAGATGAAATGGCAGCCCAGCAAATCACCATCAACCTAAACAAAGGCATTTTACTATCAGGTCCAGTAGGTTGTGGCAAAACAAGTTTAATGCAGTTAATGAAATTTTTTATACAAAAGCAAGAACAAAAATTTATCATAAAACCTTGTAGAGATATAAGCTTTGAATTTATGGAAGATGGCTTTGATATAATTCGTAAGTATTCCAAACCACCCTCCTTTGGAGGGGTTGGGGGAGGCTGCACATTTTGCTTTGATGATTTAGGAGTAGAAAACAGTTTAAAATATTATGGCAATGAGTGTAATGTAATGGCAGAAATATTGTTAAGTCGTTACGATTTATTTATTTCCAACAATCTTATTACACACTTAACAACAAACCTTTCGGCTAGTGAAATTGAAGAAATTTATGGTAACAGAGTTAGGAGTAGATTAAGAGAAATGTTTAACCTGATTGCATTTAGTAGAGATAGTTTGGATAAAAGAAAATGATAGCTCAATTATTTTCATTTGCTTCAATACGTTTGGAAATGTATTTTGTCTGTTTTCTAAAAGAAGCTAGATACAAAAGCAGAAGCAAAATGATAAGTATTATATTTTCAAGATGCTTTGAAATATCTATGTAGGAATTTATCAGTTCATATGCCATAGTAATTAATAATAAAAAGAAAATTGAAGCTACTGTTCTAAATGTATTATTGACTTCAATTAGTACTTCTGTTTTTGGATCAGGTTTTGAAGTTTTCACAAAGGATTTATAGTTTTCATATTTTAATATCTTCAATTTTATTAGAACAGGTTCAATAACTAATGAACCAAATCTACTAATGCTCATTCCTATGAAATAATATAAAAATGCTGCAAGTATATTGTTTTCTTGTATTAAATTATAACCAACAAATTCTTTGCAAAAAATAACAAAAATTATACCTGGCAACAAATTGTTAAATAAGTTATACGAAGTTAGTTTATCAAGTAAATCTTTCATTGTGTTTATTTTCAAAATCTTTTTTTAGTATATTATATATTAAGCCTACATCTTTTTTTGAAATAGTAAAAACAAGTTTCTCTATTTTTTCGTGACAACTTTTATATTTTTTCTCTGAGGTATTACAATAACATTTTGCATTTCTTGCCCAGCTTTTAGCCTGCAGTATTATCTCAAGTTGTTTCAGTATTTCTGCTTTATTTTTAGTTAAGAATATTTCATAGTAGCCTTCCCAAATTCCTTCATTTCCGTGACTTCTTTCTCCAGTTGGATATTCTCCTTCCATTTCTCTATAATATTCTCTAACTAAGTGTGTGTTTAAAATATTTTCTAAAAACCAAACAAATGTAATTCCAGTTTTACAAACTCTCAATTCATCCTGCGGATTTGCAAAACATAAGGTTCCATCTTTTTTAATATGTCTATCTAAGTCTTTAGGTATTTTATTACTAATTTCCCAAACTTTAGGAAAGCAATTAGGGTATTTAGTATCAAATGAAATAATTACTTCATATAATGCTATTTCAACATTATTTTTCCTATCTATAGCCAGCCAATTACCTTGTACAATAAAGGAATTTTTCTCTATCCTTAAAGTCAGATTTGGGTACTTTTTAAGTCCAATGCGAATATCATTTTGTAAGCTAAATTTCTTATTCACACCAAGGTTTTTGAATTATGCTAGAAGCACTTACTGTTGCAGCAGCTTTTATTTTGTTTTCACTTTGTTTAGTATTTGTGGCTAACCTGTGAATTCCATTTGCATCTATTTCAAACTCTATAGGTTCAGGTTCTTTTTCTGTTGGCTCTATAGAAGTATTTAAAAAATCAGTTGATTTTGTTAGCTTCTTTAAATATTCACTTTTTGCCTCATAATGTGGTGGGTTATCTTCATTATTGATAATTTTTTTACTAGATGCAATTACAATTCCACCAGTTCTTTTGTAATCAAGTATTGCTAATGAACTTTCTTTTGGTTCTACATTTTCTTCTCGTGGTGTATCATTAAAAAATGTCCAAGAACAATGATGTGGTGCTAAAAAAATATCCCAGCTTAATGCTTTATGATTTAATTGATTGTTAAACTTTCTCGTTTTATCTAAAATCATTTTCCAAGCGTAGTGGTCAGCATCTCCACCAAGCATTAGCAAACATTTAAAGTCATTTTCTGCTGCATTATTCTTAAATCTTGCTTGTAGTACTATACTTGTATAATTTTTGTCCTTTTCCTCATCAGTTAATTGTTCTTTAAATGGAGAGTGAATAAACATTGAAAAATCTGTTTTTTCCTTTTGATTGAAGACTTTTACTATATCCCCTGGTATTGACCTTAAATGATTGAGTCCAGAATAATCAGTATTTCCATCATATCCAATTATTCTTATTCTGTTACCAGCAATGTCTTTATCAATGCTGTTTCTTTGATGTAATGCAATTCGCCTTTCTGCTTCTTTTTGGTAAGCATCCTCATCATCGTTAGTATGCTTTTCAGCTATCATTGGTGAAAACCACATTTCATCAATAATTATCTCATCTCTTTCTTTATTCTCTTTTTTATAAATATTAGGGTTGCCTAAGTAAAAATTAACTTTAAAACCTCTACAATGATCTTGGTCACCGTGTGTTAATACAAAAACATCAATAAATGGATTTCCATCTCTGGTTGAAATTGAATTTAATAAATCATTCTTTACATCGAAAATTTTATTTCCATTATTATCTTCTTCACCTTGTCTAATATTACAATCTATTAAGATAGTTGTTAAATCTTTTAGCCTAATTAAAGTTTGGTCTCCATTCCCTACAGGGTAAAATTTTAATTTATGTTTACTCATTTTTATTCTTTTAATCTTTACTAATTAGTGCACCAAGTGAAATCAAGGCAAAAATTGCTGCTACTCCTTTCAAAATACCAAATACATTATTCACTTGTTCACTTTCAATTTTTCCTTTAGTTATTTCATTAGCAAAATGCTGGCAGTTATAGTTTATCAAATCATAAGGCTGATTCAGCTTTAGCAAAGCGTTTTGAACAACTACTTTCCTTTCACTATTGCTGCCTCTAAACTTTTCAACTCTAGTAACTTCAATTACATCTTTAAAAAAATCTTCAGCTGTTACTAATCTTACTCCATAACCTATTTTATTTTCAGCAATTATATCTAGCCCATATTGGTTTTGTCCAAGATAAACGGCGAGATGTTGCACCAATCTTAAGCCACTTTTAGGCACAATAATTCTATCTGCGGGCAATAAGCCCAGTTTACTAATCATTGTATGCATATTTTAATTTTTTTTGTCTTTAATACTTGAAGGATCATTTCCATAAGAATCTTTATCTCTTATTCGTCCATCTTTTCCGTGAATAACTACTTCCGATTGATTATTTTTTGCAATCGGTATGGCAATGTTAATTGCCTCTTTTTGTGTTGGGGTAACTTTTGTTGCTTTACTATTACCTTCTCCTTTTACTTGCCATCCATCTTGGTGTGGCGTAACGTGAATGTTCTTTCCCATTTTATTGTTTTTTAGGGATGAATTAATAGCACACATTTAACTCACAGCGTGGTGTGCATTTCAACTGGAAAGAATTTATGTAAAGTAGTAGTTATTGCCGAAACGGCATTTGAAGTAAATGTAAGTGTTGTTTATATTATACCAACACTTACATTTGCAAGCTGAATTTTTGAACTTCGGAAAAGAGATTCTTTCAAACTCATTTCCTTAAAGCCTTATTAGTTCGTAGCTAATGAGGCTTTTACTTTACATCATAAATCAATATTTAAGCCATCTGTTTTTTATTTGCTTCCTCTGCCAAATTATCACAAAATTAATCAATGTTAATTATTTTAGTAAAATAAATACTAAATATGTTGGCAAAAAGTCTTATTTCATATTTAGCTCTATTTAATTTGTCATATTTCAGTTCACTTCAATTGGATGTATCAAATACATTGCATCAAGATAATCAATTATTCCAAAATTTTCAATGTTATTTTTCCAAGCCTTTTCATCGTGGCTTTTATTAACTATTGTTTTTACAGTATCATTTTTAAAATAGTTAGCAATACTTTTCAAAGATTTTAGTTCACTTTCATTAAACACTGTTTCATCAAAAGTATTCTCATCAACTCCAACAAATTTTTCACCATAATACTCTCCAAAATCTACAAGCTCTAATCTTACTTTCTTTTTTTCTATTGCCTTGTCAAGCAAGGTTTCATAATTTATAGGTACAGGTCCCTTTTGTATGGCTTTATAAGTAAGTCCACTTATTGCAAATCCACTATTTTTAAAATGATAGAAATCTGCATAAAAAAGTAACTTATTCATCATAGTTTTAAACGGCTGCAAATGATTGGCAAAAAAAGCTATCATATTAGTTACCTTATCCATACTGGCAACTTTATACCCATTTTCTATACAAGGTTTTTTAATTCTTAGTATTTGTGCATCATCTAACAATTCTTCAAAATCCCAAGCCAATAAGTTTGCATCTATTTTGTCATAAATTCTTTTTAGCTCGTTAGGCTCAAATTCATTTTTGCTTAATTCAATTAGCTTTTTAAACTCATTAGGGTCTTTGATCATTTGTATCATTCTGCCATTCGATACACTGGGCATCTCTCCAGCTTCATAATTTCTAAAAACATTTGCTCCAAAACCCAATATTTCACTCATTTTAACTGCAGGTAGCCCATACTTTTCCCTAATAGCTTTAATTTCCTCTGGAAAAGGTATTCCAAAAACAAATCTGTACCTATTGTAAACCTGATTCGTATTGGCATCATCCAACTCCACAGTTGTAAACTGCTCCTTAGTATCTTCACATAAATAATATTGAAATACTACTTCAAATTTCTCTTTACGAAACTCCAATTCTCTAATTTCATTTTTCAAAGTGGCTATGCCACCAGTAAATGGACTTTTCATTTTTTTCATTTTAAAAGTGAAACAATAAAACTTACTACCCATTGAAGCTATACTACATCAACTTTTATCTTTAAAAGGATAATTCATATCAAACTCAGCAATATGAAACGATATGCATATTGTTTGATTATTAACCATCCCTATCGTTATTTTTATATAAATCTCTTTTTTCTTAACCATTTTGCCAAAAACCCACATCTCAGCTCCACCATATAATTTTTCAGCTATCGGCCCTTCCGAATAATCTTCAAAAAGTAATTCATTTAATACTTTAATTTTTTGCTCTCTTGTAATTTCCAAGTCAAGCATTGTTTGAGTATTTTTACTTCTATCATCTCTAAAAACAATACCCCAAAAGCTCATTTTATAATGAAACTCTTTTAAGTATTGTATTATTTCTTCTTTACTTGGCATTTATCAATGCAAAAATAGGGGTTATTTTTATTAAATTACTTTAAAGTTATATTTTTATTCAAAATTAGCACTTTTTGCAATTATATAGTTGTTTTTTGGGGCTTCCCTTTCAGGTCGGGCTATTCGCTGCAATCTTTTTGTTCCAAAAAGTATTTTCGCTGCTATCCCTAAGCCGAAGCAAAAGGCAGCTTTATTCATTTGTAAGGGCTATCGCCACTTACTGCATTTCATTACAGCACCCTTTTTGCAAACAATGGTATTATTAGCTGCTTTAAGGCAGCAAATAATGACGATAACCCACCCATCAAAACGCATTTAAAAACGGCTTGTGCAGTAGAAAACACATACTGCACTTTGTGTTGCTGTCAATTTTAAACTGCTATACTTTTATATTGCAATGCACCTAAGCATATTGGCACATTGTAAGCTTCGTTCCTTGCTTTCAAAGAGCCAATCCCTAATCACACAGCATAGCAATAAAAAAGACAGTCATTCCAACCACCACCACCATTCCTTTTTAGCAGTATCAAAATTGCCAGAAGTAACTCAAACATAAAGTTGCCTTATAGTATATTTTGCCATCGCTTATAGTCTTCTATGCAATCAAAAAATATCCTATAAGAACTTTATGTTAAGTAACCAACACAATTGCTGCAAGTAAGCAGCAAAGCCGTTTTTCTTTTCCTTCTCACACCCACCCATTGTTTAATGATCAGTAGTAATACTTATCGGCATTTTTTAGTAAACATTGGCATTATGTTTTCAACTTTCCCTCCTTTGGAGGGATAAGGGTGGCTGTATTGTTTTGCTTTTATCTATTGCCCCAGCAATAGGCAAATTTATTTCCTCACAAGTTGGCAAGGTCTTCGTTGCGTTGCACTGCACTTGCCAGTTGGTTTTTGCAAAAAAATCTCCACTTGCTTTTTTCTTGCCAAATGCTTCGCCAAATATGGCAAGAAGCCAGTAGTATTTTTCTTGCAAAAAACCTTGCCTTCCTACCTCTGCTAAAATTCTGTTGCCTATCGCTGGTGCATAGTGTGTTTTCTGCACTTTTTAAAAGCCAGTTATAGCAATTTTATGTTCAACTATTCAATCGTTACTTACAATCCAAAAAACGACTTCTCACAACCCCATTTTTACATTTTATGCAAAGGATTAAATAGTGGTAAGCCTTTATTAAAACCCTGCCCAAATTGTTTTGTAATCTCTTGCAACACCCAGCAAGAAAAAGAATTTTTATATTGGGTTTGTTACAGCCTTTGGCAAGGCAAAGCCTTTTATCATTTACATACAGGTTCTGTAATTACATTTATTCGTATTAACGAATACAAGGCATTTATGAAAGAAAAATTTACCAACGCTTTCCACCAAAAAGAAAGACACTTAGAAGGCATCAGCAAACTTCAACAGCTCGAAGCTTTAGAAAAACGCTACAAGCAAAATCTGCTTTTTATAAATGATGCAAAAAGGTCAATAATGCACTTCTGTATTGCCAAGAAATAAACAGTTGTGTGCAATAAAAATGTATAAGCAAAGTTGGGGCAGGTAGGCTCTGCAAATGGCTTACCACAGCCACCAAAAGACTACGGCATAAAACGCCATTCTGTTTTTGTTTTCCCCTTTGGGGGAATTAAAGGGGGCTATTTATTCCGTTTCCTTTTGGTGGCTTTATCTACCTGCCCAAGTGAATTGCTTATAAATTTTTTATTATGCACAAGCAACTTCGTATTATCACTAGGCATCGTATGGCACTTTGTCCATTATCGTTTTGCCATTTTCCAGTTCCAGTTTTGCCAGCATTGGCATTTAGTAGGCATCTCAGCAGGGTAGGTGTTTGCCATCGTCCTGCACCAGGTGTTAGGGTTTATCCTTTGGCTTCTTGTGGTTGGTTTGTTTTCGTTTATCCATCAGGTCGCCGTTGCCTTTCAGCACTCCCATTCTAAAGTGCTATTTTCAATTTCCCTTCCCCTTTTGGGGAAGGTGTCTGAAAGACGGTTGGGGCTGGGTGTTGTTTTTATTGGCACTAAAAAAGCTCCCTTGCAGGAGCTTTAATTTTTCTGTTTAGTCACCACAACTTTGCAGAAATTATTTTTTACTTTTTTTGAATATTGCTTTTAACAATAACGACACTACAAAACTAACAACTGCACCAATACTTGCCAAAACTATTGTCTTTACTACATCTTCACTTTTAATGTTGTAAAACACAGTGAGTAAAGTTCCTCCAATAGTTCCAGCTTTTGCACTACTATTTGGGTTCATTGGTAGTGGTTAATTGGCTTACAGCAGTTATTACACCACTTGCCACAGCTACATATCCTGCAGCACTAACAACAGCAACAGGTAAAGCCACAGGTGCAGTTATAATGGCTGTACTTATTGCTGCTAAAGTCACTGCAATATTTCTTAATTTTTTAAAGAATTTTGGTGTTGGAGCTTTTGCTCTATCAATTAATTTTTTCATAAAATTTACTTTTATACTTTTTTGTCTAAATACTAAAATCTAAATACAAAATACTTTGTATTAGCTACTTTTAATAACTAAAAACACTTTTTCATTTCTTTCTAAAACAGGATAGACAAAGGCTTTCAACTTATCAAAAACAATTCTACTCTTATTGCCTTTGCCTTCTCCTATGATACTAGTAACTGGTGCAATACAGCCCATTGATTCTTTTTGTGCATCATTGAAAGGATGTATCAAAATCAAGTCTCTATTTGGCACATTACATACTTGCAAATGCCATTTATATTTAGGGCTGTATCGTTTAATTAATTCATATCTTCCTTCAGGAATACAACTCACTTTGCGTTCGTTATTTTTCCAAGGCAATTCAATGGTTTGGCATAAGCCATCACCATTAAAATACAAATTCCCATTTGTGCCATTCGTGCAATAATTTCTTAATAATACCAGTTCCATTTTAAAGCGTTTTTGTTTTAAAAGTCCCTCTCTTTTGGAGAGGGATTTAGCGTGAGGCTTAGTTTCCATCAACCTTTACCAATGCTAAAGCATTATAAGCACCATTTTTCAATGGATATTTAACACCATTCACATCTTGGTAAAACTCAATACCTAAAGCCAAAAACAAAGGATGTGTACTTGCAGCAGTTACGGCATTAGTCAAGTTTAAAACAGCCGTTGCTGTGCCATCCCAAGCCGATACTGCACTTGTTTTAGTATCGGCAACAAACGTTTCATTTTCAAAATCAACTTCAATGCCACTACTTACAATTTTGTAGTGGGTAGTTCCACTAGGTGCAGCAATCATATTGGCAGGTATGTATGCAGGCACATTCACTTTTAATGTTCCTGCAACCCTATCAATAGTTGGGGTGTAAGGTGCAAAAAATGTATTGTTAAGTTTACCATTAATGTTAAACTCAAAGCTTTCTAGTAACTCAGCTTCGCCATCAATTACATTTCTTTCTCCTCTCACACTTGTTGCATCAGCTTGTATCACTTCCACCATTTTTTGAGTTAATCTACTCACCATTCTGTTATCACTAGAATTTTGCAACAATACCCTTAAAGCATTGCGTAATACTTTACCTGCTTTTCCAGCAGCACCAAATTCGCTGCCATTTTCACGAGTTCTTTGAAAGGCTTTATCGTTGGCTATTCTGTTAGCATCAACACCACCTTTCTCTCTTGCCAAATAACCATCTTGGCTTTTGTAGAAGGTAATATTTCCTATTGTACCTTCTAATTTCATAATTCCTTTTTGCTTTGCCATTTTATTAAATATTTATGTTTAAAAATTGAAGTGTTTATTGGCACACTTCATAAAGCTTTCTATTTCTTTTATTCAATTTTCTCCATACTCATGGTGGCACAGGTTGGGTGCAATTCCACAAGCCCAAGCAGTTATGCTTTGCTGCATTTTCAATGTTTTTCAAATCCATTCTTTGAGAATAAACACTATAAAACCAAACCCATCCTTTAGCAATTAAAAGGCTATCAAGGCTCATTCCATTAAATGTGGCTGATACTAACAATCTTCCATACAAATCGGTTTTATAAGTCTGTATTGAAATCGTAGCATCCAACAAAAGTTTTATTATACTATCCTTTGCGGCAACACCAAAATTTTGAGTAAGCTCTGGTGCATCCACATTCATTATTCTAATGGTTTGTATTTTACCATTTAGCAATACTTTGTAAGTATCACCATCAATAATTTTTACAACTATTTGTGCATTTGCATAGATGCAAACTGCAAACAATAGAATAAATAAAATTTTTCGTTTCATTGCCCAAAGCTGCTACACAAATGGCTTTGCTGCATCAAGCCACTTCCGTTATTAACCTATTTTGCCGTTATTGTTTTTTATTGCTGATATTATCTACAATCTTGTAAAATATATTTGCTTTGTTTATTTTTACGTTATATCAAAGGCAAGGCATAAGCATAGATAGAGTATGAAATTAGAAAGTATAAGGTTATGTATTTACCCAAAAGATGTGCAGCTTATCACTGGTAAAAGTGAAAGGTATAGTCGTATGCTCCTACAAAAAGTAAAGGAAAAGTTCAGCAAGGAAGAACATCAATTTGTAAGTATTGAAGAATTTTGTAACTATACTGGATTAAAGATTGAACAAGTACAACCACTTCTTTTGGGTTAGTTTTTTAGATAGTTTTTAATAGCTTTTTTTCGGTTTCACTAAAATAAACTTGTTCAAAAATTAGTGTGGTTAAGAGTTATAGCCTAAATTTGTATCAATAAGATTTATAGTTCTTTAATTGATTTTGATAGTGACCTATTCAGTGACCTGTCAAATATATATACAGTGAAAGTCTTTACTGGTAGGGTTTTTAGGGAAAGGTACAAAACCCGTCCGGTCCGCAAAAAGCCTCATTAAAAATGAGGCTTTTTTTTGTTTATGCCTTATTATTTAGTTCCAACTTTTGATTGGAAGACTTAACTAAAAAATCTATCTGAAATTACAAATCAAACAATTAAAATAGAAGGTAAAAATTTAGACAGAAAAGAAAATGATGATATTAAAATACCGAAAAGCACGTTTTCTGTTATTCTATCATTTACTGAAAATAAATGATAATCTAATAAGTCCACTTTAAAGCATAAATTGTCCATTACAACCAATTAAATTTCAAGCTAACTAGTTTGATTTAAATTTGCAGAATGACTATTTCTTCACTCAATAAAAGGTTATTAATTTATGCAGCCATTACTTCACCAATACTGGCTATATATGCTATTGCACCACTTTATATATTTGATAAACTAAACTTAAGCTATTCAGCTATACTATTTTCTGGATTAACAATAGGTATCCTTATTACTTGGTTAATAAACATGTTTGTACGATGGAAGTTAAAAAACTTAAAAGAGTGGCAACAGTTTGTAGTGGGTTTTCTGCTTTCGTCATTAAGCCACATTCCTAAGATATGGATAAAGCCTGTGATGCCTTTTGAAAATGTTATTGAAAGATACTTTACATAT
>Ga0075156_10000521_pt1 | contig 19755 bp, 17 predicted proteins | sample JI81AbrownDNA_FD_70966 | JGI IMG/M metagenome (GOLD analysis project Ga0075156, IMG submission 70966) | Wastewater effluent complex algal communities from Wisconsin, to seasonally profile nutrient transformation and Carbon sequestration -... | ecosystem: Engineered > WWTP > Effluent > Algae...
GTTGGCCTTGGCATCACCCAGATCGCGGTGTTCTACCAGAATGACGGCTTCGGCAAATCCGGACTGGATGGCGTGGTCGCAACCCTGGCCCGCCACAAGCTGAAACCCGTCGCCGTTGGTTCGGTGGAGCGTAATTCTCTTGATGTCGCCACTGCCGTCACCCAGATCGCCAAGGGCAGCCCCCAGGCCGTGATCATGGCGACGCTTTACAAGCCGACCGCGGAGTTCGTCCGCCAGATGCGCAAGGCCGGCCAGATGCCCCAGTTCTCCACCCTGTCACCCATTGGCGCCGATCTGCTCGTCGCCGAGATGGGTGCCAAGGAAGCACATGGAATCGGCATCGCCCAGGTCATGCCCTACCCCTGGAACGACACCACCCCGGTGGTGAAGGAATACCACAAAGCCGTTCAAGCCTATGCCAAACACGGCAATTACAGTTACTACGGCATCGAAGGCTTCCTCAATGCCAAGCTGATGGCAGAAGCGCTGAAGAAAGTGGGCAAGGATCCCACCCGTGAGAAGCTTGTCAGCACACTGGAAAGCGGCAACTTTGACCTCGGCGGATACCGGGTCGGCTACTCCCCCACCAGCCACAACGGATCACGCTTCGTGGACCTGACCGTACTGGGAAGGGACGGACGCGTCCTGCGCTGACACCGCCCGAACTCGAAAATGAATCAGGCCACCTTGCGTGGCCTGATTCATTTATGTTGCCTCAACGAGAATCAGGCACGCCGCCAGATTGTCCCCTGAGCCGTATCCTCAAGGGCAATTCCCTCGGCCAGCAATTCAGCGCGGATCCGGTCGGCTTCAGCGAAGTCCCGCGCCTTCTTGGCAACAATCCGTGCCTCGATCCGGGCTTCGATGCCCGCCGTATCGTCGCCTGAACTGTCAGTGCCTCCCTGCAGGAAGGCAGTAGGCTCTTGCTCAAGAAGGCCCAACACCTTGCCCAGCGCCTTGAGCAGACCCGCCGCCTCGGCTGACTGGCTCCGATTCGCTTCGGCCGCAAGGTCAAAGAGGACGGACAGCGCCTCTGCGGTATTGAAATCATCGTCCATGGCCAGCTTGAACCGCGCAGCCATGGGCGCAGACCAATCCACTACGGGCACTTCCACCGGCGGCACGTTGCGCAGCGCAGTGTAAAGACGGGAGAGCGCATTGCGCGCATCCACAAGGTGGGCGTCGGAATAATTGAGCGGGCTTCTGTAATGGGCGCGCAGGATGAAGAAACGCACCACCTCCGGCGCGTACTCCTTGAGTACATCACGAATGGTGAAGAAGTTGCCCAGACTCTTGGACATCTTTTCGTCGTCCACCCGGACGAACCCGTTGTGCATCCAGTAATTCACGAAAGAGCACTGGTGCGCCCCCTCGCTCTGGGCAATCTCGTTCTCATGGTGAGGAAACTGCAGGTCGGCACCACCACCATGAATGTCAAATTGCGCGCCAAGCAACTCGGAACTCATCGCCGAGCACTCGATGTGCCAACCGGGCCGGCCAGTCCCCCACGGGGAGTTCCATTTGACCTCATCGGGCTCATCTGCGCGGGCGTGCTTCCACAGCACGAAATCCAGGGGATCGTGCTTGCCACCGGCCACCTCGACGCGCTCCCCCGCCCGCAACTCGTCGAGAGACTTGCCGGACAGCTTGCCGTAACCTTCAAACTTGCGCACCGCAAAGCAGACATCCTCGTTGTCCGCCTTGTAAGCAAGGCCATGCCCGACGAGTTCGCCGATCAGCTTCTGCATCGGCTCAACGTACTCGGTCGCCCGAGGCTCGTGATCAGGGCGCTGCACCCCAAGCGCGTCCGCATCTTCATGCATCGCAGCAATGAACCGGTCGGTCAGCGCACGAATGCTCTCGCCGTTCTCACCGGCGCGCTTGATGATCTTGTCGTCGATATCAGTGATATTGCGCACATAGGTGACCGTGTAGTCACTCGACCGCAGCCAGCGCACCACCATGTCGAACACCACCATCACCCGCGCATGCCCCAGATGGCAGTAGTCGTAGACCGTCATCCCGCAGACATACATGCGGACCTTACCGGGCTCAATGGGAGTGAACTGCTCTTTCTTGCGGGAAAGGGAGTTATGAATTTTCAACATGAGAGAGACCGCACTGAAACCGTAGGATTAAGGATGTGACCGTATGGCTGCTTGAGCAGATAATCCATAACAGGCCTGCAGAGCCATTCACTGGGCCCTGCATGGAAGAAACCGGGAGGCGCTCATGGTAGGCAGCGGAGCTTCTTGATAAAATGCGCAGCTGGTAATCAACCTGAAAACAACAGCCCCCGCGTGCCCGCGCGCGCCGGCGAATCATATCACATGTCAAAACGAGCCCTGGCCGCCACCCTGCTTCTCGCAAGTCTGATCTGCAGCCCTGTCCGGGCCGACCCCATCCAGGATCTGCAAGCCCTGGTCAAACAGGGGCAATTCTCCCAGGCCCTTGAACGCGCAGACAGCATTCTCGCCTCCAAGCCGCGGGACGCTCAGGTCCGTTTTCTCAAGGGAGTTGTACTGTCCGAACTCAACCGCGGTGCCGAGGCCATCGTAGTGTTCCAGAAGTTGACCGAGGACTACCCCGAACTCCCCGAGCCCTACAACAATCTGGCTGTGCTGTACGCACAACAGCGCCAGTACGACAAAGCACGCAACGCCCTCGAGATGGCCATTCGCACCCATCCGAGCTATGCAACGGCCCATGAGAACCTGGGCGACATCTACGCCCGTCTGGCGAGCCAGGCTTATGACAAGGCCCTTGCGCTCGACTCCTCCAATGTCGCGGCCCAGAACAAGCTTGCCCTGATCCGGGAGATGATCAGCGTTGCCGGCAGCAAGTCCGGACGTCCGGCAGCACCGGCAGTCGCTGCGGCGCCGGCGCCCAGGCCCATGACGCCCCCCGTGGCAGTGGCACCGACTCCAGCCAAGCCTGCGCCAGCCGCGATGGCCCCTACCCCCGCGGTCATCGCTTCGGCCAAGCCAGCCGCGACCCCTGCCCCTGTTACGCCTGCGCCGACACCCGCCCCTGTCGTCAAGGAAGAGCCCAAGCCCGTCGCCAAGCGACCAGAGCCCAAGGACGAAACCCCACCCCAGGCAGCCGCCATTTCCAAGGCCATACAGAACTGGGCAGGCGCCTGGGCGCGCAAGGACGTCAAGTCCTACCTGGGCCACTACGCACGCGACTTCGATCCACCCAAGGGGCTGAACCGCAAGGCCTGGGAAGAAGAACGCACCCAGCGCCTCACCAAGCCGGGCACCATCGAAGTTGACCTGGAGAACGTCAAGGTCGTATCCGTCAATGGCGATCGCGCCACCGTCAAACTTCGTCAGCACTATCGCTCCGCGAACCTGTCCACCTCCTCCAACAAGACACTCAATCTCATCAATCAGGACGGCAAGTGGGTCATCCAGCAGGAGCGGGTCGGCGGTTGATGCACCGTTTGTGGGTCACCTTGTGCTCAGGGCTGGCTCTCGCCTTTGTTTGTATCCCTCTCGTAGCCTCTGGCTCGGGAGGCACGGGTGCGACTGCCGCCGATGCAGACGGGGCCCTGGGCGAGGTAATTCGTGCCATCGAGCAGCGCAAGACCGACGAAGCCCTCAAGAAAGTGGACGCGCTGCTGCTGCGCTACCCCAATTTTCGCCTAGCGCACCTGATCCGGGGTGATCTCCTCCTGGCCCGCACGCGCCCCCTGAGCACCTTCGGCAATTCGCCGGATGCCCCTGCCGAGAAACTCGCCGACCTGCGTGAAGAAGCCGTTGCGCGCCTCAAGGCCTACCGCAACCGCCCGCCCAGTAATTACGTCCCCCGCTACCTGCTGCAGATGGAGCCCGATCAGAAGTTCGCGATCGTGGTGGACACCCAGCGCTCCCGGCTTTACATCTACCAGAACGACAGTGGGCGCCCGCGCTTTGTGGCGGACTACTACATCGCCCATGGCAAGCTCGGCGCAGAGAAGACACGCGAAGGCGACAAACGCACGCCGGTCGGTGTTTACCATGTCACCGCCAACCTGCCGCGCCAGAAGCTTTCCGACTTCTACGGCAGCGGAGCCTTTCCGATCAATTACCCCAACGAGTGGGATCGACAGCAGGGGCGCAACGGGCACGGCATCTGGCTGCACGGCACCCCGAGCGACACGTACTCTCGACCACCCCGCGCCTCGGATGGCTGCGTAGTGCTGACCAATCAGGATCTGGATGCCCTTTCCGGCTACCTGCAAGTCGGCCTGACGCCGGTCATCATCAGCAACACCATCGAATGGCTAAGCCTTGACGACTGGGCCAGCGAGCGCAGCGCCCTGAACCGTGAGATCGAGGCCTGGCGCAAGGACTGGGAAAGCCGCGACGTTGATCGCTACCTTGCCCATTATTCCCGGTCATTCCGCAACAACGAAGGCGATTTCGCTCAGTGGTCCCAACAAAAGCGTCTGGTAGCGAAAAGCAAGAGCTGGGTCAAGGTGGACCTGAGCAAGCTCAGCGTCTTCCGTAATCCAGGGAAGGAAGACATGATAGTCGTCACCTTCGAACAGGATTACCGCAGCAACAACCTCTCCAACGTCCTGAAGAAACGCCAGTACTGGATCAAGGAAGGCGGACGCTGGAAGATCATTTATGAAGGCTTCGCCTGACCGCGAAGCGCATAGCACAGACCTCACACAGGACACCCATGAAAAAAATCCTCATCGCCGTTGCCTTGGCCGGCAACGCCCTCCTCGCCGCAGCTGCCAATCCCTTGGTCGAGCTCAAAACCAGTGCCGGCAATGTCGTGCTCGAGCTCTACCCGGAGAAAGCGCCCAAGACTGTCGCCAACTTTCTTGAATACGTGAAGAGCGGCCATTACAACGGCCTGATCTTCCATCGAGTGATCAACGGCTTCATGATCCAGGGCGGAGGCATGAACAGCGCCATGGAAGAGAAGGCGACCCGCGCCCCCGTCGAAAACGAAGGCAAGAACGGCCTCAAGAATGACGCGGGCAGCATTGCCATGGCCCGTACCCAGAACCCGCACTCCGCCACTGCCCAGTTCTTCATCAACCTTGAAGACAACCGGTCCCTCAACTACCCATCCCCGGACGGCTGGGGCTATACCGTTTTTGGCAAGGTGACGGAAGGTATGGACGTAGTCCGCAAGATCGGCAAGGAACCGACAACCACCCGCGGTTTCCATCGGGACGTGCCGGCCACCCCGATCCTTATTGAATCGGCCCGCCAGCTGCCCGAAAAAGCTGCCAAGTAACGCCCCCTCTTTCCAACAGGAGCACCCCATGGCTGTCAAACTCACCACCAACCACGGCGACATCGTTCTCGAACTGGACGCCGAAAAAGCCCCCGAGACGGTCAAGAACTTCCTGGCCTACGTCGAAGCCGGCCACTACAACAACACCGTCTTTCATCGCGTGATCAACGGCTTCATGATCCAGGGTGGCGGTTTCGAGCCCGGCATGAAGCAGAAGCCCTGCGGTGAACCCATCCAGAACGAGGCCAACAATGGCCTCAAGAACGATGTAGGCACCATTGCCATGGCCCGCACCAACGCCCCCCACTCGGCCACCGCCCAGTTCTTCATCAACATCGCCGACAACGACTTCCTCAACCACCGCTCCCCCGACATGCAGGGCTGGGGCTACTGCGTGTTCGGCAAGGTCAGCGAAGGCATGGACGTGGTCGAAAAGATCAAGGGCGTCAAGACCGGCACCAGCGGCTTCCATCAGGATGTTCCCAAGGAAGACGTGATCATCCAGAGCGCGGAAATCATCTAAGCAGATTCACAAAGGGGCGATCGGCGCATGCAAGCTCATTTCATTTCCGACCTGCATCTTACGGTCGACCGCCCCGCGCTGACTGAGGTCTTCGAGCGCTACCTCGCAGGCCCAGCCCGGGATGCTGACGCACTCTACATCCTGGGTGATCTTTACGAATACTGGGCAGGGGACGACGATCATGACGATCCCCTGAACAGTGCTCTGGCAGCGCAACTGGCCAGGCTGGCCGACGGCGGCACCCGGATCCACTTCATGCCGGGCAACCGGGACTTCCTGATCGGCGCGGACTTCGCGCATCGGGCTCACCTGGAGATCCTACCCGAACCATCCCTGATCCACCTGGGCACGCAGGCAGTGCTGCTGTGTCATGGTGACAGCCTGTGCACGGACGATGTGGCTTACCAGGCGTTTCGTGGGCAGGTGCGCACACAGGCCTACCAGGCCCAATTTCTCAGCCAACCCCTGGCCGCCCGCAAGCAGTTCATCGCCGGCATACGCCAGAAGAGCGAAGCCGCCAAGGCAGTCAAGAGCGCCGAAATCATGGATGCCAACGAAGAGGCCATCGTTGCCCTGCTCCGCGGGCACGGGTATCCGGCCCTGGTTCATGGCCACACTCATCGGCCGGCCCAGCATCACGTAAGCGTGGATGGCCACACCTGCGAACGCTGGGTACTGGCCGACTGGCGGGAAAATGAAGGAAAGGCGAGCGGAGAAGTGCTCGTGTGGGCTGACGGGATGTTCTCCCGTCAACCCCTCGAATGAAGCCAATCAGGCGATAAGTGCCAGACCACGGGCCAGATCGGCCTTGAGGTCATCAACAGACTCCAGCCCCACCGCAATACGCAGCAGACTCTCCCGAATCCCGGAGGCTTCACGCGCTTCAGGCGAGATGCGGCCGTGGGTCGTCGATGCCGGATGGGTCAAGGTTGTCTTGGTATCCCCAAGATTGGCGGTGATCGACACGATGCGCGTCGCGTCCACTACCTTCCAGGCCTCTTCCCGCCCGCCGTTCACCTCGAAGCTGACGATCGCGCCGCCGCTGCTCTGCTGCCGGCAGGCCAGCTCATACTGGGGATGAGACGGCAAACCCGGGTAATGCACCCGGGCCACCTGCGGCTGGGCTTCAAGCCAGCTGGCCAGCTCATGGGCTGCGGCAGACTGCGCCGTCATGCGGATACGCAAGGTTTCAAGCCCCTTGAGAATTACCCAGGCATTGAACGGAGAAATGCATGGCCCAGCGGTACGCAGGAACTTGAACACCTCATCCACCAGGACCTTGCTGCCACATACCGCACCACCCAGCACCCGCCCCTGACCATCCAGGTACTTGGTAGCCGAGTGGATCACCAGATCAGCCCCCAGCTTGAGGGGCTGCTGCAGGGCCGGCGAGCAGAAGCAGTTGTCGACCGCCAGCAACACGCCCGCCTCATGGGCAATGGCGGCCACTGCCGGAATATCCACCAACTCAGTGAGCGGATTGGACGGAGACTCGACAAAGAACAAACGCGTTTTCGGCGTCACCGCAGCGCGGTAGGCATCCAGGTCGGTGGCCGGCACGAAGGTGGTTTCAATACCGAAGCGCGACAGAATGTTGCCGAAGAGCTGCTGCGTGGCACCGAACAGGCCACGGGACGCCACGATGTGATCACCGGCACTGAGCAAGGCCATCACGGTGGACATGATCGCCGCCATCCCGGATGCCGTCGCCACGCAGGCCTCGGCCCCTTCCAGGGCCGCCAGGCGCTGCTGCATCGCAGTCACGGTCGGATTGGTGAAGCGGGCGTAAACGTTCCCCTCTTCCTCCCCGGAGAAACGCGCGGCAGCCTGGGCTGCGCTATCGAAGACGAAGCTGGAAGTGAGATACAGGGCTTCGGAATGCTCGTTGAACTGGCTACGCTCGATCCCTGAACGTACTGCGAGCGTATCGAGGTCCAGCCCTTCAGTTGAATGCTGGCTCAACTTTCGCTCCGGGACACAAGATTGAGGTCCATCTGACCGCCGCCGTCCTCATTGACCGAACTTCCCGCGGCATCATTACGCTGGGTCTCAACGCCAGTGAGATACTCTTGGGTCACATCGCCAGTCACATAGAAGCCGTCGAAACACGAGGTTTCGAAGACCGAGATGGCCGGATTGATTGCCTGAACTGCCAGCTTCAGATCATCGAGATCCTGATAGATCAGGGCATCGGCACCGATTTCGGCACAGATCTCTTCCTCAGTGCGGTCGCTCGCAATCAGTTCGCCCTTGGTCGGCATGTCGATACCGTACACGTTGGCGTAACGCACGGGGGGCGCCGCGGAGGCCATGAAGACCTTGCTCGCACCCGCATCCCGGGCCATCTGGACGATCTCGCGACTGGTCGTGCCCCGCACGATGGAATCGTCCACCAACAGAACATTCTTGCCCTTGAACTCCTGATGGATCGTGTTCAACTTCTGGCGTACTGATTTCCGCCGGATCGCCTGCCCCGGCATGATAAAAGTACGGCCGATGTAGCGGTTCTTTACGAAGCCCTCACGATACGGAACGTTCAGCTGGTGGGCCATCTCCATGGCCGACGGGCGGCTGGAATCGGGGATGGGAATGACTACGTCCACCTTCAGGTGCGGCATCGTGGAACGCAGCTTGCGGGCCAGAAACTCCCCCATCTTGATTCGTGCGTCGTATACCGAGATGCCGTCGATCAACGAATCGGGGCGGGCAAGATAAACGAACTCGAACATGCAGGGCGCGTGGACCGTATGGCCTGCACACTGACGGCTATGGAAACGACCTTCCGTATCGATGAGGATCGCCTCGCCCGGCGCCACGTCACGGACCAGCTTGAAGCCCATCACATCGAGGGCCACGCTCTCCGAGGCCACCAGCCATTCGGTGCCCTTGGGCGTATCGTTGCGTCCGATAACCAGCGGACGGATCCCATAGGGGTCGCGGAAGGCCAGCAGACCGGTACCGGAGATCATGGCCACCGTGGCGTAAGCACCGCGGCAACGGCGGTGGACACCTGCAACTGCCGTGAAAACGGTTTCCTCGTCCAGACGGAAACTCTTCGCCGCGGCCTGCAGTTCGTGGGCGAGCACGTTCAGCAGCACTTCCGAATCGGAATTGGTGTTGATATGACGCAGGTCGGAAAGAAACATCTCCCGCTTGAGCTCTTCGGAATTGGTGAGATTGCCGTTGTGGGCCAACATCAATCCGAAGGGCGAATTCACATAGAAGGGTTGCGCCTCGGCAGCAGCCGATGCCGAACCGGCGGTCGGGTAACGAACATGCGCAATCCCCCAGTTGCCCGGCAGGTCGCGCATGTTACGGGTGCGGAATACATCACGAACAAGGCCTGAAGCCTTGTGCATGTGAAATTTTCCACCTTCCGCAGTGGCAATGCCAGCCGCATCCTGCCCCCGGTGCTGAAGCACCTGCAGACCGTCATAAAGAAGCTGATTGACGGGTGTCGTCGCTACTACGCCCAGAATCCCACACATTTCAAACCACCTATCGGTATCTAAGTCTATTTGCCAGAAGCTCGGGGAGCCACGGTCTGGAAGCCATCACGGCGGTTTCGAGCGGGGCCGACAACTGGGCCGCCTGCCACCACGCCTCCTTGGCAAAGCCGCCGACGCCGACGAGCAAGGCCACTGCAAAAATGATCACACCCCCACGCAACAGGCCAAAACAAGCCCCCAGGAAGCGGTCCGCAACACCCAGGCCAGCAGCGCGAATGAGTTCGCTCAACAACCAGCGCACAAGCGCAACCACGATCAAGATGCTGACGAACACCAGCAGAAAAGCGGCGACGCCCTGGAGCAAAGGCTCCGAGACCCAGTTGGCCGTATACGGCTGAACGTCCGCCACGAAAGCCCTGGCCATCACGAAAGCCAGTATCCAGGCCCCCAGCGCCACGATCTCGGAAAGCAGGCCGCGCCAGAAACCCAGCGCAGCCGACAGCCCCAGCAGGCCCAAAAGGGCGTAATCAAGTCCGTTCAAGAGTCAGGCTTCAGGGTTTCGCCGCCACGGAGGCAGGAACGCCGAGGACCTTGCTGATCCGTGCAGCGGCCTTGTCGGCAGCAGCCTTGTTCGGAAAAGGACCGGCCCGAACACGCACCTTATCCCCGAGGACCTCCGTGTAGGAAGAATAGCCTTCAGCCTTAAGCTTGGCACGGAGTATGGAAACATTGCCCGCCTCACGGTAAGCGCCAAGCGAGACCACATGGGGGCTCTCCGGGCCACTTGCCTTGGGGGTAGTGCCCGCAAGCAGAGCCTTGGCGCGCGCAGCCTCTGCCTGAGCCTTTTCCTTTTCCCTTTCCTTCTCCCGCTCACGTTCCTTCTCCCGCTCTTTCTCCTTAAGCTTTGCGGCTTCGAGCTTGGGATCCGGCTTGGGCGGCGCCTCAGCCCGGGCCTCGGCCTTGGGTTGATCCGTCTTGCGGGGAGGCGGAATGAGTTCCTCGCCGGGCTTGAACACCGGGCTGTCCGACTCAAGCTCGGGCTTGCGACGAGCAACGTCATCCACTAAGGGAGGTGCGGTTTCCTCTGCGACTGCGCCTGCGACGGGCTGGCTCGGCGCCGGCCCCTTTCCGGTGATCACCCGGGAGGTGAAGTTACTCCCCTCCTGTCCGGGAATGCGGATCTGGACGTCCTGCAAGGGCGTGCGAGGCTCGTGATCCATCACCATCGGTAGAACGATGGCAGCAGCGAGGGCGAGCGCTGCGGATCCGACAAGGCGCCTGCGGGCGCGCTTTTTGAGGTCGACCTGGGAATCGTTGTCCGCCATCTTGCTGCTATACCAATTACGGGGCCTTCCGGGCGGCGAGCACGTCTGCCACGGTCAGGAATGAGCCAAAGACTACAATTCTATCACCCTCAGCAGCCTGCCCACGCGCCAGCGCGTAGGCCTCCTGTGGCGAAGCACACTCCGAAATGTCGCCGCCGACACCGCATTCCCGGAGAATCACCGCGAGGCCTTGAGCGTCCAGGCCCCTGGGGCCTGGCAAACTGGCAACCACCCAATGATCGACGCGATCCCGCAGCAAGCGGACCACCCCGGCCACATCCTTGTCGGCAAGCATCCCTATCACGGCCCAAGTTTCCGGAAAGAAACCCATGCTGGCGAGGTTCTCGTTGAGCACGCCGGCAGCCTGAGGGTTGTGGGCAACATCGAGCACTACTGTGGGACGACCTGGCAAGACCTGGAAGCGCCCGGGGAGCTCGACCAGCATGAACCCCTGCCGAACAGCCTGCATCGGGACGGGAAGAATGTCGCGTACAGCCTCACAGGCCGCCATCACCGCCGCCGCATTGAGCAACTGATTGGTGCCACGCAGTGACGGATAGGCCAGACCGCCCCGTCGGCTACCGCCAGCAGTCCAGAAAGCCCACTGATTCTGATCGCCGGAAAAACCGAAATCGCGTCCACTGACCCACAGCTTTGCGCCGATGGCTTCTGCGTGCTCAATCAGGGACGCCGGTGGCATGGGGTCACTGCAGATTGCCGGACAGCCGCTGCGGAAAATCCCGGCCTTTTCAAAACCGATCGCCTCACGGGTATCGCCAAGGTAGTCCATGTGATCCATGGCCACGCTGGTCACGATGGCACAATCGGGCTCGAACACATTGACCGCATCAAGGCGTCCGCCCAGACCTACCTCAAGGATGACAGCATCGAGCCCGGCACGAGAGAAGGCGACCCAGGCAGCCAGCGTCCCATGCTCAAAATACGTCAAGGGGATTTCGCCCCGCGCACGCTCGACATCCCCAAAGGCATCAACGAGCACGCTGTCGGAAACATCACGACCGTCGATGCGAACCCGCTCGTTATAGTGCAACAAATGGGGCGAGGTATACACGCCCACCCGATATCCTGCAGCCAGCAGCACGGCCTCAAGCATGGCACAGGTGGACCCTTTTCCATTTGTGCCGCCCACCGTGAAAACCGGGCAAGTCTGGGGAAGCTGCAGGGCATCACGGACAGCGCGCACCCTGTCCAACCCGAGCTGGATGGACTGACCGTGGCGCGCCTCCAGCAGGCCTAGCCAACCATCAAGAGATTCAGGCAACTGCATATCAGGACGCAGTCGCGACGGAGGCCTGGCGGGTCAGCAGCGTGATGAGCTCCGACAGCCTGTCACGCAACTCGCGCCGATCGATGATCATGTCCAGCGCCCCCTTCTCAAGCAGGAACTCGGAACGCTGAAAGCCTGCAGGGAGGGTCTCCCGGACGGTCTGTTCGATCACACGCGGTCCGGCAAAGCCGATCAGGGCACCCGGCTCACCAATCACCAGATCCCCCATGAAAGCGAAGCTGGCCGAAACGCCACCCATGGTGGGATCTGTCAGAAGTGTGATGAAGGGCAACCGGCGCTCGGCGAGGCGGGTAATCGCCGCCGTGGTCTTGGCCATCTGCATCAGCGAAAACAGCCCTTCCTGCATCCGCGCTCCACCTGTCGCGGTCACGCAGATGAATGGCAGGCGCTGTTCAAGCGCAGCCTTGACGCCACGCACGAAACGCTCGCCAACCACCGAGCCCATCGAGCCGCCCAGAAACTCGAACTCAAAGCAGGCGACGATGACCGGTACGGTCTTGATCGCCCCCTGCACCACCACCAGCGCATCCGCTTCCCCGGTGTCTTCATTGGCGGCAGCCAGGCGATCAGGGTAACGCTTGGAGTCCTTGAACTTCAGGGGATCAACTGGGACGACCTCGGCGCCGATCTCGAAACGCCCCTCCGGATCAAGCAGAAAATCAATGCGCTGACGTGCACGGATACGCTGATGATGCCCGCACTTGGGACAGACGTTGAGGTTGCTCTCCAGATCCGATCGGTACAGCACCGCTTCGCAGGCCGGGCATTTGCTCCACAAGCCTTCCGGAATGGACTTCCGGGCAGACGGCGTCTCGCGCTTGATCTTTGGGGGCAGCAGTTTTTTCAGCCAGCTCATGCGCGCACTCCTGCTGCGTCAATGGCGTCCCGAATGCCCCGTGTGAATGCCTGCACTTTGGCAGGCGCGTCTTCACGCGTGCTGCTTTCGATCTCTTCGATGATACGGCTGCCGATTACCACGGCATCGGCCAGGGCGGCAATTTTTGCCGCAGTCGCTCCGTCGCGGATGCCGAAACCGACTCCGACAGGCATGCCGACCCGTTGACGAATCGCCGGAATTCGACGGGCCACCTCATCCAGATCGAGAGTAGCTGAACCGGTAACACCCTTGAGGGAGACGTAATAGATGTAGCCGCTGCCTACCGCAGCCACGTCATCAAAGCGCTGCTCGGTGGACGTGGGCGCCAACAGGAAGACCGGATCCAGACCCGACGACTTGCAGGTTTCAGCAAAACCTCGGCACTCCTCGGGCGGATAATCCACCACCAGCACACCATCAGCACCGGCTTCAGCAGTCGCCTTGGCAAAGCGCTCGACCCCCATGGCCTCAATGGGATTGGCGTACCCCATCAGCACGATAGGTGTCTGATCGCCGGTCGCCCGGAAACTGCGGACGATATCCAGCACCTTGCGCATGCTCATGCCGGCAGCCAGGGCACGTTCGGAAGCACGCTGGATGGTAGGTCCATCCGCCATGGGGTCGGAAAACGGTACGCCGAGCTCGATAATGTCCGCACCTCCCGCCACAAGCGCCTGCATCAGCGGCAGGGTCATTTCGGGTGCGGGATCGCCAGCGGTGATGAAGGGAATGAGCGCCTTGCGCCCTTCGCTCTCCAGCCGCTTGAAAGTCTGTTGAATTCTGGACATGGATGAGTATCAATGGTCAGTGGCCCTGCCCGGACGTCCCGGCCAGGGCCACGAAAATCAGAATTGGATGCCGGACTTCTCGGCAACGGTATGCATGTCCTTGTCGCCGCGACCGGACAAATTCACCAGCAGGACCTTGTCCTTCGGGAGGGTCGGGGCGAGCTTGGCGGCATAGGCCAGCGCATGGGACGACTCCAGCGCCGGAATGATGCCCTCGAAGCGGCACAGGTTATGGAAGGCCTGGAGCGCCTCGGCATCGGTGATCCCCACGTATTCAGCACGCTGGATGTCCTTCAGCCACGCATGCTCGGGGCCCACGCCGGGGTAGTCGAGACCCGCCGAGATCGAGTGGGTCTCGATGATCTGGCCATCCTCGTCCTGCAGCAGGTAAGTACGGTTGCCGTGCAAGACACCAGGCCGGCCGGCTGACAGGGAAGCGGCATGCTGCCCCGTCTCGATACCACTGCCTGCGGCCTCTACGCCAATCAGGCGCACATCCCCATGACCAATGTAGGGATGAAAGATCCCCATCGCGTTGGAGCCCCCGCCCACACAGGCAATCACGTAATCCGGCTGACGACCGGTCATGTCGGGCATCTGCTCGATGCACTCCTTGCCGATCACTGCCTGAAAGTCCCGGACCATCATGGGGTAAGGGTGCGGGCCTGCCACCGTGCCGATGATGTAGAAGGTATCGTTGATGTTGGTAACCCAGTCACGCATGGCCTCGTTGAGAGCATCCTTGAGCGTTTTCGAACCGCTCTCAACAGGCACGACAGTCGCGCCAAGAAGCTTCATGCGATAAACGTTGGCCGCCTGACGACGAACGTCTTCCGAACCCATGTAGACCACGCACTCCATCCCGTAGCGGGCCGCCACGGTCGCGGTCGCCACGCCGTGCTGGCCTGCGCCAGTCTCGGCGATCACCCGCGGCTTGCCCATGCGACGGGCGAGCATGGCCTGACCGATGCAGTTGTTCACCTTGTGGGCGCCGGTATGGTTCAAGTCTTCACGCTTGAGATAAATCTGGGCGCCGCCGAGGAGCTCGGACCAGCGCTTTGCGTGATAGATGGGGCTGGGGCGCCCGACATAGTGCTTGAGCTCGTATTCAAACTCGGCCACGAACGCCGGATCTCGCTGCGCTTCTTCGTAGGCTTCGCGCAGTTCGGTCAATGCAGGGATCAGGGTTTCCGCGACGAAGATACCGCCGTAGGGACCAAAGTGACCGCGCGCGTCGGGAAGATCATAAGGGGCATCAGCCATGTGCATTTCGAACTCCGGCAACAAACTCGGTGATACGGGCGGCATCCTTAACTCCCTTGGCAGCTTCAACGCCGCTGGACACGTCCACCGCCCAGGGCCGGACGCGCCTCACTGCCTCGGAGACATTGCCTGCATGCAGGCCACCGGACAAGATCAAGGGCAAGGGCAACACGGAAGGAATCAGTGACCAGTCAAACGTCTCGCCACCACCACCATAGCCTTCGACAAAGGCATCGAGGAGCAATCCCTGGGCGCCCGCAAAGGAAGCCGCGTATTTTAACAGATCGAGCCCCGGCCGCATCCGTGCCGCCTTGATGTAGGGCAGACCGTGACCGAGACAATCCGGTTCCGTCTCGTCGCCATGGAACTGCAACAATTGCAAAGGCACGAGATCCCGAACCTGAGCGACCTCCTCCCGGGACGGATTCACGAACAGGCCGACCGCGGTGACAAAGGGCGGCAGCAGACGTGCAAGCTCCGCCGCTCTTGCTGGACTTACATAACGCGGGCTTGGGGGGTAGAAGACGAAGCCGATGGCGTCCGCTCCGGCATTCACGGCCGCGAGAACATCATCCTCTCGGGTCAGGCCGCAGATCTTGATTCGGGTGCGATGCACGGCGATCACGGAATAAGGAGTTGCGGAGGCGCGATGATACGCCCGCCACCGGGTAGCGGCCACCGCTGCGGATACTCCACACCACAAAGATAGAGACCGTCAGGCGCAAACGTCGGCGCCGCCAGACTACGCTTGCGGGCCGCCAGCAACTCCGCCATCCATGCCACCGGACGCCGCCCCTTGCCGACATGCACCAGGGACCCCACAAGATTGCGAATCATGTGATGAAGGAATGCATTGGCGTGAAAATCGAACACCACCACATCACCCCAGCGCTTCACCGAAACTGAGTGCATGGCGCGTACCGGAGATTTTGCCTGGCACTGAGCTGCCCGAAATGAGGTGAAGTCGTGCTCACCGATAAGGCACTGCGCCGCTTCGTTCATGGCCCCATCATCCAAAGGCCCATGCGTCCAGCCGACACGGCCTTCAAGCATTCCGGGCCTAACTCGTCGATTCAGCAGCACATAGCGATAGCGCCGGGACTCGGCACTGAAGCGGGCATGAAACTCGTCATCCACTAGCACAGCCCACAAGACGCCGACACTCGCAGGAGCGTGACTGTTGACGCCGCGCACCCAAGCTTCGAGCGGACGTTCCACCGTCGTATCGAAGTGGGCAACCTGCGTCGTAGCGTGCACACCGGTATCTGTCCGGCCAGCGCAGACAAGCTTGATGGGCTCCTGGGCAATGATTGCCAGGGCTCCCTCGAGCGCATCCTGAACAGTTCTCCCGTGAGGCTGGGTTTGCCAGCCTTCGAATGCATTGCCTGCGTACTCAACCCCAATTGCCACCCTCACCAGAACACCCCTCCCACCCCCAACAGCACGACTACGCCAATGACCATCCAGTCCTGCCACTGCAAGGCGGCATGCCGCAGTGCAACCCCTCCCTCTTCAAGGCCCACATCCTCGGCAAGCAGGCTTTTCCAGCCACCTGCGGGCGACTTTTCAACGTAGCGAAAGACCAACAGCAGGCGCACCGCCAGTCGCTCGGAGGACATGCCGAGCAGGGAAAGGGGACGGGACAGAATCAGCATTCCCGATACCAGCGCAGCCTCATCCGTGTACTCGAGCAGAAGTGCAGCCAGCATCACAACAGCGAGCAATCTCAGGCCCTGGGCCACGGCAAGTCGCAGGCCCTCGATACTTGGGCTGGCCGGCCCCAGCCCCGGCAAGGCAAGCTCACCCGGGGTGAAGAAGGCGAAAAGCACCAGTGACACCAAGAGCAGATATCGGATTCTACGGACCAGCAACCGCGAGCGTCGGGCGGCAAAGGCCAAGGCCATGACCCCAATGAAAAGCCCGAAACCCCACAGTAAAGGGCCTCGGGCCAATTGCACCAGCACGACCAATCCAGCCCAGGCAGTCAGGCGGGTGGCCGGATGAAACGAAGACATCTTTCGTTGCGGATACCTTCCTCGAAGAAATCAGGAGAGACGCGCCAGGATGGCCTGCGCTTCGTCCTTCTGACGACCGGTCCCCTCGCGCAGCACCTCTTCAACCAACTCCCGCGCGCCGTCCTTATCACCCATTTCTTCATAGGCCCGAGCGAGTTCCAGCTTCGTCGCAACCTCTTGCTGCAGGTCTAGATCAAGAGGCGGCTCCGTGGGCGGCCCAGGATCAGGCATCTCAATCCGTGTGGAAGTCGGCGTATTGAGCTCAAGATCAATATCACTCAGGTTGGCAGCCGACGATGGGAAAGACCTCGCAGGAGATGGGCTTGCATCTGACTTTTCGTCCAGTTCGAAATCAAAATCGAGCAGACTGCTGTCGAAGCTCGTTTTCTCCAGATCGACCGTGGCCGTATCCAGAGGCAACCTGAGTGCATCATCGGAAAGGGTGGCGGTCAAATCGACATCTACCGTGGCATCTGCCCCTGGAGACACCTGCCTTTCCCCAAACTCGGAACTGATCTCGAAATCGAGGTCGCTGGGATCGGGAAGGCTGAAATCCTCGGAAACCCGTTGAGGGCGCGTCGAGGTCTCCTCGAACCTGCGCGCCAGCGCATCGCCGGCAACCAGCGTCGCCCCTGCAGTGGCGGGTACGGCGGAGGTGTCCATGTCGAGCCCAAGATCGAAATCGAGCCCACCACTAAGCCCCCCACCTGCCTGAGAGGCCGCAACTGTGGATGTTGACGCATGAGTATCCGCAGCGAGATCGAGATCGAAATCGAGAACCGAGGTATCGGGAATGTTCGGAGTCAGCGTAGTAGCAGGTGTTGGCGAAGCCGCCCGTTCAATATCCTCCAGGCTGGCGTACTGATTGAGCTCACCCGGCAATGCCCAAGTGTCCTTCAGCTGCGAAGGCGACTCAAGGGGATCATCGGAAGCCGTTGGCGTCGCGATGAAATCCGCTTGACCAGGTATGGGCTCTCGCGCCCCTGGGCGCGACTGCCCGGCCTGAACAAAGCCAGTTTCCCCGGCAGCAATCGCAGCCGTCGCAAGGGCAGACGCAGCGACCGGCCTGACCGGCGGCGCTATCGGGGCTGAGCCAGGCGCAGGAATACGATAAAGCGGGCTATCCGGATCGAACTTTCTACCAAGCGAAGCCGCTTTCTCCCAATCCGGACCATTGCCCCCCGTCAAGGAATAGAGCTCGGTGGCCGTCGTCTCGAACTGCTTCAGGTTTTTCCGCTGAGCGTAGATCTCGAGCAGCTTGAGATGAACACCTGTACGACCTGGATCAGTCTTGAGAGCGTCGAGGAGAATCTCCTCCGCCTGGGCATCACGCCCGTAAGCCATATAGACATCGGCCTCAGCCACGGGGTCGACACCTTCATCCGTATCGATCGATGACAAGCCAGACTGGCTGAAATCGGTCTGAATCTGGCTTGTACTACCCGTATCGACACTTTGACCGCCCGCACTGCCAAACACCGAATTCGCACCATCGCCAAACTCGGAGAGTGCAGGAGTCGTCGTGGGCGCCCCTCCCACGTTTCGGCGCTGATAGATCTTGTAGCCACCCCAGCCAAGCAACAAGGCCAGGATGCCGCCGCCGCCAAGCAGCAAGGACATGTCTTCCGGGGCAGTAGCTTGCGCCTGCGGCGCTTTAGGAGGCTCAGGTGGGACAGGCTTGGACTCGGGCTGCGGTACCGGCTTGGCTTCGGCAATCGGCTCGGGCGCCTTGGGCGCCTCCGCAGCGGTACCGGGAGCCGGCGGCGGCACCTCAGCAACGGGCGGAGGGACAACCGGTGCATCGACCCGGGGCGCGTCAGACTGAGCCTGCGCCATGCCCTGACTCTTCAGCTCCACCAGACGCTGCAGCTCCTTGATACTTTTCTCCAGCTCGGCCAGACGGGTGTTGGCCTCGCGCAGCGCCTTATCCCTGGAAACGAGATCTTCTTCAAGAGCCTGCAAACGGGCAACTGATTTTTCTCCACCCGGTGCAGAGCCCGACTTGAGACCTTCGTCACTCTTCGAAACCTTCAACTGGTCCGTAGCCCCTGCTGCGGCTGGAGCCCGGTCTTCCACCTTGGCACCGATCCGGCCACTACTCCCCTGCTGAACCGGCGCCTCCTTGGCAGGCATGCCGGCTGCCTGCTCCGCAAGCTTCTGCCGGTAACGACCAAAATCGGAAGAGTGGGCAACGACCTGCTGCTTTGACCCATCGCCGGCGAGCTGGCGGGCGCTATCTGCATCAGGGATGCGAAGAATCTTGCCGGCCTGCAAGCGGTTCATGTTGTCCGCATCAAAAGCCGACCGATTACCCTGGAACAGGGCCAGGAGCATCTGCTCCATCGACACACCTTCAGGGCGGGTCTCAGCAGCAATACGATTCAGGGTATCGCCAGGCTGCACCATATACGTACGCCCCGCTCCAGCAGCAGGAGCAGCGGCAGGACGGGCAACCCGGGCTACAGGCTGGCGCCTGGGCTGAGCAGCATAAGCACCGCCAGAAACCCCAGGTCGCATTTCAGGAGACGCTACGGGCGCTGCCGCACGTGTGGAGCCCAGATCCGGTGGATCAAGCAGGAACGTGTATTCACGGATCAAGCGACCGGCAGACCAGTTCAGTTCAACCAGCATATCCACGAACGGCTCGTTGATCGGACGATCGCTCGTCACCCTAACCACTGCTCCGCCTCCCCGCCGCTCAATGGACATGCGCAAACCGCTGACCGACGGCGCGAAATCAATGCCGGCCTGCCGAAATGCTTCAGCAGAGGCCAACCTTGCTGTCATGTTCTGAAGTTCTTCAAGCGTGGCGGATATGTCCACTTCGGCGCGAAGAGGCTGTCCAAGGCCGCTGAGAACAGTGATGCGTCCGAGGCCAGCGGCATTTGCGCCCAGAGACAGGGCGCCGATGGATGCCGCGATCAGGGTGCGTTTGAGCCGGCTTTTCACGAGGTTCTTATGCACG
>Ga0075156_10000525_pt1 | contig 19650 bp, 17 predicted proteins | sample JI81AbrownDNA_FD_70966 | JGI IMG/M metagenome (GOLD analysis project Ga0075156, IMG submission 70966) | Wastewater effluent complex algal communities from Wisconsin, to seasonally profile nutrient transformation and Carbon sequestration -... | ecosystem: Engineered > WWTP > Effluent > Algae...
ACCGTCACGGCGGTCAGCTCGACATCGATCACCGTCAAGGCCGAGGACGGCTACAGCGCGACCTTCGCCGTCGATGCCAGCACGACCGTGCACAGCGGGCTGCGGCCTCATGGCAAGCCCGGCGACGCGGCCGTGGACACGGCAGGGTCCATCAGCGACGTGGCAGTCGGCGACGTGGCCGACGTGCACGGCACCGTCAGCGGGTCGTCGGCCACCGCGACCCGGGTGCACTCGATGACCGCGGCCGAGGCCGAGCAGGCGGAGGCCGACCGGCTCGCGCACGAGCAGGAGCACGCGGACCGCAGCGGGAGCGCGACCGGCTCGACGTCGTCCGGATCCGACGTGTCGGGCACCACGCTGGCCGGCTAGCCGAGCGGGTCGGCCTCGGCCGTCGCCCGCACCGTGGACAGCGCCTCGGCGATCTGGTCGAGCGCGCTGTCCACGTCGGTGGCCCAGTGCACGCGCTCGGCGGCGTGGTCGGACACGAAGCCGCGCTCCTGCCACGCTGCGACCTGAGCGCGGAGCAGGTCGAAGTCGCCCCAGGGATCCAGCACGACCACGGGCTTGTGGTGCATGTTCAGCGAACGGGCGGTCCAGGCCTCGACCAGCTCCTCCAGGGTGCCGATGCCTCCCGGCAGTGCGAGGAAGGCATCTGAGCGCTCGTCCATGATGCCCTTGCGCTGGCGCATGTCGCGGGTGACGACGAACTCGTCGGAGTCGTGGTCGGCGACCTCCATCGCGACGAGGGCGTCGGGGATCACGCCGATCGTGTGCCCCCCGCCGGCCCGTGCGGCGCGCGCCACGGCGCCCATCATCGAGATCGACCCGGCACCCGACACCAGCGTCCAGCCCCGCCTGGCGATCGCCGCCCCGACGTCGTGGGCGAGCGCGGAGTAGCGCTCATCGATGAGCAGGCTCGACGAGCAGAAGACGCAGACGGCGGGCACGGTGGCCACCCTAGAGTCCGCCGTCCCGCGGCGCCGAGCCCCCGTGTTGACAGACCGCGAGACTAGTTGTAAATTCAACTACAAGAGCTTGAATCATCAACAGTCGAACGTCCCACAGATACGAAGGAGCAGTCATGAGCACCGCAACCACCGACCTCACCCTGGCCAACGCCACCGGCACCTGGGTCATCGACGCCTCGCACACGAACCTCGGCTTCTCGGCCCGCCACGCCATGGTCGCCAAGGTCCGCGGCAACTTCGGGGAGTTCTCCGGCTCGTTCACCATCGACGGCGACAACCTCGCCGCCTCCTCGGCCGAGCTCACCATCCAGGCCGCCAGCATCGACACCAAGTCCGCCGACCGCGACGGGCACCTGAAGTCGGCTGACTTCCTCGACGTCGAGGTCTACCCGACCATCACGTTCGTCTCGACCAGCGTCGCCCCCAAGGGCGCCGGCGTGGTCGTGACCGGTGACCTCACCATCCACGGCGTGACCAAGTCCGTCGACGTCGACTACGACTTCGTGGGCATCAGCCAGGATCCGTGGGGCAACACCAAGATCGGCTTCGAGGGCTCCACGAAGATCAGCCGAAAGGACTTCGGGCTGGTCTGGAACGTGGCGCTCGAGTCGGGCGGGATCCTCGTCGGCGACGAGATCAAGCTGAACCTCGACGTCGAGGCCGACAAGAAGGCCTGACGCACCACCCACTGACCCCCTGCGTCGCCCCCGGCGATGCAGGGGGTCAGTGCTGTCCGGAGGGCTGGAGCCAGTCCCTGAGCCGTGACAGGCACGACTCCAGCTGGCTCACGGGCACGTACTCGCCCCGTGTGTGGGCCAGGGCGGGGTCACCCGGGCCGAAGTTCAGCGCCGGGATCCCGAGCGCCGAGAAGCGGGCCACGTCGGTCCAGCCGAACTTGGGGCGCGGCTGCTCGCCCACGGCCGCGATGAAAGCCCCGGCAGCGGGCCGGTCGAGGCCGGGACGTGCGCCCGGGGCCGCGTCCACGACGACGACGTCGAAGCCGGCGAACACCTCCGACACGTGCGCCACCGCCTGGTCGACATCCATGTCGGGCGCGAACCGGTAGTTCACCGTGACGACGCACTCGTCCGGGATGACGTTGCCCGCGACGCCGCCGCGGATCCCGACCGCGTTGAGGCCCTCGCGGTACTCGAGGCCGTCGATGACCGGATGTCGGGGCACGTAGGCCGTCAGGCGCGCGAGGACCTCCCCCGAGGAGTGGATCGCGTTGGAGCCCAGCCAGGACCGGGCGCTGTGCGCCCGCTCCCCCCGGGTCGTGACCTCGACGCGGAGCGTTCCCTGGCAGCCTGCCTCGATGCCCGCATCGGACGGTTCCATGAGGATCGCCAGATCGGCCTCCAGCAGGTCGGGACGCTCGTCCGCGAGGCGCTGCAGCCCGTTGAAGCGCGCCTCGACCTCCTCGCAGTCGTAGAACACGTACGTCACGTCGCGGGTGGGCTCGCTGACGGTGGCGGCCAGCAGCAGGGCGACGGCGACGCCGCCCTTCATGTCGCAGGCGCCGAGGCCGAAGAGCAGCCCGTCGTCGAGCCGGTGCGGCAGATTGGCGTTGACCGGCACCGTGTCGAGGTGGCCGCCGATGAGGACCCGCTCCGGTCGCCCGAGGTCGGTGCGGGCCACCACCGTGTTGCCATGGCGTTCCACCGTCAGGTGGGCAGCAGGCGCGAGGGCCGCCTGCACCGCATCAGCGAGGGCCGCCTCGTCGTGGGAGACGCTGGGCACGTCGACCAGCTGGGCTGTCAAGGCCACCACTCCGGCAGCGAGGTCGAGGTGGTCGGATGCGCGCACATCGCTACGGTAGCCGCATGAGCGCTGACACCACTGAGGACCCGGCCGACGCTGCCGCGACGCTGCCCGTCACCGGCGGGGCGTCGGGGCTGGGGCTGGCGACGTTCGCCGGCGACGTCATGCTCGACACCTGGTACCCGGCTCCCGCCCTCGGCACCACTCCCCCCGACGTGCCGAGCCTGGACTCCGGGATCGACGCCGACCCGTCGCGGGGCGTGACCGTGCGATCGGTCGTGACGATCATCGAGGACCTCCAGGCCCCGCCCGTCAGCACCGCGGACGCCTACCTGCGCCTGCACCTGCTGTCGCACCGCCTGGTCCGGCCGCGCAGCATCAACCTTGAGGGCATCTTCGGGATCCTGCCGATCGTCGCCTGGACCGATGCGGGGGCGGTGCCTGTCGACGGCGTGACGGCGGCACGCCTCCACCTGCGGCGCAAGGGCCAGCACCTGACGATCCACGGGGTCGATCGCTTCCCGCGCATGGTCGACTACGTGGTGCCCTCGGGCGTGCGCATCGCCGACGCCGACCGCGTGCGACTCGGAGCGCACCTCGCCCCCGGCACGGTCGTCATGCACGAGGGCTTCGTCAACTTCAATGCGGGCACGCTGGGCACCTCGATGGTCGAGGGCCGGATCTCGTCCGGGGTCGTGGTCGGGGACGGCTCCGACGTCGGCGGAGGCGCGTCCATCATGGGGACCCTGTCCGGGGGCGGCACCCAGGTGATCAGCATCGGGCGCGGCTGCCTCATCGGGGCCAACGCCGGCGTCGGCCTCTCGCTGGGCGATGAGTGCGTCGTCGAGGCCGGCCTCTACGTCACCGCCGGCTCGAAGGTGACGCTGCCCGACGGTGCAGTCGTCAAGGCACGCGAGCTCTCGGGGGCCTCCGGGCTGCTGTTCCGGCGGAACTCGGTGACGGGCGCCATCGAGGTCGTCCCGACCTCAGGCACCTGGTCAGGCCTCAACGCCGCCCTGCACGCCCCCCACTAGCCCGTTTCTCCCGTTCTCCGGGACAAGCGCGCACTTTCCCGTCCAACGGCGCCGAAAGTGCGCGCTTGTCCCTGTGGATGAGCAGTTGGCAGGGGCACTTCCGGGCGCGAGCGTGTGTCCATGGGTTCACGCCAGCGATCCACAGCCGACCTTGCGGAGATTCGTGAATTGGTTCGCCTGCGAGCCAACGAACATGGCGGCGCCTTCCGTCGAAGCGACCTCGATGGGTGGCGCGTCCCCGACGGTGTTGTGCCGTCCATGCTCCGACGCGGCTGGTGGACGAGGCTGCACCACGGGGTCTACGCCGATTCCCGCCTCCTTGACGACGACGCCGAATCCCCGGCAGGGCATCTGCTCCAGTGCGCGGCAAGCCTGAAGGCCCTGCCCGGACCCGCCTATGCGTTCGGCCCCACAGCCGCACTCGTACACGGCCTCCCCCAGCAGCGCGGGATCCTGAGTGACGTCCACCTCATCCGGCCGATCGACCGGGACGGGCGGGCGCTTCGACGTCGCATCACCGCACCAGACCACCTAGAACCAGCAAGAATCCGCGCGCATCACCTCACCCCCGAGGACGTGGTCGTCGTCAACGGGATCCCGACAGTGCGCCGCGCCCTGGCTGCACTGTCGACCGCGGCCATGAGCGGGCGCGAGTGGGCGGTAGCCACCCTCGACGCGGCCGCGTGGCAGCAGCCATCGGTGCCCGACGAGCTCGCAGCGATGGCGGCGCAGTGGTCGCATCTGCGGGGCATCGGGACCGTTCGATCGGTCCTGCCGCTCGTACGCTGCGGCGCCCAGACGCCCCTCGAGAGCCTCTCACGCATCCGGCTCATCCAGTGTGGGGTACCCGAACCCGAACTCCAGTCGCCCGTCCACGATCGCGATGGGCTGATCGGCTACGTGGACATGCTGTGGGAATCCCTGGGCGTGGTCGGCGAGGCGGACGGACTGATCAAGTACGCCACGCGAGAGGACCTCGTCAACGAGAAGCGACGGGAGGATCGCATTCGCGCGGCCGGCTACAGCGTTGTCCGATGGACGTGGCGCGAGATCATGGCCGATCCCGCAGACGTGGCGCAGCGGGTCGTCCAGGCGGCGGCGCGACGGTCCTTCCGCACCGCATGACCGGGACAACTGTGCACTTTCGGCGGAAATGCGGGCGAAAGTGCGCCGTTGTCCCGTTCTACGGGAGAAACGGGAAGGGGCCGCCGCGCTAGGGCGCCGTCCCCGCCAGGGCACGGCTCATCGCGTCGAGGGTGGCGGTCATCGTCCGGGCGTTGTGCGCCGACCGGTCGCGCACCCCGGTGCCCACGACGCCGGCCAGCACCATGGCCTGACCGCGGGCGTCCGACCAGGTCTCGCGCACCCGCACGCCGTCGCCCTCCTGCTCGAGGACGTACGACCAGCGCGCCACCGCGCGGCCCGCGAACGAGACGTCGAACGCGAACTCCCGGCCCGGGTCGGCCACGGCGACCGAGCACGAGGTCGACCAGCGGAACCATCCGTTGCGGTTGCTGCCGCCGAACCGCGCACCCACCGTCAGGGCACCGTCCGGACCGGGCACTCCTCGGCCTTCCGGGCTCCACTCCCCCATCCGCGCCACGTCGCTGATGGCGGCGTAGACGTCGCCGGTCGTGGCCCGCGCAATGAGCACCTCGACGACGACCCGGCGCGGAGCAGCCTCGATCACGCGGGCACCCGCCATGGGTCGCTAGTCCTGGCGCGCGGAGATGGGCGCGTAGTCGCGGAGGACCTCGCCGATGTAGACCTGTCGCGGCCGGCCGATCTTCGTGTCGGGGTCGCCGATCATCTCGCGCCACTGCGCGATCCAGCCCGGCAGCCGCCCGAGGGCGAACAGCACCGTGAACATCCGCGTCGGGAAGCCCATCGCCTTGTAGATCAGGCCGGTGTAGAAGTCGACGTTCGGGTAGAGCTTGCGCGAGACGAAGAAGTCGTCGGCGAGCGCGACCTCCTCGAGGCGCAGGGCGATGTCGAGGAGGGGATCACTCACGTTGAGGGCGTCGAAGAGCTCGTGCGCCGTCCTCTTCACGATCGCGGCCCGCGGATCGTAGTTCTTGTAGACGCGGTGCCCGAAGCCCATGAGCTTCACGCCATCCTGACGGTCCTTGACCTGGCGGATGAACGTGTTGACGCCGCCGCCCTGCGCATGGATGCCCTGCAGCATCTCCATGACGGCCTGGTTGGCACCGCCGTGCAAGGGCCCGAACAGCGCGTTGATGCCGGCCGAGACCGAGGCGAACATGTTCGCGTGCGAGGAGCCCACCAGCCGCACCGTCGAGGTCGAGCAGTTCTGCTCGTGGTCCGCATGCAGCAGCAGCAGCTGGTTCAGGGCTCGCGACATCACCGGGTTGACGTCGTAGTCCTCAGCCGGGACCCCGAAGGTCATCCGCAGGAAGTTGTCGATGAACCCGAGCGAGTTGTCCGGGTAGAGGTACGGCTGCCCCACCGACTTCTTGTACGCGTAGGCGGCGATCGTCGGAACCTTCGCGAGCAGGCGAATCGTCGAGATCTCGACCTGACGGGGGTCGAACGGGTCGAGCGAGTCCTGGTAGAACGTCGACAGGGCGGACACCGCCGAGGAGAGCACCGGCATCGGGTGCGCATCGCGCGGGAACCCGTCGAAGAAGCGTCGCAGGTCCTCGTGCAGCATCGTGTGCTTGCGGATCAGGGCCTTGAACTCGTCGAGCTCCGTCGCCGTGGGCAGCTCGCCGTAGATGAGCAGGTACGAGGTCTCGAGGAAGGTCGACTTCTCCGCCAGCTGCTCGATCGGGTAGCCCCGATAGCGCAGGATGCCCGCATCCCCGTCGATGTAGGTGATCGACGACGTGCACGCCGCGGTGTTGACGAAGCCGTGGTCGAGGGTCACCCGACCGGTCTGCTTGAGCAGCGCGCCGATGTTGACCCCGGACTCGCCGACGGTGGACGGGACCTCCGCCAGGGGCAGCTCGCCACCCGGATAGTTCAGAACGACCTCAGTCACGACAACCTCCTGACCGGAGCGTACCGACCCGCTTCCCGGAGTCATCCCCAGCCTGTCTATACGACTGATCAGCCGGTGGCCAGCCGTCCCGGGACGGTGTCGATCCGGTCGTCGGTGCCGGTGAGCGCGATCCGCACGTGCAGCGCTCCGGCCGGGCCGTAGAAGTCCCCGGGAGTCACGAGGATGCCGCGATCGGCGAACCAGGCCACGGTCTCCCAGCACGGCTCACCCCGGGTCGCCCAGAGGTAGAGGCCCGCCTCGCTGTGATCGATCCGGAAGCCCGCAGCCATGAGGGACGCGCGCAGGACGTCACGCCGGCGCCGGTAGACCTCGCGCTGGACGGCCACGTGCTCGTCGTCGTTCCACGCGGCGATGGCGGCCGCCTGCACGGGTGAGGGCACCATCATCCCGCTGTGCTTGCGCACGGCCAGCAGATCGGCGACCAGCGACGGGTCACCTGCCGCGAAGCCGAACCGGTAGCCCGCCAGGTTCGACCGCTTCGAGAGGGAGTGGACCGCCAGCACCCGCGCATGGTCGTCGCCGCAGACGTCGGGGTGGAGAACGGAAACCGGCTCGGCGTCCCATCCCAGCTCGACGTAGCACTCGTCGCTCACGACGATGGCTCCCGTCTCGCGCGCCCACGCGACGATCTGCGCCATGCGCTCGGGCGCCAGCACGGATCCCGTCGGATTGCCCGGCGAGTTCAGCCAGACGAGCGCGGCACCCTCCACCGTCTCCGGCTCGTCGGTGGCCACGGGCTCGGCTCCGGCGAGGACGGCGCCCACGGCGTACGTGGGGTACGCGATGCGCGGGATGACCACCCGGTCCCCCGCCGACAGGCCGAGCATGCGCGGCAGGGAGGCGACGAGCTCCTTCGACCCGATGCCCGGCAGCACGGCGGACGGCGCGACCACGGCACCGAGCCGGCGGTGGATCCAGCCGGCGCATGCGGCGCGGAGGTCGTCGCGGCCCGCGGCGGTCGGGTAGCCCGGGGCATCAGCGGCCGCCCGAAGCGCGTCCTGGATGAGAATGGGGGTCGGATCGACGGGAGTGCCGACCGAGAGGTCGACGATGCCGCCGGGATGCCGGCGCGCGATCTCGCCGTAGGGAGCGAGGACGTCCCAGGGGAAGTCGGGGAGCCGGTCGGCGAGCCGGCCGGCCGCGACCGGACTCAGTGCTCGTGCTCCTGCGGCGGCACGCTGGCCAGAAGCGGCGCGTCGAAGTCCTGCGCACCGAGCTTGGCCGCACCGCCGGGCGATCCCAGGTCGACGAAGAACTCGGCGTTGGCGGCCGTGTAGTCCTTCCACTCGCCGGGGACGTCGTCCTCGTAGAAGATCGCCTCGACCGGGCAGACCGGCTCGCACGCCCCGCAGTCGACGCACTCATCCGGCTGGATGTAGAGCATCCGATCGCCCTCGTAGATGCAGTCGACCGGACATTCCTCGATGCAGGCCTTGTCCTTGAGGTCCACGCAGGGGAAAGCGATGACGTAGGTCACCTGAGCCTCCGAATCATGTGGCGGGTGCGGGCGCAGTCGCCGACCGAGGACAACTTACACAACCGCCGAGCGGGAGGGACGGCGACCGCGCCCAAGGGCCGCGTGGCGCGACGCTCCCGGACGCCTAGTCTGGGCAGGTGCGCCTCTACGACACCCGCCTCAAGGCCGTGGTCCCCGTCGTCCCGAGCCGGCCCGGGGAGCTGAGCGTGTACGCCTGCGGGCCGACGGTCTACCGGGATGCCCACGTCGGCAACATGCGCACCTTCCTGCTGACCGACCTCATCCGGCGCACCGCCGAGATGGAGGGGCTGTCCGTCGTGGTCGTGCAGAACATCACCGACGTGGGCCACATGGCGGACGACACCGGACTCGGGGCCGTCGACGAGGGGCAGGGCGACGGGGACGACAAGGTTCTCCGGCAGGCGGCGGTCGAGGGGCTCACCGCCCTCGAGATCGCCCGCGAGTACGAGCAGCGCTTCCACGCCGACCTCGCCGCGCTGAACATCTACCCGGCGGCGCACTACCCGAGGGCCAGCGAGTCGATCGACCTCATGATCGACCTCATCGCCCTGCTGATGGAGCGCGGGCACGCCTATGTCGGCGGCGACGGCTCGGTCTTCTTCGACGCCCGCAGCTTCCCCGGCTACGGCGAGCTCAGCGGCAACCGTCTCGACGACCTCCGGCCAGGCCACCGGTTCGAGGGAGCAGTGGACCCCGCCAAGGCCTTCCACGCCGACTGGGCCCTGTGGAAGCGGGCCCTGGACACCCGCACCCAGCTGGTGTGGGACACACCGTGGGGCGTCGGCTTCCCCGGCTGGCACACCGAGTGCAGTGCGATGAGCCTGGCCCTGCTCGGCAGCACGATCGACGTGCACACCGGTGGCATCGACCTGCGCTTCCCGCACCATGAGGACGAGCGCGCGCAGAGCAACTGCGCCACCGGCACCGACGTGGTGCGGCACTGGGTGCATGGAGAGCACCTGCTCTTCGAGGGCCGCAAGATGAGCAAGTCCTCCGGCAACGTCGTGCTCGTCGGCGACCTCGTCGACCGCGGTCTCGACCCGCTGGCGCTGCGGCTGGCCTTCCTGCAGCATCGCTACCGCCAGCAGATGAACCTCACCTGGGAGGTGCTCGTCGCGGCCGACTCGATGATCACCCGCTGGCGCGAGCGCCTCGCGGATTGGGCCACCCACCCCTCGGAGGCCATGCCGGCCGAGGTCGTCGCGAGCGTCCGGGCCATGTTCGACGACGACCTCGACACACCCCGGGCCATCAGCCTGCTGCGCGAGCTGGAGAAGGACCCGGCAGTGTCGCCGGGGGCGAAGTTCGAGGCGTTCGCGCACCTGGACCGCCTGCTCGGGCTCGACCTCGCCCGCGACGTCGGCCGCGCTCCTGCGGCACAGGCACCCCTGCCGGACGAGGTCGAGGCGCTGCTGTCCGCCCGGGCCGAGGCGCGCGCGGCGCGCGACTGGTCCGGAAGCGACCGCCTGCGCGACGAGCTCGCCGCCCTCGGCTTCCCCGTGATCGACACCCCGGACGGCCAGCAGGTTCAGCGCTGACGACGGCTCGTCGCGGTCCGACGCTGGCCGGCTAGTCGCGGTTCGGCTTGGCCGGCTTCGTCGACGACGGGCTCGGCGACGGGTTCGTGAAGGTGTCGCCCTCGACCGTCGGCTCGGAACTCGGCTTCGGGCTGGGCTTGGCGCTGGGCTTGTCACTCGGCTTGGCGGTCTCCGAGGCCGACGGCGACGGGGACGGGGAGGCCGAGGGACCGTCGGGGTCCTTCTCCGGCTTCTTGTCCGGCTTCTTGCCGCAGATGACCTCAGGCGCGGGCTTGTAGGTCGTCGTGATCGGCTCGCGCTTGACCTCCTCACCGTCCTTGTAGAACACCCGGTCCACGGTGATGGTGAATCCGTCGACCCCGCCCTGGCCGAGGCAGGTCTTCGACTTGTCGTAGATCGTGGTGAACGGCCGGATGTTCGTGCGCTTGCCGTACTCGGCCTCGATCTTGTCGTACTCCTTGGTGCCCCAGAGCGACACCGTGATCGAGCCGTTGGTGATCGACGAGGTGATGAAGACGGCGTTCGGGGTGGTGTTGCGGAACTTCATGTCGAACAGGCCCCACGCCACGGTCGCCTCGAGTCCCGGCTTGTAGCGGGAGATGTAGATGGAGTGCGCCACCGTCTGGACGCGCTCCATGCCGCCGTAGAACGCCGCGGTCCACGCTGTCGTGGCGGCCGTCGAGACGCCGCCGCCCAGCTGCTCGTCGAAAACGCCGCCCTCGCCCACCACGAACCCGACCGTGTAGCCGTTCTTCTCGGTGCGCTCCTTGATGGTGTCGTTGAGCGAGAAGGTGTCGCCGGGCATGAGCAGCGTGCCATTCATGCGCCGGGCCGCCTCGCCGATGTTCTGCACCCGGTAGGCGGCGTAGGGGAAGTACTGGGTGAACGTCGAGAGCCGTTCCGTGACACCCAGTTTCCGCGCCTGCTCGGTGGTGAGGTCAGGCTCGCGGAGTCCGACCGTGACCGTGACGGATCGCTGCCCGGCCGGCTTGTCGAGGACGGCGGCGACGGCCGTCGCAAGCTCGTCGTCGGACACGCCGCGCCCGACCTTGGACTTCACGACCTTGGGGACGCCCTTGCGGATCTTGAAGGTGGCGTCACGACCGGAGATCTCGATCGGCTTGAGCTGCTTGCGGAGGGCGCGATGCAGGACGGCGCCGTCGAGCTGGGGGACGAGCTCGTCGCCCTCGACCGTGAAGCTGAGCGCCTCGCCCACCGCGTCGCCGGGGAGCACCGCCGACACGGACTCCGCACGCACCGTGATGGGCGACGAGACCGCCTCCGTCGCCATCTCGACGGCGGACGCGGCAGCCTCGGACGACACGGACGGCTCGACCTTGATGACGGCTGCCCTGACGGGGGCCCGGGGCCTGAGCACGGCATCGACCAGCGCCGCCGACGTCGCCTCCACGTCGAGGGCGCGGCCCGGCACGCCCGGCGTGAGCACCGGCTCGCCGTCCTCGACGACCAGGACGGGCTCCACCGGTGCCACGTCGAGGGCGTCCGAGATCACCTGCACCTGGGCTGCCAGGGCGGCCTCGTCGACGGCGGCCACGGCCGGGAGGGAATCGCCCCCGAGGAAGCGGTCCACGAGGTCCTTGGGGTTCCAGGTGCGGCCGTAGGCGGGAGCCACGGAGGCGGCAGCGTCCAGTGCGAGACCGGCCTCACCCGGCTTGACGACGAAGGTCTGATCGAGCGCCGTGACCCGCAGGCGCTTGCGCTGGATCGGGCCGAGGGCCTCGGTGACGGCGGCCTCGGCCTCCTCGACGGTGAGACCGCCGATGACGACGCCTCCCACCGTGGTGCCGGCAGCGGCCGTCGAGCCGGATCGCATCGCGACGGCGACGTACAGGGCCAGGACGATGATGAGGGCGAGGACCACGCCGGCCAGGATGCGCAGGCGCAGGAGCGGCATGGTCATGAGGCTCCCGCCCGGCATAACACCCGCTCCTCGCTCCGTCTGCGGCCGGGGGTGGCCGTCCTACTGATCGTAGGCGGGATCGCCGAGAACATCACGCCCCGACGTTCGGACGCGCGAACACGTCTACGGGTTCCCCTCACCGCCTGCCGCCCGCGCGGACCGGGGCACCGGCAGCGTCGCCGCCGCCGACCCCAGGATGACGCCACCGAGCAGGTAGGTCATCTGGCGCGCGCCTCCGGAGAGGGCGAGGTCGCCGGAGGGCGACTCCGTGGACAGGAGGACGGTCGCCACGAGCCAGCCCGCGAGGATGGCCCAGCTGCCCCATCGTGAGCGCAGGGCCCAGGCCCCGCCCCTGATGGCCGCGAGGAGCGCCACCCACACGAGCGCGAGTCCCCACGGGATCGCCAGCGTGCCCCACGGCAGCTCGACCACGGCGCGCTGAGCCTGCACGAACGCCCCGAGCAGTCCGATGACGGCGCCGGCCAGGACCAGGGCGAGGGCCCCGGCCCCGCGGGTGATCACCGCCGCGTCACTCGGGGAGCCCGGCGAACAGGTCGGACTCGACGGAGGCGCCGGGCTCGACGTGGAGCGCGCCCCGTGCGAGCCGGTAGTACTCGGTGCCGAACGCCTCGGCCCCCACGTTGTCGGCGAGGGCGAAGAAGCCGCCGTCGACACTGACCTGCGTGCCGTGCGCCCGGAGGGCGCCCATCTTCTGGTCGAGGAACGCGTGGGCCTCGACGGCGGTCGTCACCAGGCTGTCGTCGCAGGCGAAGGGCAGGTCGTTCGGGTCCATCGACGTGAAGTCGTCCTCGATGCCCTGCGCCTTCATCGCCTCGATTCCGGCCACCACCACGCTGCGCGGGAAGGCCGTCCAGTAGACCTTCGACACGCTCCAGGCCTCGCCCAGGTCGCGGCGGAAGGTGGGGCTCTCGGCCAGCGCCACCGCGTAGTGCGTGACCCGATGGGCCTGGATGTGGTCCGGGTGCCCGTAGCCGCCGAAGTCGTCGTAGGTGACCACGACCTGGGGTCGCACCTCGCGCAGCACTGCCACCAGTTCGATGGCGGCCGTCAGGAGGTCGGTGCGCCAGAAGCAGTCAGGACGCTCGTTGGCCGGAGTGCCGATCATGCCCGAGTCGCGGAACCGGCCGGGGCCGCCAAGCAGTCGCCAGTCCGTGATGCCGAGGTCGGACATGGCCGCCGCGAGCTCCTCGCGACGGTGGGCACCGAGGGCGTCGTCCTGGTCCGAGGCCAGGTGCGAGAGCTCCGGCAGGAGCACCTCGCCCTCCTCGCCAAGGGTGCAGGTGACAAGGGTGACGCCGACTCCCTCGGACACGTACTTGGCCATCGTGGCGCCCGTCCCGATGCACTCGTCATCGGGATGGGCATGGACGATAAGGAGGCGTCGGCTCACCGGCACAGGGTACCCGTGCCTAGCATTCGCGCATGACCACTGATGCCGCCCAGCCGCCCGTCAGCTTCCCTCGGCAGGAGGCGGCGACCCGCCGGTTCCGGCTCGGCCTCCCGCGCGCCTTCCGGCTCTCCCCCGACGGTGGTCGCCTCGCCTTCATCCGCAGCGCCGGCGGCCGCGACCCGGTGGGCAGCCTGTGGGTCGCCGAGGCGATGGACGGACGGCTCGAGGAACGACGCGTGGTCGACGCCCGCACCCTGGTGCGCGAGGGAGCCGAGCTGCCCGCTGCCGAGAAGGCCCGGCGCGAGCGGATGCGCGAGACGACCGGCGGCATCACCGCCTACAGCGTCGACGCGGCGCTGTCGCGTGCCCTCTTCAGCCTCGACGGCATCCCCTACGTCGTCGACCTGGCCATGACCGATGCGGCGGCACGCGAGGTGCCCAGTCCGGGCCCCGTCGTCGACCCGCAGCTGTCCCCCGACGGGCGGTGGGCCGCGTACGTCAGCGACCGGGCCGTCCATGCCGTCCCGGTCGACGACGCCGCCGGCACGGGGGCCGTGTGCCTGGCAGCACCCGAGAACGACCTCCAGAGCTGGGGACTCGCCGACTTCATCGCCGCCGAGGAGTTCGACCGCTCCCGCGGACTGTGGTGGCTGGGCACCAGCGACCGCCTGCTCGCCGAGTTCGTCGACGAGTCGGAGGTCGAGGTGCGATGGATCTCCGATCCCGCGCAGCCTCAGGTCGCCCCGGTCCCGCACCGCTACCCGGCGGCCGGCACCGCCAACCCCGAGGCCCGGCTCTTCGTGCTCTCGCTCGACGGGACGCGCACCGAGCTCACCTGGGACCGTGACGCCTATCCCTACCTGACCACCGTCGTCACCGACGACCTGGGCGGCGCCATCGTCAGCGTGCTGAGCCGCAGCCAGGACCGTCAGCTCATCCTGGAGCTCGCCCCCGGCGCGACCGCGCTGGCGGAGGTACGCGAGCGGGTCACGACGCCGTGGGTGACGATCCTGCCCGGCGTTCCGTGCCGAGCGCCCGACGGCGGGCTCCTCGAGATCGTCGCGAACATCCCCGACGACACCTTCCAGCTGGTGGTTGACGACCGGCCGCTCACCCCGCCCGGACTGCAGGTCGCCGGGGTGATGGACGTGTCCGATGATCGCGTCGTCGTCGTGGGCACCTCCGACTCCATGGACCAGCACGTCGTCCATGTCGCCTGGGACGGCACGGTCGAGCAGCTCACATCCGGTCCGTCGGTCAACTCCGTCGTGGCCCGGGGTGACGCGATGCTCATCGCCACCGCCAGGCCCGACCGCGTGGGCACCGACTACCACGCGACGCTGCTCGGCGCCTCCGGCCCGATCGGGTCGCTCGCCGAGACCCCCGCCGTGGACCCCGTCGTCGGATTCGCCCGCGTCACCGACCGGTCGCTGGCCACCGCGGTGCTGTGGCCTGCCGGGCATGTGCGGGGGTCGGGACCCCTGCCCGTGATCGTGTCGCCGTACGGCGGGCCGCACCACGCGCGCGTCGTTCACGCCGCCGGCGCCTTCGCGTCCGACCAGTGGCTGGCCGACCAGGGGTTCGCTGTCGTGGTCATCGACGGCATCGGTACTCCGGGGCGCGGACCGGCCTGGGAGTTCGGGGTGCACCTCGACCTCGCCACGGGCGTGCTGGCCGACCAGGTTGCCGGGCTCCAGGCCCTGGGCGAGCTCCACCCCGATCTCGACCTCGGTCGCGTGGGCATCACCGGCTGGTCCTTCGGCGGCATGCTCGCCGGCCTCGCCGTGCTCGATCGTCCGGACGTGTTCCACGCGGCCGTCTCAGGAGCGCCGGTCGCCGAGCAGTCGCTCTACGACACGGCCTACACCGAGCGGTACCTCGGGCTTCCCGACGAGCAGCCCGAGGCCCACCGTGTCTCGTCGCTGCTGTGGCGCGCGCCCCAGCTCGAGCGGCCGCTGCTGATCATCCACGGACTCGCCGACGACAACGTCCTCGCTGCCAACACGCTGCAGTTGTCGAGTGCGCTGCTCGCCGCCGGCAAGCCCCACTCGGTGCTCCCGCTCAGCGGGGTGACCCACATGACCCCGCAGGAGATCGTGGCCGAGAACCTGCTCCGACTAGAGGTCCAGTTCTTCCAGGACCACCTCGGGGGCGCCTGACCTGGCCGCCTCACGAGGGACGGCTGGGGACTCCTACCAGTCACCTTCACGGAAGGTGTTGGGGTCCCCGGCGTAGTCGACGCCCTCGGGACGCGACGAGCCGGCGGACTCCATGTCCGCGATGACCTCGCTGGGCGGCTGCACCATCGGAGCCTGCAGCTCCACCAGGCCCGAGTCCGGCCCGACGATGAGCTCGGAGCCCAGGCTCTCGGTGACGGGGTAGTGGCACGCCACCTGATGGCCGGGCGAGTACTCGAGCAGGAGCGGGACCTCCATGCGGCAGCGGTCCTGCGCACGGAAGCAGCGGGTGTGGAACACGCATCCGGAGGGGAGGTTGATCGGGCTGGGCAGGTCGCCCTGCAGGACGATGCGCTCGCGGGTCGCCTCCACGCGCGGATCCGGCACGGGCACCGCGGACATGAGTGCGTGCGTGTACGGGTGCAGCGGCTTGGCGTACAGCGAGTCGCGGTCGGTGATCTCGACGATGCTGCCGAGGTACATCACGGCCACGCGGTGCGACATCTGCCGCACGACCGACAGGTCGTGCGCCACGAAGACGTAGGCGATCCCGAACTCGTCCTGCAGGTCCTGCAGCAGGTTGATGACCTGCGCCTGGATCGAGACGTCGAGCGCCGACACCGGCTCGTCGCAGACGACGACCTTCGGCCGGAGGGTCACGGCTCGGGCGATCCCGATGCGCTGGCGCTGGCCACCGGAGAACTCGTTGGGGTAGCGGTTGTAGTGCTCGGGGTTGAGGCCGACCCGCTCCATCGTCTCCTGCACGGCCCGCTTGACGCCTCCGGGCGGATCGATCTTCTGCACCTCGTAGGGAGCGGAGATGATCGAGCCGACGGTGTGCCGGGGATTGAGGGACGAGTAGGGGTCCTGGAAGATCATCTGCAGCTCGCGGCGCAGCGGCACCATCTCGCGCTTGGTCAGCCCGGTGATGTCGCGGCCGTCGTACCAGACGTTGCCGGCCGTGGGCTCGAGCAGCTTGAGCAGGGTGCGCCCGGCCGTCGACTTGCCGCAGCCGGACTCGCCGACCAGGCCGAGCGTCTCTCCCGGTGCGACACCGATCGAGATGCCGTTGACGGCGTTCACGGTGCCGATGGTCTTCTTGCGGATCGCGCCCTTGGTGATGGGGAAGTGCTTGACGAGGGCGTCGGCGCTGAGGATCGGCTCGGCGGTCATGAGGATCCATCCTTCTTGCCGGACACCGCGGCCAGCGACTCGGCGGCGAAGCGCTTGCGGTCGGCGTCGGAGAGGTGACACCGCACCGAGTGCGTCGAGGAGATGTCGAGGAGCTCGGGGCGCACGGTCGAGCACCGGTCGTCGCCCAGCCACGACCGCGCCCCGCAGCGGGGTTCGAACACGCACCCGCTGGGGAGGTTGATGAGGGACGGCGGCTGGCCGCCGATGGGCGTGAGCCGGGCGCTGACGTCGTCCAGTCGCGGCACCGACGACAGCAGGCCCACCGTGTAGGGCATCTGCGGGTCGTAGAAGATGTCTTCGAGGGTGCCTCGCTCCACCAGGCGCCCGGCGTACATGACGGCGACCTCGTCAGCCACGTCGGCCACGACGCCGAGGTCGTGGGTGATGAGGATGATCGCGGTGTTGTACTGCACCTGAAGCTCAGCAAGCAGCTCCATGATCTGCGCCTGGACGGTGACGTCGAGGGCGGTCGTGGGCTCGTCGGCGATGAGCAGCGCCGGACCGTTGATGAGGGCCATGGCGATCATGACGCGCTGCCGCATGCCGCCGGAGAGCTGATGGGGGTAGTCGTCGATGCGACGCTCGGCATTGGGGATGCCCACACGCTGGAGCATGTCGAGGGCCTGCGCGCGCGCCTCAGACTTCGACACGTCCTGGTGGACGAGCACCGCCTCGACGAGCTGGTTGCCGATCCGGTAGAACGGATGCAGCGAGGCGAACGGGTCCTGGAAGATCATGGAGACGACGCTGCCGCGCAGCTTGCGAAGCTCGTCGTCGCTCGCGGCGATGAGCTCGTTGTCGCCGACCCACGCCCGGCCCTCGATCGTGGCGGTGCGCCGGTTGACCAGGCCCATGAGGGCCTGCGAGGTGACGCTCTTGCCGGAGCCCGACTCCCCCACGATGGCCAGGGTCTTGCCGCGCTCGACGCTGAAGGTCACGCCGTCGACGGCACGGACGATGCCGTCCTCGGTCGGGAAGCTCACGCGCAGGTCGTCCACGCGCACGAAGGCGTCGGTCATGAGAGCCTCACCCGCGGGTCGATGACGGCGTACAGGAGGTCGACGATGATGTTGGCCACGACGATGAAGAAGCCGGCCACGAGGACGGTCGCCGTGATCACCGGGAGGTCGGCGTCGAGCACCGAGTTGATCGCCAGGCGCCCGAGGCCCGGCAGGGTGAACACGCTCTCGACGATGATGGCGCCGCCCAGCAGGCCGGCGAGGTCGAGGCCTGCCGCGGTCACGATGGGCGTGAGCCCGGCGCGGAGGGCGTGCTTGCGGATGACCGTGCGCTCCGGAAGCCCCTTGGCGCGGGCCGTGCGGATGTAGTCCTCGCCGAGGGTCTCGAGCATCTGGTTGCGCGTGAGGCGGATGTAGAAGGCAGCGAAGACCAGAGCGAGCGTGATCCACGGAAGGATCATCGTCTGGAAGAACTGCAGGGGATCCGTCTGCGGTGGGACGTAGCTGGGATACGGCAGCAGCTGCCACTTGATGACGATGAAGAACAGCAGGAGCAGGCCGATGAAGAAGGAGGGGAACGAGTAGCCGACCAGCGCCGCGCCCATCGTCGCGCGCTCCTGCCAGCGGCCGCGGCGCAGGGCCGCGTAGATGCCCAGCAGGACGCCGGTCACGATCCAGAGGATGAAGGCGCCCACGGCCAGGTAGATGGTGACCGGGAGGACGCCGAGGATGAGGGGCGTCACCTCCTCGCCGCGGCGGAACGAGTAGCCCAGGCAGGGGGCACTGCACTCGAAGGTGGCACTGCCTGAGCCGTAGGTGCGCCCGAAGAAGATGCCCTTCACGAACTCGATGTACTGCATGTAGAGCGGCATGTCGAGGCCCAGGCGCTCGCGGTTGGCCTCGATCGTCTGGGGGTTGCACGACTTGCCGCAGGTCAGTGCCGCGGGGTCGGCGGGCAGGGCGTTGAACAGGATGAACGTGAGCATGCTGAGCAGCACCAGGATGAGGATCCCGGTCAGGACTCGCCTGATCACGTACGCGGTCACGTCACTTGCCCCTTGTCTGAGTGGATGTCGTCGAACTCTGCCAGCAACTCACGTGAAGCGGTGGCTCCGGGGACCTGCGGTCCCCGGAGCCACCACGGCACGATCGACTAGCTCTTGACGAACAGGTCGCCGAACGCGAAGGAACCGTAGGCATCCCAGAGGTAGCCGTTGCCGACCTTGGATCCCCAGAGGTACTGGATCTTGCCGAAGCGGGTCGGGACGACCCACGCCTGCTCCATGGCCTTCTTGTTCAGTGCCTTCCACGCCTCTGCCTGAGCCGCACGATCGGTCATGGCAAGGGCAGCCTGGACCTCGGCCTCGTAGGCCGGGTCGTTGACGCGGGACAGGGTGAATCCGCCGTTGGCACCGAAGAGCTCGGGGATGACGGTGGATGCGTTCTGCCAGTCCGGGCCCCAGCCTGCGGAGACGATCTCCTTCTCCTGGGCCGGATCGAGGACGACGCCGTAGTACTGACCGGCCTCGATGCCCTCGAGGGTGACCTTCATGCCAGCCTTCTCCAGCGACCCCTTGATCGAGGCAGCGGCCTTCTCGTTGGTGGGCGAGATCGGGAACTGGTAGGTGAGGTCGACCATCGGCTCACCGGACTCGGCGATGAGCTTCTTGGCGAGCTCAGGGTCACCGGCGTCGGGAACGGCCGCACCGAACATGTCCGTCCACATGCCCGAGGGCGCGTAGTCGGTCGCGAGGTTCGGCTTGACGACGCCGTCGCCGATGTCACCGGCGAAGTCGCCACCGGCGATGGTGATGAGCTCGGCGCGGTTCAGAGCCACGGCGATGGCCTGGCGCTGCTTCTGGTTCGGCACCTTCTCGCTGTTGATGGCGAGGTAGCGCACGTAGGGGTCGTAGCCGTTGACCGAGCGGTCGGTGAACCGCGGGTCCTCAGCGCCGAACACCGTGGCGAGGTTCTCGGGCTGCATGCCCGCGAACGTCACGACGGCCTGGTCCTCGGGAGCGTCAGCGATGAGACGCTGGTCGATCGCCGCGGGGTCGATGGCGAAGTTGACGACGATCGAGTCCGGGTAGGCCGGGCGGTAGTCGTCGGACGCCTTGGACCACTTGTCGTTGCGCACGAGGACCATCTTCTGGCCCTTGGTGTACTC
>Ga0075156_10000526_pt1 | contig 19633 bp, 18 predicted proteins | sample JI81AbrownDNA_FD_70966 | JGI IMG/M metagenome (GOLD analysis project Ga0075156, IMG submission 70966) | Wastewater effluent complex algal communities from Wisconsin, to seasonally profile nutrient transformation and Carbon sequestration -... | ecosystem: Engineered > WWTP > Effluent > Algae...
TCGATTTCTTCCTTCAATCTCATCGATGACTGCGTTTACAATCTCAAACATGATTCCGATCTCTTCCGAAGTTCGTCCGACCGCCTCCATGAGAGTCACCTCTTCCGCCGCCAAAGTCGAAACGATCGTATAAACATTTCCGATATCTCTGCCCATGGTGGAAATTTTTGAGTTTAATTCAGATAAATGATTTCCGACATCCTTGATCATCTCACCTAATCCTTGCAAATTGACTGAGACCAAGTGAGAATACTCTTCCAGGTCAACCCCTATTGCAGCCAAAAGGATGACAGGATCTGGTCGAAGATGAGAAGGTTCTGTGATTCTTTTTAGTATTTTCCATTTCCAAAGTTGGAGAAATATACCTAAGATCGTCGCAACCATCGCAAAGGAAGAAAGATACGGGACATAGGCGGAAAAATCAGACAATAAGATTAGAGAAATTGAAAATAAAATTCCTATCGTGAAATAACTAATAAAAAAAAAGAAATCAAGCCTTTTCAAAAGGACGAGTTCTCTGTGTCTTTTATTTCCTATTATTTTTTTTTTCATTCGTTCCTTTAAATCAATTTATTTTATCGAAATATAGTCGATTGCATCCGTCAAACACTTAGACCTGCCTGAGTAAAAAATGAATTCTGATTTAAATATGGAGAAAAGATTTCAATGACAAGTTTTATCGAACCTTCCTTTCTAACGAAACTGGGAAGCCTTTCCCAAACAAGCGCGGATGCATTGTCTTTTGGTGTGGTTAAAGTGGATGAAAGCGGAAAAATTTTATTGTACAACAAATTTGAATCGGAACTAGCGAATGTGCCTGTTGCGACGGCTGTTGGTAGAAATTTCTTTAATGAAATTGCGATTTGTACAAATAACAGGCTCTTCTTTGGAAAATTTAAGGAAGGAATGTTAAAAAAAGAATTGGATGTTACCTTTAGTTACGTGTTTACCTATAAAATGAAACCGACAAGCGTTCTCATCCATTTGTATCACGACAAAGTTTCCCATTCGAATTGGATTTTTGTAAAACCGAAGTAATGGATTCTTATGCATTCACGGTTGCCAGAACGAATGTAAGAAAGTTTTCTCTTCATCATTTCTCGAAAAATCCATCTCTTTTGGAGGGAGAAGTGCATTTAGAGATTGAAAAATATGCCTTCACAGCCAATAACATTACCTATGCGGTTCTTGGTGAAGAACTACGTTATTTTCAATTTTTTCCCGCACTGGATCCTATTATGGAGGTCATTATCCCTGTCTGGGGAATCGGAAGAGTGGTTCGGTCTCTAGTTCCAGAGGTAAAAATCGGAAGCAGATTCTATGGATTTTTTCCGATGGCGAAGGATCTCGTAACGCTTCCGGGCAAAGTAAGAGATACAGGTTTTACAGATACAAAACCACATCGCACGAACCTACCTGCCGTTTATAATTATTACTCGGACTTAAAAGTAGATGAAATGCATCGGGATCAATTTGAAGATTTAGAATTGGTCTTTCGCCCACTCTTTACCACCTCATTTTTAATCGATGATTATCTTGCTTTAAACCAATTTTTCAATTCTGACCAAATTCTCATTACCTCCGCCTCGAGTAAAACGGCCATCGCGCTAGTTTATTTATTACAATTACGTAAATCATCCAATCCAAATCTTAAAATCATTGCTCTAACATCAAAATCTAACTATGGTTTTGTGAATGCGCTCGGGTGTTATGATGAGGTATACTTATATGATCAGATAGAGGAAATAAAAAAGGAAAAAACGACCATTATTGATTTCCGCGGGAATCAAGATTTTCTAAAACAATTAAAGCTCTATTTTGAATCTCAGTTAAATTTCCTCTCCCTTGTGGGACTTGTCCAGTGGGAAGAACGTAAAAAGACTACCGAATCGTCGATTGGTACTGTCTTTTTTGCCCCTCATCAGGTCAAAAGGAGAGCAAAGGAATGGGGTCTCGATGGCTTTCAAAAAAAACTCTCCCAATCCTGGCAAAATTTTTTGCCATTTGCGGACCAAAAGTTTAAAATTCAATTAGCAACAAATCCAGAAGACATCGAAAAAATTTACATGCAAAACTTGGAAGGTAAAGTGCCACCTAACTTAGCTTACGTTATCAGTCATTCTTGAAAGTGGTTCAGAGCGTCCCTATAGCCCTTTCCGATCAATGTCTCCGCTTGTTCCCGAGAAAAATTTAAGAAGCTGCCTAATCCTAACATCACCTTTGGAGCGATGACTCGGATATTTACGTCCTGGTATTCTTGTTTGAAGTAACTCAATAAATGTTCTACAGCAGACTTAGGTCGATTCAATTCTCTATGGAATTCAATTCCTTGTTCGATACTTTTATACGAACCCAGTAGATACAATTCATACAGCCGCTCGAGCGCCTCTGCTCTGTTTGTTGGCGCTTGCATAAAAACATCCGCGCCTACTGGTGACAAAAGAATCACCAAGATCTCTTCCGCTCCGCGAATAATGGCTGGAAGTATGGGTGTGTTTGCCATGACTCCTCCGTCCCAGTACGGTTCCCCTTCGATCATCTGCCAAGGGAAAAAAAGTGGGATGGCACTCGAAGCGAGTATATGTTCTGTCTTTAAATTCGGATTTTCAAAAAATCTCAGTTCAGCTGTCAGTATGTTAACAGCAGAAATTACAACATTTATCTCACTTGCATTCAATTTATTAAAATCTAGCTTTTCTCGAATCAGATGATGAAGCGGTGCAGTATCTGCAATCGGCGCAAACGAACTTTTGAATACCTGTCGAATTGCATTCTTAAAAGAATACTTCATCACTTTCTTTTGATCGAGATCCAACCATAAATTGATGAGTTCTTGGCTATTCAAACCCGAACCAATGGCCGATGCATTGATTGCACCAACAGAGGTTCCACAAATAATGTCCGGAACCCACTTCATTTCTTCTAAACAACGATAAACACCAGCTTGGTATGCACCTCGTGCGCCACCACCTGACAGTACTAATGCTTTTTTTCCCATTCTCATTTCCCTACATGATTAAATATTCGTCTGGCGCCAGTATAACGCCCATTCCACCATTTTTCATCCAAACTTTGTATAATGACACCTTTGCTACTGGAAGCATGGACAAAACGATCCGCTCCCAAAGAAAGACCAACATGAGTGATTTTAGATTGATTCGGCGAAGCAGAAAAAAATACCAAGTCACCAGCTCTCAATTGATTTCGAACGGCGGAAATTCCAATTTTAGCTTGGTCTCTGGCAGAACGTGGAACCATTTGGTTTGGCACTGCAATTGATTGATCCGTTAACACAGATCTTGTAAAACCAGAACAATCTGTACCGGATTTGGATGAGGCACCGTAAACATATCTCGTTCCAATCCAGCTATTTACCGTTTCCATAAGAATCCTCATCGATACAGTTCGCCAATCGCTAGTTTGACTCGGACCTGACAGATTCGGCCCCTCTATCTCTTCAGGAGTCCATTCTAACCTCGGTCTCTCTTTCATCTCCAAATTTTCTATCGTTAAAAAATCTTGTTTTAGATTTCGTTTTGATACCTGGACATATCTGCTCAAATTGCCTTTTTCTAAGCTCCGAATCTGGACAAGATCAGATTCCATTTTTTTATATATTTTTTCACCTATGGTGTTTTGAAAATCGGAAGTCAGATCAAAAAAACTCTTTTGTAGATTCCGAGATCCAAGATTTCTTAAATTTTTCGGAAGTTTTTTGTATATTGAATCTATCATCTCTTCCGAATTTTTCCGTTCGACTCTAGATAAGATTAGAATTCGCATACCAGTTAAAATGCTCAAACCATCCCACTTTTTCAAAATTACACCAGACAAGTACTTGTCTCTGAGAATCAAAGGAAGTGCTGCTTCTTCCGCTTCTAACATGGAAAGTGAGAGTAATAAAAAATCCGTTTCCTCTCCTTTAAATTTCGATAAAACGGGAATCAAATCTTCGATCACGGTAAAAGAAATTCCTGCCTCATTTGCCCGAGTAAATAGATAGATATATTTCGCAAATTCTGGTGGTTCTATTTCTTCCATCATTGCCCAAGGAATCAGAGACGTCGTCAGCTCACGTACTTCTTTCGAATTAGCCTGGTCTCCAAGGATTTTCCGTATCTCACTTTTGATTAAAAGTTTTTGTTGGTTTGAATAATCGGCCGCTTTGAGTGCGTCCAAGTCCTGCGCTTCAATGCTCATTTTTAAAGCACATAATAAAAAAATGATGATCCCTTTTTGTATGGTCATTCCATTTGATCTCCCACCTACACTCTATTAAATGTTCTAAAAAAAATCATTCTTAAATTTTTGTATTCGAGCCTTAGAACAGATATAACCTAGTTCTATCAATTTTGCATAACTATACCATTCTAAAACTCCAAAATTATTTGTTGGAATTTGCAAAAACAATTCAGACTCCTTTTCTGTTTGGCGGATGCGATCTCTACTGGATACGAGTATCGATCGAATGATAATATCCCCGATCGGAGGAAATTTCGGTTGGAAGATATTTTTAAAATTGATTAGATTGCTAAGTTGAATTATTGGATGATCCAGAACTCCGGGATTTGATTGATCAAAATATTTGGTGAGTTCTTTGTCTTGGTCTGGATAAATGTCACCAAACACATCTACGCTGATCACTGGCCCCGCTCCAAATTCTTTTAAAAGCAGGCCTGGTACATTGTCCATGACACCACCATCTACAAAAACAATTCCCTCCTCGATAAAAGGAGGAACAATTCCTGGCAGAGAAGTACTCGCACGAATCGCCTTCCAAAGATCTCCCTTAACATGGGTATGTCTTTCTGAGTTGGAAAGGTCTGTTGAAACGGCAAAAAATGGAATCCATAAGTCTTCGATTTGAATTTCGCCAAAAAAATCTCGAATCGCTTCTGTATACTTTTTACCAGCCACAAGCGATAAAACAGGAATCGTGTATTCATTCAATAGGTCCCTGTCTACCCATAAATTTTTTGCTTGGATTTTACTTTGCTCCGAATCGTAACCCATACAAACCAAAGCAGCAAAAATAGATCCCGCACTTGTACCTGCCACCATATCGATCGGAAGTTCTGATTCTTCGATACTTTTTAAAACTCCCAAATGAGCAAATCCCTTTGCTCCTCCACCTCCCAACGCAAGACCGATCGATTTTCCCAGTATACCACGTAACATTCGTTCGATAGTTACTTTTGTATCAGTATTCAAATGATAATGCCTGGATACATTTCTTATTTTCAAATGAGCAATCGTATTTTTTGGTAAGGTGTTATATTGGGAATGTAATAAAATCAAATCAACGGACTTATGTTTTTGAATATTGTCTTGTAAATATTTCTCCAAGGGACATACACTAGGAGGAACGTTATCGTCTTGGACCAGAAGGATTCGATCCGATTGCCGAATAAACCTACGCGTACACTCTGTATCTTCAAAAGTGCCTATATAAAAGAGTATCTGCGAATCAGATTCCAGAGTTTGGAACCAATCTAGGATATTGTGTTCATCCTCCTTCTCTATTTTCAATTCAGTGAGAGCCGGAAACTTTGACAAAAATTGATGCGTAGTAATGATTTTAACTTTTCCAAAAGTTTTCGCTGAAGTTTCGACTGCAGCAAGGAATTGAGTAAGATCAATGTCTCTCGAGGTAGGTAAAATACAATAACTGGAAGAATTACGATTGTTAGATTGAGAACGAGTTCTTGCTCGTGCTAGTCTTTCGGCAATGATTCTTGTCACTTGCAGTAGAGCTTGCGGATGATTTGAAAGTATGTTTAGAGCAAGTTCTCTCGGAACACGAAGGAGCTCCGAATCTCGAATGGCGATGACAGTAGCAGATCTCGGTTCCCCGGTAAATAAACTCAATTCCCCGAGGAGTTCCATTTTCTGAAATTCGCCGATCGAAAGTTTGCCATCCGATCCTACCTTTTCATACCGGAGACGTCCCTGGGCAAGAATGTACAAGTCCATCCCTGTATCCCCTTCCCGAAATAAAACGGATCCACTGGGAAGGTATTCGCGAATCGTACAATCCATCATTTCACGTATCACCGCGTGTGGCAGATTTTTAAATAAATCCTTTACGGTGATATACTGAGAAAGTACAGCATTTCGTTGCTTGCGCGGAGCCATAAATTTAAATTGATTGAATAGGAAATAAGTGGAAGTGCAAGCACAATCAAATGATCCAATGGGGAACTTTGTGCAAAGAACTCAGGTCTAAAATACCAATCATGAAATTACGTTTCCAATTTGTCCTTACCTTGGTATTTTTACTTCTTACGATCAGCCATTGTTTTCTCTTTCGTTCGATGGAAAAGCCGCCAAAAGCAGTAACTCTCGCCAATTATAATCCTAACCAAGTTAAGTTTCACTGGATCGGTCATGCGACAATATTGATTCAGATTTACGATAAATGGATTCTCACAGATCCGAATTTTTCAAGTAGTGTGGGCCTTGTTGTAAAGAGATACGTGGAAGCCCCTCTCGATCTTGAATCTCTGCCAGAGATCGATACCGTTCTCATCTCACATACTCATTTTGATCACTTAGACCAGTCTACATTAAAACAGCTCAGAATCAAAGGGAATGTGCTCGTTCCTAAGGGGGCAGGTTTTTATATTCCGAATTCTCTAACGGAGAAAAAAATTGAGTTAGAACCCTGGCAAAACACTGAATCGAATCAGATTAAACTTACAGCCGTTCCTGCAAGACATTTTGGAGGGAGATGGCTAGTTGACAATTTATGGGATGGTGATCCTTACACTGGCTATGTGATCGAATACCGTGGCGTGACTCTCTATTTTGCAGGAGATACTGGTTATCAAAAAGAGAATTTTCAAGAAATAGGGAAAAGGTTTAACATCGACTTGGCGTTTTTACCTGTTGGTCCGAGCAAAGGACCGAATAATCCTGTACATATCAATCCTTACGAAGCTGTCGATACCTATCTTGACTTACGTGCGAAATTAATGGTACCAATGCATTATGGAACTTTCTACCGAAACATGGATTCGGAACTGCCTACTCTCAAAGAGGCACTTGCCCCACTGGAAAACAAAGCAGTGATTCTTTCCATTGGAGATAGTTATGAACTTAATAAATAAAGTTTATTCTGCCCATAAATAATGATCTCGGTCTTTATCATAAGTTACAAGTCGTCCATTGACAAAACCTTTCTTAAACAGGAAGTCTCGTTTTTCCTCGTCAAAGGTAAGGATTAATTTTGTCACATCCAGGGCTTCTGTCGTACTTGTATCGATACGAATGAGTTTTGAATTTCCATTGTGAGTTAGCTCCCGGTTGTCACTGGAACAAGAAAGGGTAGCCGAGCTAACGACTAAATAATTCGCACCTGTCATTTTTCCAATTTTGGCAGTCTGTCCAGAAGTTAAACCCTGTGATTGAATTTTTATTTCTTCTAGCACATAACCAAGATTAGACCGATCAACAAGTGCGAAGTTTGCATGTGAGCCATGTAAATTTAAAAATTGCGATTCTAAGGATGCATTCGATTGTTTCAAAATCGCTTCAAAAATTTCATCGGAAAAGCTGCAATTCGTAACAGAAAGTTCCTTTGGTGCTAGGACTAGCAGATGTAACATTCCTCCCTCCAGCAAGAGCTTGGCAATTTTGGAATCGATATGTGTATCGGCAATTCCCAACATTTTTTTTTCAGGTGAGAGGCAAGAAAAAACGGTGAGGATCAAAACATATAGAACTGATTTCCTAGTCATATACTTGTTTTGTAAAATCCTTCTGAACTTAACAACTAGATTTTCATTCCCCTTACCCTTGCTTTCATTGACAAAGGAGAGACTAGAAACGAGTTATCTTATAAGGACTTCAATATGGCTCAAAAACTCGCAATCATTGGTGCAGGGGGACTAACCGGAAGGGAATTATTAAGATTACTGGCTCATCATGACGGATTTGAGGTTGTTCACATAACATCGAATCAGGTTTTTGGAAAAACCTTACAAGAGGTCTTTCCCAGTGAAGCTTATCTTCCACACCTTACCTTTGAAAAACACGAAACGGAAATTCCCAGAGAATGCACGGCCGTCCTCGCAACGCCCAATGAAGCTTCGCTCGAGATGGTCCCGAAACTGTTAAAAAAAGGGTACCGAGTGATCGATCTTTCGGGAACGTTTCGACTGCACAACCAGTCAATATTCGAAGCAGCCTATAAGTTTAAACACACTGCTTTTGATTTGATGGACCAAGTTGTCTTCGGGCTCCCCGAACTTTTTCGCGAAAAACTAAAAGGAGCTCGATTTGTTTCCAATCCAGGATGTTTTTCCACATCAGCGATCCTCCCCATCACTTTGCTTGGCGATCTCAGAAAAGAGATCAACGGCCCGATCATTATCGATTCAAAATCAGGAGTCAGTGGAGCTGGAGGTAGGACAGAAGAGATTACTTTTGCCTATACAAACGTATCTGAAAATTTTCGGGCTTATAAAATACTAAGTCACCAGCATGAACCAGAAATTGAGCAGTATATAACAACGGGAGCAAGCCCTCTGCAGGTTGTATTTACCCCTCACCTTCTACCCCTTTACAGAGGAATTCTCACTACCATCTATGTGAACTTTGACAAGGATATTGACGACCAAAAAGTATTAAAAAAACTAACGGAAAATATACGGAATGAGCCTTTCCTTCGACTCCTTCCGAGTCCAGAGGCTGTCGAATTGAAACAGGTTCAAAACACAAATTTTCTCGATATAGGCTTTCGTACGCGTGGAAAAACTTTAGTCCTTGTTTCTGCACTGGATAACTTAGGGAAAGGTGCCGCAGGCCAAGCCCTTCAAAATTTAAATCTTATGCATGGATATTCGGAATCCAAGGGACTGCTTGGAAAATAAAGCAAACACTCTGCTTTGTTCTGCATTTGATGGCGAGATAGACTTACTCCTAACATCAGGTAGGTTTCCTCATCTCAAAAGTTTAGGAATTGGAAATTTAGAAGCCGCTCTTTCACTCCAAGATTATTTGAATCAGAATCATGAGATTGTTTCCGTTATTTTTCTAGGTTCCTGTGGTGTGTATCCTTGGTCTCGACTTTTAGGTGAAGAGATAGTCAGTACAGTTCGTACGCACCACTTAGAAATTTCCGCAAGTCTTGGTCAAAGCAAACAGATTCAATTCGGAAAATCTTCCATTGATTTTTTGTTTCCGAATTTGGTCTTTCCTAAAGCAGTATGTAATTCCCCCACCACGCTGACTTTACTCGATCTCAAATCTCCTCCCACAGTAGAATGGGAAGAAGTGGATATCGAAAACTTGGAGCTTTATGGCATCGCCCGAGTTTGTGAAATTCGCAAAATCTCACTCACCGCCCATCTAGCAGTCACAAACGTCGTCGGAAGTGAGGGTTCCCTACAATGGCAAAAAAATTGGAGAGGTCTTTCCAATCGATTGCAAAATCATTTTTTAGCTTTATGAATTGAATTTTTAAACATCTCGATATGCGAACTTTTTCATTTAGTGAAGAATCAAACTAGATTTTCGATAGAACAGATTGCACACAATCCTCAGCCAATACTCTATCCATCCACGCCTTAAAATGACTTGGAAGTTCTACATCCATATAACCAATATTAAAGATAAATGGTGCATACAAGACTTCGATAAATCCGAATTGATTCTCAATTACAAAATCTTTCCCATTCAAATAAGTATCAAATATTTCCAGATGCCGTCCGATTTTTTTTGAATATTCTTTCATGCGAGCAACATCCCATTTTTCTTCTTTTACAAATCTTTTTGCAAAGTAAACAAAACTACCTGGAAAACAGAATTCACTCTCACACTGATTGGCCATTTGGTTCATCAATGCCTTAGTTTCTATCTGCAAAGGGATTAACTTTTTAGAATCCGGATACTTTTCCTCTAGATAACGGATGATAGCTGAAGATTCGCTAAGTAAAAAATCTCCATCTTTTAGAACGGGAACTTTGGCATAGGGGTTGATGGACAAAAAAGGACGTTTGCGATTTTCTAACTTGTCCAACGCTACGTGAATGGTTTGGAATTCTAAGGATTTAAAAGCCAGAGCAATTTTAACACGGTGGGTATAAGTAGATCCTGGATGGCTATAGAGTTCTAACATTGATCCAAACTGCGACCACTTTCACAAGCGTCAAAGTATTTATGTATACGGAGACCAAAGGATCCCTTCCATTTTTAATTTTTCCATCGCGTATCGATCCGTCATACCTGCGATATAATCACATACGATCCGATGCCTCCCCTCTTCTCCCTCCCTTTCCAAATAGGAGGAAGGAATTTTATCCGGATGTTTCATGAAATAATCAAAAAGAACATAAATGATTTCTTTCCCTTGGTCACTCATTTTTGAAACATCTCGATGACGATACAGGTGATGGAGTAAAAAATCCTTCAGCTCTTTCATCTCCTCCTTCATAGAATCAGAGAAACAAACTAGGCGAATTTTTTCTTTGTATGCCTTTTGCACGTCCTCTTCGGATTCAATCTGGTGGACTTCCAATTTGCTTACTGTGGTAGTGATGAGATTAGAAACAATTTCGTTTAATATATTCCGAAATGTGGTGCGAAGAATTAATTCCTCTTTGACCTGGGGGTATTTTTTTTGCGACATGAGAAAGTTTCGTCGCCATAACTGAACGTCCCGAAGATCCTCTGGTTTTAAAAACTTTTTTTCTAGTCCGTCTTCTATATCATGCGAGGAATAAGCGATCTCATCGGAGAAATCTACTATTTGTGCTTCCAGGGATGGTCCATCCTCCTTACGTTTCAGATTTACAAAACTATTTTGATAGTCACCACCATGTTTCATGATGCCTTGTAAAGTCGCATAACAGAGATTTAGTCCAGGAAATTCGGGATATTTTCTTTCTAATTTTTGGACCACTCGGAGAGATTGTTTGTTGTGTTCAAAACCTCCATTTTCCCGCATAAGTTCTGCTAATGCTTCTTGACCTGCATGCCCAAACGGAGAATGCCCTAAATCGTGAGCCAGTGCGATGGCCTCTGCGAGATCCTCGTTGAGACCGAGCACCTTGGCCACAGTCCTCGAAACACCAGCAACTTCCAAAGTATGTGTCAAACGATTTCGATAATGATCACCAACAGAATAAACAAAAACCTGCGTTTTGTATTCCAATCTTTTGAAAGCTTGGCAGTGGATGATTCTGTCCTTATCTCGTTGGAAAGGAAGTCTGTACGGATGTTCGTCTTCGAAATGTTCCCGAATTCCTGTTTGCCGACTCTTTTGTGCATAACAAGCCAGTGATTTTTCTTCTTCTGCAAGCAAGATGGATCTTTCTTTTAGCATAAATTCACTTTCCTTTTTCTGCGAAACCATAAAAACAGTATATATCACTGCATGGACTTTCTACAAACCCTGGTAACCATTTTTATGCAATACGGTTATTTCGCCGTATTCGGAGTTCTGATCCTTTGCGGATTCGGACTTCCCGTTCCCGAAGACATTTCGCTGACAGCAGGAGGCGTGATTTCGGGCTTAGGTTATACCGATGTCCATGTCATGTTCTTTGTAGGAATGGCGGGTGTTCTCTTAGGTGATAGTTTCGTCTTCTGGCTCGGAAGCCATTACGGGGAACGAGCCTTAAAACTACCGATCTTAAAAACAGTCCTCCATCCGGAACGATTTGGCAAAGTACAAGAACAGTTCAAAAAGCATGGGAAATGGGTCGTCTTTTTTGGACGTTTTATGCCGGGACTTCGAATGCCTATTTTCTTCACGGCTGGTACTTCCGGTCAAATTTCCTTCCTTCGCTTTTTATTTACGGATGGTTTTGCCGCCCTGATCTCGGTTCCGATCTGGATCTACCTCGGATACTTTGGGGCACATAATTTTGACCAATTGATGGGCTGGGTTCGCAATGGACAAACAATTATCCTCGTCATTGTAATTCTAGGAATCACTGGATTTCTCCTGTATTTATGGAATAAAAAACGCAAAGAAAAAAATGCGGAGAAAGCCTAGTTCGGAATGATTCGTATTCTATTCATCTTGGTCTTTTCTCAATTCTTCGCACTTTGTACGAATTACACTTCGACTTCTACCATCCAAGTGCCGCCTCTGCTTGTCTCGGCAACAAACAACGGTAACTCAAATTTTACATTAAAAGTGCGTGCTACCAATCCAGAGCTGATCTTCCAAGGTTACAGATTGTTCGCAGGACCCACTGAAAATGATGCGAGAAACCAAGGTGATTTGAATGCAGGAACAGACTGCTCGGTAGGATCGGGAACAATGACAGTGCTTCCTGTCCAACCGCGAGATTACGTCTTCGAGATAGATCCGTCGACCTCCCTACCTGTCTCAGGATCTGGCATTGATTGTAAATTCAGCGTGACCCTTACTTCTGGGTCTTACGTTTCTGTAAGAGCACTCGGACTTTCCGTCCGAGTACAACCTGGAACGAGTAGCCTTAGAATCTCAGGCCCGTCCAATGCCATCATTCTTCCTTAATTTTTAGCTTCTTTTCCCTGGTTGACCAAATAACCAAAGATAGCTGCCGTAAAAAACATGATCAAACTGTATACCGCAGGTGGAATTGCCATGGTTGAGTTATTAAGAAGTAACGGACTTGATGCGATCGCGATGGCAAGAGTTCCATTATGAATTCCGATTTCCATACCAATGGCAATGCTTTGTTTTTTGGATAAACCGATCATTCTAGGCAAAAAGAAACCGAATAACATACTTGCTACGTTGAAAGTTAATGCAGGCAATCCAACAAGTGCAAAGTAACTTCCAATATTTGCTTTTTCCTTTAACAAGGTTCCAACAATAACAACGATTAAAAAAAGTGCAGAAAGGATCTTTACCGGTTTTTCAATTCGCTCGGAAATTGTTGGTTTTTTGTTTTTAATGATCATTCCGATTATGACAGGACCCAAAACGATTACAAAAATTTGGACAACCTTAGTAAATTGAAGAGGAATGATTTTTCCATCTCCCATAAAGTATTGAAGAGAAAAATTCACAAGTAACGGTAGAGTAAATAAGGAGAGAACGCTATTTACAGCTGTTAAAGTTATATTTAAAGCTACATCACCATGCGATAAATGACTGTACAAATTAGCAGTCGCTCCACCTGGAGAAGCTGATAACAACATGAGTCCTACTGCCAATTCACCAGGTAGAGAAAAACCAATCGCGATGCCGAAACATACCAAAGGTAAAAGTACCATCTGTGAAAAGAGTCCGATCATTGCCGCTTTAGGATACAATAAGACACGTTTGAAGTCATCAATGGTAAGGGTTAAACCTAAACCAAGCATAATGATGCCGAGCGCTAAAGGTAAAAAGATAGCGGTAAGCGCGTTTGATTCCATAATTGATTCTCCTGAAAGAAAGAGGCCATCCAAGGATGAATGGCCGATTAACCCTTGTTAAGGGATTTGTGACATGAGAGATTGAGTGAGTGAAGCTTGATCTATTTTTCCGAACCAGATAGACCATGTTGCTTGCATCATGTCAGACCCAGTTACAGAAGAGGTTTTTCCTCCTGAAGTTACAGAAACTGTTTTAGAAGCGGCAGAATAAGAAATGGTGATGACAGAACCCTCTTCTAAATCACCTGAAACAGAGCTAAAAAGTTTTTCTTGATTCGCTTTGTTCGAATTACCATTGTTTGCGTAAGCTTCATAGATCGCATTTTTGATTTTTTCTGAATCAATATCTCGCATCATTTTTAATACAAATTTTTTATCTGTTTCAGCTGAAATGATCGCAGCTGCATTTTTTTCTTTAACAACTTCTTTCATCGCATGTGAAATAGAATAAACTTTCACACTTACGAATGCGATTTTTTTTACGCGAACGCCTGAGCCTGTAGTGGTAAAATCTTTCGCTTGTGCGAAGAGTCCCCAATTTAATACGAAACCTAATAATACAACCAATGCTAGTTGTTGCTTCATTTGCTTTTTCTCCAGAGTATCTTTTGTTTTTACAATGGTCAAAAGTATGGAATTTTAGAATCAAAACAACCAAAAAACACATATTTTTGATCATTTTGTGATCTGGGCGCAACAAAGTCGTTGATTTCTATCGCCAAGTGTAACCAATACCTGGTTCGGTGATCAAATGGATAGGACTGGAAGGTTCTTTTTCTAATTTTTTGCGTAACTGAGTCACATGCACACGTAGGCTATTCATCTCATTCTGTGCATTTTCTCCCCAAATAGATTTTATGATGGATTCGTGCGTGAGAGTCTTTCCGACATGTTTGATCAGGAGAGTGAGGATTTGGAATTCGGTCGGTGTTAAACGAACGAAGTTATTATTTTTTTTCACTTGGTAATTCACAAAATCGATAGAAAGATCATCCGAATTCCACACAGGTAGTACGTCTTCTGCTGGTAGGCGCCGGAGAGCGGTTCGAATCCGAGCAAGCAACTCCCCCATGCTAAAAGGTTTTGTGATGTAATCATCTGCACCTGCATCTAACAAAGTAATTTTATCTTCTTCCGCATTCATGACGGAAAGGACAAGAACGGGAGCTTCAGTGAAATTTCGAATTTCCTGGATAACTTGTAGTCCGTTTCCATCTGGGAGTTGCAAATCGAGTAAGATCAATTTTGGCTGATACAAGGCGCAAAAGGAGATTGCTTCCTTTTGATTGATCGCATCTTTGGTCTCATAACCTTTCGCCTCTAGAGCGATCCTCAGCATTTTTCGTATCGCTTGATCATCGTCGACGATCAAAATCAAATCTTTACTCATCGGTCAGGTAAGTGTGTCTTAAGTGATGGGAAGTTCAATTACAAATTTTGCGCCGCCTTCTCTTCGATTCATTGCTTGGATCAAGCCACCATGTAACTCGACGATCGACTTTGTAATCGCAAGACCAAGTCCCGTACCTATTTTGCCCGTTGCTTCCCCTCTAAAGAATTTTTGAAAGACTTTGGAAGGATCAATCGGCAATCCCTTTCCGTTGTCTTCCACACTCCATATCAAATTATGACCTTCTGATTTAAGACGGATCCATATTGTAGATCCCGCGGGTGTGTATAAACAGGCATTATAGAGCAGATTAAAGATTGCATGAGCAAACAAAACGCGATCCAAACTCACTTCCATATTGCATCCATTGGCTTCTACGATGATTTCATGTTTTGATTTATTTTTTCCCAAATACGAAATGGCATCATGAATGAGATCGGCTGGGTAGACTTTTTCTTTTTTCAGAGAAAGGTAACCTGATTCAATCCTACTGATATCAAGTAGATTCCCAAGCAATAGATTTAAGATCAGCGCGCTCTCTTGAATTTCCTCAATCAAACTTCTGCTGGCTTCAGGGTCTTTCACAATATCAGGATCAAGAAGAGCAGATGCAGAACCTCGTATGGATGTTAATGGTGTTTTCAATTCGTGTGAGACAGAATTAAAAACCAAGTTATAAAGTTTTTCAGACTCCTTAAGCAGATATGTTTTTTTCGCTTCTTCCGACAGGGTATCTCTTTCTAACGCGAGCGAAACTTGGTTCGCAATTGTATTTAATAAAATTTCCTGTTCCAAGGAAGGTTCATAATTGGAATCTACTTCGATGACTCCCGTTGTTCCGCCGGGTGACTGCAAAGGGTAAAAAGTCGAAGGTGAAAGTGATAGGGTTTCCGTAAATTTTCCCGCAGGTTTCCCACTTCTCAAAGCCAACATAGCAACCGCAAGCTTTTTCGAATCTTCAATCTTTGGATTGAATATATCCTCCTGAAAAAAATACATATGAACAGGAAAGGGGAATGTCTTTTTAAAAAAAGATTCGCCAATGCGAATGATCTCCTTGCTCTGAGAAGTTTTAGATAAATTCCGTGTTAATTCGTAAAGGATAGAAAGTTTTTCTTCGCGAGATTGTAATTTCATTTCATTTCGCTTGAGTTTCGAGGTAAGACCACCATTGATAAGAGCAATTAAAATGAAAATCCCAAACATCAAAGCATCTTCTAACTTCGATATGAAGAACGTAAATCGAGGAGGGATGAATAAAAAATTCCAAAAAAGTGCAGAGAGCAATGCGGCAAGTAAAACTGGCCCCCGACTAAAAAAAACACCTAGGAGAGCCACATAAAATAAGTATAAGATTGAAATCGGCCAGTAACCTATATGAGGTAACAAAGGTAGATTAAGCAAAGTGATAAAAGAAGTCAATATAACAATACTTAGATACTGACGAAGACTTGATGATGGAATCAATAGTTTAAATAGATCAATCTTTTTTGTTTCTTCTACAAAAGAAGGCAAAACAATAATCTCAATATCTCTCAAATTTCTAATTAATTTCTCAGAAATGTTTCCTTTTAAAAAATTAAAGAGATTTGGTTTCGCTGATCCTCCAATTACCAAACGGTTGACTCTTTTCGCATGAACAGTATTGATAATTCCAACGACAGGATCAGATTCATAGGAATGAATTACCTCTGCACCTAACTCCTTTGCCAACCGTATATGAGAGCGTATGGATTCTTCTGACATCAAATCTTTATGTTCTTCTTTTTCGGAGAAAAATGCAAATAGCTCAGCATTTCTTTCTAAAGAAAGTCGTTTGGCATGGCGCAGTAAGGTTTTCGAATGAGGACTTGCCGAAATTGCAACGAGTATTTTATCTCGACCATGCGGCATTCTTTTTTCTACGTATCTCGCCGTGTAATTTAAAGACAATTCCCTAAGGAATGTTAGGTTTTCTTTTTTGAAGAAATTCTCCTTGGCTGAGTGAATTTTCTCTTCAATGTATATTTTTCCTTCCGATAATCGCTTCAAAAGTTCATCAGGAATCACATCAATTAAAACGAGCTCATCTGCTCTTTCTAGAATAATATCAGGAATGGTTTCTTTGACTGCACTTTGGATGATTTTTTCAACGGAATCCACTTGGCTTTCCAAGTGTTGTACATTTACTGTTGAGAGAACATTGATCCCTGCATCTAACAAAGAAAAGACATCTTGATATCGTTTTTTATGAAGGGAACCAGGTATATTGGAATGTGCAAGCTCGTCAACCAGCACATATTCAGGCGAGGCCTCAAGCACTGCCTCAACGTCCATTTCCTTCCAGTTTTTTTCCTTGTAAACGATATCCTTGAGCGGAATTTCTTTTAATCCTTGCAGAAGGGATTTTGTTTCCACTCTTCCGTGTGTCTCCACAATCCCAATTCGAACATCAGATCCTTCTTTTTTTAGCCTTTGTGCCTCACTTAACATCGCATAGGTTTTACCAACCCCAGGCGACATCCCAAAAAAAACTTTTAAGAATCCTTTTTTCTTTTCCTCAGAATGTTGTGCGATTCTCAAATAATCTTCTGGGCTTTTATCTAACATTCAAATAGTTCCTTAAATCCAGATTCAGACTCAAAACATTTACTCTGTCTCGACCGATAAAACCCAAGAGTGTAGATTCTGTATGTTTTGTAACAAGAGCATTTAACTCATCCAAAGGTTTCCCATGTTTTAAGGACAAGACTCTTGCCTCTTCCATTGCACAAGCAGGGGTTATATGCGGATCTAGCCCAGAAGCGGATGCGTATAACAATTCAGGACATTCGTTTGGATTTATCCCTTCTTTTTGAAGTTTCTCAGCCCTTTCTTTGACTTGTTGATTTAAAATCAAACTCGTTCGACTCAAATTCGATGCACCACTCGGAAGGGAATTGAAATTTGACGCGCTGGGTCGACCATGAAACCATCCTTCTGATCCAAAATCCTGCGAAACAAGTCGAGATGCCTGTTCTCCATTCGTACCGTAAAGGATACTGCCATTTGCTTTCCAAGAGAAAAAAGCATTTGCATAAAGTGTTACCGCTGTTGGATAGACCCCAGCTAACAAAAGTAACGAAATTGTTAGAATGCGAATGCTTACGATCATGTCGCCGACAGATTCATTTTTACTCATATATTCATACCTACTAAAATTAGATCAATTAGTTTGATTCCGAAAAATGGGAAAAGTAACCCCCCACCTCCATACAAGACAACATTCCTTAGTAATGCAGAATCAGCAGATTTAGGAACATATTTCACGCCTCGTAACGCAAGTGGTATCAATGCAGGTATGACGATTGCATTGAAGATAACAGCCGAAAGGATCGCGTTTTCAGGATTTGATAATCGCATCACATTGATTGGGGCAAGAGGACCAAAGATCGCAGGTAAAATGGCAAAGTACTTGGCCACATCATTTGCTATACTAAATGTTGTTAGTGCGCCTCTTGTCATCAGCAATTGTTTTCCAATTTCAACAATCTCAATGAGCTTACTCGGATTACTATCTAGATCGATCATGTTTCCGGCTTCACGTGCGGTCTGCGTGCCTGTATTCATTGCAACGCCAACGTCCGACTGAGCAAGTGCTGGTGCATCATTGGTGCCATCTCCTATCATGGCGACGAGATAACCACGTGCCTGTTCTTCCTTGATTCTGTTTAATTTCCTTTCTGGTGTTGCCTCAGCAATAAAATCATCAACTCCTGCTTCTGCCGCGATGGCTGCTGCAGTCAAAGGATTATCACCCGTGATCATTACTGTTTTGATTCCCATTCTACGCAAATAAGAGAACCTTTCTTTTAATCCTCCCTTCACGATATCTTTCAATTCCACAATTCCGAGAATTTCATTTCCTTCCGATACAAGAATGGGTGTGCTTCCTTTTCTCGCAATTTCGTGTGCCTTTTGAATTAAGTTTTCCGATATTGTACCGTTTAAACTTTCGATATGTTTACGAATCGCATCAATCGAACCCTTACGTATATTTCTTAATAATTTTCCATTTTGCCAAATCTCAACACCACTCATTCGAGTCGTTGCAGAAAAATGTATCCACCTAACATCATATTCATGGAGTATCCGTTCACGAATTGAAAATTTTTCTTTCGCGAGCACTACGATGGACCTTCCTTCTGGTGTTTCGTCTGAGAGAGAAGAAAGCTGAGCTGCATCTGCAAGCTCTTCCGCAGATTTTCCATCACCTGGAAAAAAATTTCTCGCCTCTCTATTGCCAAGCGTAATCGTTCCTGTTTTGTCGAGTAACAAGACATGAATGTCTCCTGCTGCCTCTACCGCTTTTCCACTCTTTGCGATCACATTATAACGAATGAGTCTCTCCATTCCAGAAATACCGATCGCACTTAGGAGGGCAGCGATGGTAGTTGGGATGAGACAAACAAATAACGCAAGCCAAGTCGAAAGATTAAAACTCCAATCGTTACCTGTTTCACTACCAATAAATTTTGCTATCGGCACTAAGGAAGCTACTGTAATACCAAAGAGCAGAGTTAGAGCAAAAAGAAGAATGCCCAAAGCTATTTCATTCGGTGTTTTTTGCCTAGATGCTCCTTCTATCATTGATATCATTTTATCAATGAAACTAGAGCCAGGAGCAGCCGTTATTTGAATATACAAACTATCAGATAAAACTTTTGTTCCGCCCGTGACTGCCGACCTGTCACCACCACTCTCTCGAATGACAGGCGCGGACTCTCCGGTGATGGCAGACTCATCCACGCTTGCAATGCCCAGTATCACCTCTCCATCTCCAGGTATGAATTCTCCTGCCTGAACGAACACAATATCTCCTAATATTAGTTCGCTGGAAAGAATCGAAATGTAATCTTTATCTCC
>Ga0075156_10000528_pt1 | contig 19539 bp, 24 predicted proteins | sample JI81AbrownDNA_FD_70966 | JGI IMG/M metagenome (GOLD analysis project Ga0075156, IMG submission 70966) | Wastewater effluent complex algal communities from Wisconsin, to seasonally profile nutrient transformation and Carbon sequestration -... | ecosystem: Engineered > WWTP > Effluent > Algae...
GGCCTGGAACTGATCGTCGACGACCAGGACTTCACCCACGACTGGTTGCGCCAGGGCGAGGTGCTGGGCTGCGTGAGCACGGTGTCCCAGGCCCTGCGTGGCTGTGCCTGCCAGCCACTCGGTCGAATGCGTTACGTGGCGGTAGCCAGCCCGTCGTTCATCGAGCGGGCGATGCCACAGGGCCTGACGCCGATGAACTTTCCCCAACTGCCCTTTATCGTCTTCAACCGGAAGGACGACATGCAGGCGCAGTGGGTGGCGAAGGCCTTCGGCGTCCGCGCGCCAAGGCTGAAGGAACGCTTCGTGCCCAGCAGCGAGGCTGGCGCCCGGGCTGCGGCCATGGGCTGGGGCGTCGCGGTGTTGCCGGAGCTGTTGGCCCGTGCCCACATCGTCACGGGTGCACTGGTGCCGCTGATGCCCGAGGTGACCATCGACGTGGCCCTTCATTGGCATCAATGGAAGCTGAGCCTGGACGAGCCCCGCCCGGTGGCGGCCGGTTCGGCACGGCAGCCACCGCCAGCACACACCGGGCTGGTGGAGCAGATCGGCCAGGCACTCATCGCCGGCGCCCGCGTGGCACTGGGCGAAGCGCCCCCCCGATAATTGCCGCCATGATTCGCATGATCGTCGGCCTGGGCAACCCGGGCACCGAGTACGAGGGCACGCGCCACAACGCCGGCTTCTGGTGGGTGGACGGCGCCGCGAGGCTGCTCAAGGCCAGCCTGCAGCCCGACCGGGCCTACCACGGCCTGGTGGCCAGGGTGAACCGGCCCGGCGGCGAGCCACTGTGGCTGCTGGAGCCGATGACCTACATGAACCTATCCGGCAAGGCGGTGGCGCCGCTGGCACGCTTCTTCAAGATCGCCCCGGCCGAGATCCTGGTGGTGCACGACGAACTGGATGTGGCACCCGGCCAGATGAAGCTCAAGCAGGGCGGGGGCAATGGCGGCCACAACGGCCTGAAGGACATTCAGGCCCAGCTCGGCTCGGCCGACTTCTGGCGCCTGCGCCTGGGCATCGGCCACCCGGGCGTGCGTGCCGAGGTGGTGAACTACGTGCTGCGCAAGCCGCCTGCGGACGAACGCGACGCGATCGAGCGCTGCGTCGAGGATTCCCTGAAAGTCATCGATTTGTTGATGGCGGGTGAGATGGAGCGTGCGACGATGAAGCTTCACGCCAAACCACCACGGCCCAAGCCGCCGCGGCCGGTTGGCGATGCTTCGCCACCACCCACCTCGCCGGAACCGGAATGAAAGCACCGCTTGCCGCCAGCTTGATCCTTGCCAGCATGGCGTCGGCTGGCGCGACCACCGTCTACCGCTGTGGCCAAACCTACCAGCAGGTGCCTTGCGCGGGCGCCTCGGCGGTGGAGGTGGCGGACCCGCGGAGTGCCGACCAGCGCAAGAGTGCCAGGGAGGCGGCTGAGGCCGACCGCCGGCAAGCCAAGGACATGGCGGCTGAACGGCGAGAACACGAGAAGACCGCCACATCGCAGCGTGCGCCGATGGGCATCCTGGTCAAGCCGGCGGACGAACCGGCCAGTTCCGCAGCAGCCGACGCCAAACCCAAGCCCGGCAAGCGTGGCCACCGCAAGGACAAGCCCGACACCGATCTGCCACGTTATGTGGCGCCGCCGGCAGCAGGCAACAAATAGACCGATCTCAGGTGCGGGTGGCCGCCATCAGCGCGTCGTACTTGCGCTGGAGCTGCTCTCGGCTCTCGACGACGTCCGGATTCAGCGGTATGCACTCGACCGGGCAGACCTGCACGCACTGCGGCTCGGGGAAGTGGCCGACACATTCGGTGCAACGCTTCGGGTCGATGACATAGAACTCCTCGCCCATCGAGATCGCATCGTTGGGGCATTCGGGTTCGCAGACATCGCAGTTGATGCACTGATCCGTGATCATCAAGGCCATCGGGCGGGTTCCTACTCGCGAGGCTGGGCCACGCGCTCCTTCAGACGTTCGAGCACGGAGGGTGCCACGAACTTGGAAACATCGCCGCCGAGAGTGGCAATCTCGCGCACGAAGGTGCCGCTGACGAATTGGTACTGATCACTGGGCGTCAGGAACAAGGTCTCGACCTCGGGCATCAGTTGGCGGTTCATCCCGGCCATCTGGAACTCGTATTCGAAGTCACTCACCGCGCGCAGCCCTCGCACCACGACCCTGCCCCCGTTCTCGATCACGAAATCGCTGAGCAGGCCGCGAAAGGCAATCACCTCCACGTTGCCATAGGGCCGGGCCAGTTCGCTGGCGATATCCAGACGCTCGGCGATGGTGAACATGGTTCGCTTGTGATGACCGGCCGCGACAGCCAGGATCAAGCGGTCGAACAGGCGGCTCGCGCGCCGCATCAGATCTTCATGGCCAAGCGTCATCGGGTCGAAGGTGCCCGGGTAGACGGCGGTCAGGGGCTGGGCGGTGGTCATTGGCGCGGCCTCGTTCACGGGTGACGGCGGTCGGAGTGTAGGGTGTCGGCGCTCTGGAACAGCGTGAAGTGCACCGCCCCGGCACGGCCCGCCCGGTACGGCACCAGGCCGGCAGGTTGTTCGGCCGGCGCAGGCTCGCCCGACTCCAGGTAGACCCAGCCACCCGGTGCCAGCAGCCGCACGGACCGGGTCAGCGCCTGAAGTGCCCAGCCGGAATCGAACGGTGGGTCGAGGAGCACCAGATCGAAGCTGGCCGGCGCGGCGCTCGCCAGCAGGCTCATCGCGTCGCCACGCTGCACACGAAGGGCGCTGGCCTTGAGCCGCTCGCGGGAGGCGTTGAGCAGGGCCACGAGCTGGGCATCCTGCTCCAGCAGCAGCACCTCGGCGGCGCCACGCGACGCGGCCTCGAAGCCCAACGCGCCCGAGCCGGCAAAGGCATCCAGCACGCGCCAGCCGCTCAGATCCTGGCCCAGCCAGTTGAACAGGGTCTCGCGGACGCGGTCGGGGGTGGGCCTGAGACCGGGTTTGTCCGCCACCGGCAACAGGCTGCGCCGCCACTGTCCGCCGACGATGCGCACCTCGTGGCGCGGCGCGCCGCCACGTTTCATGTGAACCCCCTACGGCGCTGAGCGCCGGTCCCCCTGAGGGGGAGCGCGCGCCTCGGGAACGGCCCGTCGGCGCTCACAACCGCACCGGCACGCCGGCGCGGGCCAGCACGGCCTTGGCCTGGCCGACGGTGAACTCGCCGTAGTGGAAGATGCTGGCGGCCAGCACCGCATCGGCGCCGCCGACCTGGATGCCCTCGACCAGGTGCTCCAGCGCACCGACACCCCCCGAGGCGATCACCGGCACAGGCACCGCGTCGCTCACGGCGCGGGTCAGTTCCAGGTCGAAGCCGATCTTGGTGCCGTCGCGGTCCATGCTGGTCAGCAGGATCTCGCCGGCGCCGTGCTCGGCCATCTGGCACGCCCAGGCCAGCGCGTCCAGGCCCACATTCTTGCGCCCGCCGTGGGTGTACACATCCCAACCCGGGCCTCGGGCAGCAAGGTCGTCGCCATGTCGGCGCTTGGCGTCGATGGCCACCACGATGCACTGGGCGCCGTACTTCTCCGACGCGTCGCGGATGACCTGCGGGTTGGCCACTGCCGCCGAGTTGAAGCTGACCTTGTCGGCACCGGCATTGAGCAGGCGGCGCACGTCGTCGACCGTGCGCACGCCACCGCCCACGGTGAGGGGAATGAAGACCTGCGAGGCCACCGCCTCGATGATGTGCAGGATCACGTCCCGGCCATCGCTGGTGGCGGTGATGTCCAGGAAGGTGAGCTCGTCGGCCCCCTGCTCGTTGTAGCGGGCGGCGATCTCGACCGGATCACCTGCGTCGCGCAGTTCAACGAAGTTGACGCCCTTGACGACGCGCCCGCCGGTGACGTCCAGGCAGGGAATGATCCGTTTGCACAGCATGGGCGGATTGTCGCAGCAGCGCAGGCCGCGGCCTATTGCCGATGCCTGTTGCCACGCCCTCGCTCAAGCGCCGGCAGCTTCGGCGAGTTCGTCAGCTCGGGCCTGGGCCGCCGCGAAATCCAAGGCGCCGGTATAGATCGAGCGGCCGCAGATCACCCCCTCGATGCCCTCTCTCTCCACCGCGCACAGGGCCTCGATGTCGGCGATGCCGGCCAGCCCGCCCGATGCAAAGACCGGGATCGTCAGGGCCTGCGCCAGTTTCACCGTGGCCTCGACGTTGATGCCGGTGAGCATGCCGTCGCGGCCGATGTCGGTGTAGATCACGCCTTCGACGCCGTAGTCCTCGAATTTCTTGGCCAGATCCACCACCTCATGGCCAGTGAGTTTGCTCCAGCCGTCGGTGGCGACCTTGCCGTCCTTGGCATCCAGGCCCACGATGATGTGGCCGCCGAAGGCCGTGCAGGCATCGCGCAGGAAGCCCGGGTTCTTGACCGCGGCGGTGCCGATGATCACGTAGCCCAGCCCGTCGTCCAGGTAGCGTTCGATGGTGTCCAGATCGCGGATGCCGCCCCCGAGTTGCACCGGGATGTCGTCGCCGACCTCCTTCAGGATGGCCCTGATGGCGCCTTCGTTCACCGGCTTGCCGGCGAACGCGCCGTTCAGATCCACCAGATGCAGGCGCCTCGCGCCGGCGTTGAGCCAGCGCCGGGCCATCGCGGCGGGGTCTTCGCCGAAGGTGGTGGAGGCTTGCATGTCACCTTGTTGCAGGCGAACGCAATGGCCGTCTTTCAGGTCGATCGCAGGGATCAGCAGCATGGCTGGTCAGAAACGGTTGAGGATGGGGGAACGCATGGATCGGAGGCGGCGGCGCGGGGCCTGCTCAACGGCAGCCACCGTCGTCGGGTGGTTCACGGCTTCCAGTGCAGGAAGTTGCGGTACAGGGCCAGACCGTGGGCGGCGCTTTTCTCCGGGTGAAACTGCGTGGCAAAAATATTATCTCGGGCCACCGCGCAGGTAAAGCGCAAGCCGTAGTCCGTAGTGCCGGCGCTGTGGTGTTCGTGGGACGGTTCTGCGTAGAAGCTGTGAACGAAGTAAAAGCTGGCTTCGTCGGGCACACCTGCCCAGATCGGGTGCACGGTACCGCCGTGCGGCACCTGGCGGACCTGGTTCCAGCCCATCTGCGGCACCTTGTAGCGGCTGCCATCGGGTTGCAACTTCCCCTCCATTTGGAACCGCCGTACCTGTCCCGGGATCAGCCCCAGTCCGGGTGTGTCCTGCTCCTCGGAGTGGTCGAGCAGCATCTGCATGCCCACGCACACGCCCATCATGGGCTTGCTGGCGGCCGCTTCGAGCACGGCCTCTTTCAGACCGGAGTCGTGCAACTCACGCATGCAATCGCGCATCGCTCCCTGGCCGGGCAGCACGATGCGCTCGGCGCCCCGCACCTCTTCGGGCCGAGAGGTGACGATCACCTCGACACCCGCGCCCGCCGCCACATGCATCACCGCCTGCGACACCGAGCGAAGGTTGCCCATGCCGTAGTCGACCACCGCAACGGTTCTGGTCACAACGAGCCCTTGGTCGAGGGGATCATGCCAGCCGAGCGCGGATCCAGTGTCATCGCCATGCGCAGCGCCCGGCCAAAGGCCTTGAAGATGGTTTCGCACTGATGGTGCGCGTTGTGGCCCTTCAGGTTGTCGATGTGCAGGCTCACCAGCGCATGGTTCGAGAAACCCTGGAAGAACTCGAACGCGAGCTGGGTGTCGAACGCGCCGATCATGCCGGCCTTGAATTCGACTCCCATTTCCAGGCCGGGCCGGCCAGAGAAATCGACCACCACCCGCGACAGTGCCTCGTCCAGCGGCACGTAGGCATGGCCGTAGCGGGTCAGCCCCTTCTTGTCACCGACCGCCTTCGCGACGGCCATGCCCAGCGTGATGCCGACGTCTTCCACCGTGTGGTGGCCATCGATGTGCAGGTCGCCTTGCGCCTCGATGTCGAGATCGATCAGGCCATGCCGGGCAACCTGGTCCAGCATGTGGTCGAAGAAGCCGATGCCGGTGGCCAGCTTCGCCTGCCCGGTGCCGTCCAGATTCACGCGCACGCGGATCTGGGTTTCCTTGGTGTCGCGCTGGACTTCGGCAATGCGGTCAGAGGTCATGGGGTCAGCTCGTCGAGGGCGCCGCGCAGGGCGGCCAGGGTCTGAGGATTTTCTTCCGGCGTTCCGATGGTGATGCGCAGGCAGTTCGCCAGCAACGGGTGCAGCCCGGACACGTTCTTAACCAGCACGCCGCGGGCCTTCATGCCGGCGAACAGGCGGGCTGCGTCCGGTACCCGGGCCAGGATCATGTTGGCTTCGCTCGGGAACGGCTGCACGCCGGGCAGGCGGGAGAGTTCATCGAACATCTTGGCGCGTTCGCTGCGGATGATGGCCGCCTGCTGCGCGTACTCGTCCACGTGTTCCAGCGCGAACAGTGCCGCCTCACAGTTCAGCACGCTCACGTTGAACGGAGGGCGCAGTTTGTCCAGTTCGCCGACCAGCTGGGTGCGGCCCATCAGGTAGCCGATGCGCACCCCCGCCAGGCCGAACTTGCTCATGGTGCGCATCAGCAGCACATGCTCGTGGCGCTTGAGGCGCTCCAGCGAATCGCGCGAGGCAAAGGGCTGGTAGGCCTCGTCCATCACCACCAGGCCGGGTGCCGCGTCGATGACGGCGTCGATCACGCCGTCGTCCCACAGGTTGGCCGTGGGGTTGTTCGGGTAGGCCAGGTAAATGACGGCGGGCTGGTGCTGCCGGACAGCCGCCAGCATGGCCGGGCCGTCGAGCTCGAAATTCGGCGTGGTCGGCACGCCGACAAAGCGCAGGCCCTGCAACCTGGCGCTCATCTCGTACATCACGAAACCCGGGAGCGGCGCCAGCACCACGTTGCCGGGCACGTCCGCGGCCAGTGTGAGCAGGCTGATCAGTTCGTCCGACCCATTGCCCAGCATGATGTCGCACCCGGCGGGCATCTTCGCGTGCTCGGCCAGGGCGTGGCGCAGCAGGTCGCCGCGCTCGGCTGGGTATCGGTTCAGGGCCACCTCGGCCAGACGTTCGCCCAGCTCGCGCCGCAGATCCGGCGGGAGCCGAAACGGGTTCTCCATCGTGTCGACCTTGACCAGGCCGACGCTGTGTTGCACCGCGTAGCCGTGCATGCCCTGCACGTCGGCCCGCAGGTAGCGGGCCATGCGGTCGGTGAGGGTGGTGGTCATGAGGCGGGGGGCGGTGCATCGAGCACCTCGGGGCCGACAAGAAAGGGGTTGAGGACCTGCACGCTGTCGAACTGCTGCTGATGTTGGAGGTCTTCCGACAGCAGATAGCGGCATCCTTGCGCTTGCGCCGCCGCAACGATCAGCGCGTCACAGTATTTGAGTCCATAGCGGCTTTCAACCGACCAGGCTGATTCCACGGTCGCGTGGTCAATGGCCCAGGGTTCCCAGCGCTGATACCGGCGCACCTCGGCCCTTGCATCGCCGGCCGGCATGGCTGGCTTGATCTTGCGTGTGGCATTGACGTAGAACTCGTTGAGCACCTGGGTCGACAGCCGACCCAGCCGTCGCTGCCACAGGCGCTGCAGCCAGGCGATGGCCTGTGTCTGCTTGGCACTGTCGGCGCCGTCCTCGCTGTACAGGAGGACATCAGTGTCGACGAAGACCGCGCTCATCGAGCCGACCCGCGCTCGTGAGCCTGGTCGCGGCTGGGGTAGCGCGAGCCGTCGGACTTCCAGTTGCGTTCACGGCTCAGCCAGTCCTGCATCGCCCGCACATATGCATCGTCGTGCCGCATCTTGTCGGCGAGCATTTCGCCGACCAGACGGGAGACGCTGGTGTTGCGGCGGGCCGCTTCCAGCCTCGCCCAATCGGCGACGCTGTCTTCCATCGTGACGGTGACGTTTTTCATGCGGGCAAAACACGGGGAACACGAAGTTCGTGTTGCACTATTTTCGTGCTGCACGAACTTCGTGTCAACGCTTCAGCCGCATTTCCGCAGCACGTGCATGGGCCTGCAGGCCCTCCCCATAGGCCAGTTCGGCCGCGATGACACCAAGCTTGTGGGCGCCTACTTCACTCACTTCGATCAGGCTGCTGCGCTTCTGGAAGTCGTAGACGCCCAATGGCGACGAGAAGCGTGCCGTACCGGATGTGGGCAGAACGTGGTTGGGCCCGGCGCAGTAGTCACCCAAGCTCTCGCTCGTGTAGGCGCCGAGGAAGATCGCCCCGGCATGCCGCAGTTGCGGCTCCCAGCGGTGCGGCTCCGACGACGAGACCTCCAGGTGCTCAGGCGCGATGCGGTTGCTGATGGCGCAGGCCTCGTCCATCGAGCGGGTCAGGATCAGCGCGCCACGGCCCTCCAGCGACGCACGGATCACCGCCTGACGCGGCATCTCGGGCAGCAGGCGCTCGATGGCCTCGCGCACCTTGGCGATGTATCCCGCGTCCGGGCACAGCAGAATGGATTGCGCCAGTTCGTCATGCTCGGCCTGGCTGAACAAATCCATCGCCACCCAGTCCGGTGGGGTCGAGCCGTCCGCCAGCACCAGGATCTCGCTGGGGCCGGCAATCATGTCGATGCCCACCTGGCCGAAGACACGCCGCTTGGCGCTGGCCACATAGGCGTTGCCGGGGCCGGTGATCTTGTCGACGCCCGGGATGGTGGCCGTGCCGTAGGCCAGTGCGGCCACGGCCTGGGCGCCACCAATGGTGAAGGCGCGGGTCACGCCGGCCACATAGGCCGCCGCCAGCACCAGCGCGTTCTTCTCGCCCCGGGGCGTGGGAACCACCATGATGATCTCGCCCACCCCGGCCACGTGAGCCGGGACCGCGCTCATCAGCACCGACGATGGATACGCCGCCTTGCCGCCCGGAACGTAGATGCCCACGCGGTCCAGCGGCGTGACCTTCTGGCCCAGCAGCGTGCCGTCGTCGTCGAGGTAGCTCCAGCCGCGGCCGCAGGCCTCGAGCTGGCGCTCGTGGTAGCTGCGCACCCGTGCGGCTGCGGCCTCCAGGGCATGCCGTTGCGCCGGCGTGATGGCGTCGAAGGCCTCGCGCAGTTCGTGGCGCGTGAGTTCAAGGTCGCCGAGGCTCGCCGCCTGCACGCCGTCGAAACGCGCCGTGTACTCCAGCACGGCCGCATCACCGCGCGCTTGAACGTCGGCCAGGATGGCTGCAACCCGGTCTTCGATGGCCAGGTCGGCGTCGGCGGACCAATGGCGCAGGCGGGCGAACTCGGTTTCGAAGTCGGCGGAAGCGGTGTCGAGTTGGCGCAACTGGAGCATGGCGGCGGGCCTACTTGGGAATGGCACCGGCAAAGGCGTCGATCATCGGGCGCAGGATCTCCCGGTGCAGCTTCAACGCGGCCTGGTTCACCACCAGCCGGGAGGAGATATCCATGATGCGTTCGACCTCGACAAGGTGGTTGGCCTTCAGCGTCGAGCCGGTGGAGACCAGGTCGACGATCGCGTCGGCCAGCCCGGTCAGCGGGGCCAGTTCCATCGAACCGTAGAGCTTGATCAGATCCACATGCACGCCCTTGTCGGCGAAATGCTGGCGCGCGACGGTGGTGTACTTGGTGGCGACACGGATGCGCGAGCCCTGCTTCACCGCGGCGGCGTAGTCGAAATCGTCGCGCACCGCCACGCTCATGCGGCATTTGGCGATGTTCAAGTCCAGCGGCTGGTACAGGCCCTCGCCGCCATGCTCGAGCAACACGTCCTTGCCCGCCACGCCCAGGTCGGCGCCGCCGTACTGCACGTAGGTCGGCACGTCGGTCGCGCGCACCAGCACCACCTGGACATCGGGCCGGTTGGTCGGCAGGATCAGCTTGCGGCTCTTCTCCGGATCCTCGCTCACGGTGATGCCGGCCGCGGCCAGCAGCGGCAGCGTTTCGTCGAATATGCGGCCCTTGGAAAGCGCCAGCGTGATCATGCGGGCACCCGCTCGATGTCGGCGCCAATGCCACGCAGCTTGGCCTCCATCTGGTCGTAGCCACGATCGAGGTGGTAGATGCGGTCCACGGTGGTGGTGCCCTCGGCCACCAGGCCGGCAATCACCAGGCTCGCCGACGCGCGCAGGTCGGTGGCCATCACTGTGGCGCCAGACAAGCGGCCCACCCCCGTGACCAGCGCCGTGTGGCCGTCGACCTCGATCTTTGCGCCCAGGCGGATCAACTCGTTGACATGCATGAAGCGGTTCTCGAAGATCGTCTCGCTGATCTTCGCCGCGCCCTCGGCGATGGCGTTCACCGCCATGAACTGGGCCTGCATGTCGGTCGGAAACGCCGGGTACTCGCTGGTGCGGAAGCTCACGGCGCGCGGGCGGGCGTCGGCCTGCACGCGGATCCACCCGTCGCCCGGGGTGATGATGGCGCCGGCCTCGCGCAACTTGTCGATCACCGCGTCAAGGTGGCGCGCGTCGGCGTGCAGCAGCGTCACATCGCCACCGGCCGCCGCCACCGCGCACAGGAAGGTGCCGGTCTCGATGCGGTCCGGGACAATGCGGTGGCCCTGGGCCGGCGCGTGCAGCCGCTCGACCCCCTGAATCACCACGCGGTGCGTTCCGTGGCCCTCGATCTTTGCGCCCATGGCGATCAGAAGCTCTGCCAGGTCCGGAATCTCGGGTTCCCGGGCGGCGTTCTCCAGCACCGTTTCGCCGTCCGCCAACACTGCGGCCATCATCAGGTTCTCGGTGCCGGTGACCGTGACCATGTCCGTCGTGATGCGCGCGCCACGCAGGCGGCGCAGGCCGTCGGCGTTCAGCGGCGCCTGGGCCTGGATGTAGCCGTGCTCGACAGTGATTTCGGCGCCCATCAGTTGGAGGCCCTTGATGTGCTGGTCCACCGGGCGCGAGCCGATCGCGCAGCCGCCCGGCAGCGACACGGTGGCGGTACCGAAGCGCGCCAGCAGCGGGCCCAGCACCAGAATGGAGGCGCGCATGGTCTTCACCAGGTCATAGGGCGCCACCGTGGTGGTCACCGGGCCGGCGTCGATGGTGACCTGGTCGGGGTGGGTCTCGGAGCGCTCGGCACGGGCACCCATGTGACGCAACAGTTTCAGCGTCGTGGCCACATCCTGCAGCCGGGGCACGTTGTGCAGCGTCAGCGGCTCGGCGGTCAGCAGGCCGGCGCACAGTTCGGGCAGCGCAGCGTTCTTGGCGCCGGAGATCTGCACCTCGCCGTTCAGGCGGCGGCCGCCGCGGATGAGAAGTTTGTCCATGATCGGGGTGGGTTCGGTGCGGGGTGCCGGGCACGGGCCTGGCGGCATGGCAGCGGCAGAGGGCAGCCGCCGGTGCGGTGGTCAGTGCTGCGTTGCGGCCGGGCTGCCGGACTGCAGGGCCCACTCGGCGGGTGTCAAGGTCTTCATGGACAGCGCGTGGATCTCCTCGCGCATGCGCTCGCCCAGCACGGCATAGACACGCTGGTGGCGGCGAATGCGGGGCAGGCCATCAAACTCCGGTGACACGATGGTCGCGAAGAAATGCTGGCCATCGCCCTCGACCTCGAGGTGCTCGCAACCGAGCCCGGCGGCGATGTAGTCTCGGACTTGGGCAGGGGTGGGTGCGGCCATGATGGCTTCAATTATCCCAGCAAACCAATGCCCTCTGGCGCGCTGGACGGCCGGCATTCAGTGGCGCAGCTTGTAGCCGCTCCGCAAGAGCCGCAACGTGACCGTGGCCACCATGGCCAGAGCCGTGGCCACCACGGCCAGGCTCAGCCAAGGCGAGACGTCGCTGACGCCGAAGAAGCCGCGCCGGAAGCCGTCTACCATGTAGAAGAACGGGTTCAGGTGGCTGGCGGCGAGCCAGAACGGTGGCAGCGAGTGCACCGAGTAGAAGACCCCGGCCAGGAAGGTCATGGGCATCACGATGAAGTTCTGGAACGCCGCCATCTGGTCGAACTTCTCGGCCCAGAGGCCAGCGATCAGCCCCAGCGAGCCCATCAGCGCCGCACCCAGCAGGGCGAACGCGAGAATCCACCCGGGCTGCACGTCGCCCGGTGGCCCGAACCAGACCGTCACCGCCAGCACCCCGGCACCCACCACCAGACCGCGCACCATGGCCGCGCCCACGTAGGCCAGGTACCAGGCCAGCGGCGACAACGGCGAGACCAGCAGGAACACCAGGTTGCCGGTGATCTTGCTCTGGATCAGGCTGGACGAGGTGTTGGCGAAGGCGTTCTGCAACACGCTCATCATCACCAGCCCGGGCACCAGGAAGCTGGTGTAGGCGATCCGGTCGTAGACCTTCACATGGTCTTCCAGCACATGGCCGAAGATCAGCAGGTACAGCACCGCGGTCAACACCGGCGCCCCCACGGTCTGGAAACTCACCTTCCAGAAGCGCAGGATCTCCTTGCGGAACAGCGTGCCGGCACCGGCCAGATGGGAGTTGCCGGTCATGCCACCACCTCCGGCCGCACCGGCGCGGCGTGCATGATGGCCAGAAACACGTCCTCCAGGTCGGCCCGGCCGATCTCCAGGTCTTCCACCCTCACCTGGGCTGTGCGCAGCCGCGCCAACACCTGCTCCACCTCCGTGGCATCGCGGGCAGCGATCTGGGCGATGCGCCCGGTCACGCGCGATCGGGCTGCCAGGTCTTCCGGCAGTGTGTCGTCGGTCTTGAAGCGCAGCATGCTGCCGGCGGTGGCCGCCAGCAGGTTGTCCGTGCGATCGAGCGCCACCACCCGGCCTTGCTTGAGCATCGCGATGCGGCCGCACAGCGCCTCGGCCTCCTCCAGGTAGTGCGTCGTCAGCAGCACGGTGTGGCCCTGCTTGTTGAGCTTGGCAATGAACTGCCAGAGGGTCTGGCGCAGTTCCACGTCCACCCCGGCTGTGGGCTCGTCGAGCACGATCACCGGCGGGCGGTGCACCAGCGCCTGGGCCACCAGCACGCGGCGCTTCATGCCGCCGGAGAGCTGGCGCATGTTGGCACCGGCCTTGTCGGCCAGGCCCAGGCCGGCCAACAACTCGTCGATCCAATCGTCGTTGTGTTTGACGCCGAAGTAGCCGTTCTGGATGCGCAGGGCCTCGCGCACCGAGAAAAACGGATCGAAAACGAGCTCTTGGGGCACGACGCCCAGGGCATGACGGGCCTGGGCGTAGTCGGCCACCACGTCGTGGCCCATCACCGATACACGGCCCTCCGAGGCCCGCGCCAGCCCGGCGAGGATGCTGATCAAGGTGGTCTTCCCGGCGCCGTTCGGGCCCAGCAGGCCGAAGAACTCGCCACGCTGGATGTCGAACGTGACGCTGTCGAGTGCACGCAAGGTGCCTCGGGCGCCGGCGTAGATCTTGGTGACGCCCTGAAAGGAGACTGCTGGCATAAGTGTGGCGATTGTAGGGAGCGCCCCCAAGGCCACGCCCGCCTGGGGATGCTAGATTGGCCGCCCATGCCCACGAAGAAGCCCCGCCGCACCGCCGAGCGCATCCTCGAGGTCACACTCGACCTGTTCAACCGCTTCGGCGAGCCGAACGTGTCGACCACACTGATCTCGGCCGAACTGGGCATCAGCCCGGGCAACCTGTATTACCACTACCCGGCCAAAGACGAGCTGATCAACTCGCTCTTCGACCGCTACGAGAAGTCCCTCAACGAGTTGCTCAACGCCGCCGACGGCGTGCGCAACGTGGAGGACGCGTGGCTGTTCTTCCACATGATGTTCGAGTTGATCTGGGGCCACCGCTTCCTGTATCGCGACCTGAATGACCTGCTGAGCAAGAACCGCCGCCTCGAGACCCACTTCCAGTTCGTGCTGAAGAACAAGACCCGCGCCGTCGAAGCGGTGCTGTCCGGGCTGACCCGTGGCAGCGCGATGCGCCTGGCCCGCGCCGATTCCGCCGCCGTGGCCACCGCGATGGTGGTGGTGCTCACCTACTGGCTCAGTTACGAGTACGTGCGCGAGCCGCGCAAGGCGCTCGAGCCCGAGAACGCCGCAGCCACGCTGGCCCGCGGCGCCTGGCATGTGCTGTCGATGCTCGGCCCCTACCTGGAGCCCGAGGCACGAGAACACCTCCATACCCTGGCCGGCCCCTATCGGGCCGCCTGAACAACGATCACCAACACCACCAAAACAGGAGACAAACATGGCCAAGTGGACCGCCTTCCCGTACGACGCCGACGACTACACCTACGACGCTGCGGCGCTGAAGAAGCACTGGGCCCGGTTGCACGCCGGCGACGCCGAGCCCTGGCCCAAGGACGAGGCGGTGCTGGCCGCCTGGGCCCTGTTCCACGCGGGCCAGTTCCAGAAGGCGGCCGACGCGGGGTTGAAGGCCGGTGGCGCCGGCCTGGTGGTGGCGCACAAGGCCCAGGGCATCTACGCCAACTACCTGGAGAAGAGCGAGAAGACCAAGCTGGCGCTGTTCCTCGAGGTGGCGGAGCGCGCCGAGGCCCACGCCGCAGCAGAACCCAAGAACCCCAACGCCTGGTATTTCATGGCCTACGCACTGGGCCGCTACAGCCAGGGCATCAGCGTCGCGAAGGCGCTGGCCCAGGGGCTGGGCAGCAAGGTCAAGAATGCGCTCGAAACCGCCATCCGGCTGCAACCCAAGCATGCCGACGCGCATATCGCGCTGGGCGCCTTCCACGCCGAGGTGATCGACAAGGTCGGCAAGCTGCTGGGCAAGACCCAGGGCGCCGATGCCGCCACCGGCCTCAAGCTCTACAAGGAAGCCCTGAAGCTGAACCCGACCAGCGCCATCGCGATGGTCGAGTACGCCAACGGCCTGGTCATGCTGGAGGGCGACAAGCGCATGGCCGAAGCCGAGAAGCTCTACGCAGACGCCGCCGCCTGCACCCCGCTGGACGCGATGGAGCGGCTGGACGTGGAGATGGCCAAGGCCGAGTTGGAGGATTGAGCCGGGGCGCTCGGCTGAGCCCTGTTAGGCTCGGCCGATGACGGCCCGCCCCCCAGACACTCCGCGCGCGCGCCCGCCCATGAGCCACACGCTCGCGGCGGTGGTGATGGCGCTGCTGCTGGGCCTGCAACCGGTCACCACCGACCTGTACCTGCCGGCCCTGCCGCTGCTGGCGCGCGAGTTGGCCGCACCGATGTCCGCGGCGCAGCTGACCATGTCGCTGGTGCTGCTGGCCTTCGGCTTCGGCCAACTGCTCCTTGGCCCGCTGTCGGATCGCTTCGGCCGCCGTCCAGTGCTGCTGGGCGGCCTCGCCCTGCACGCCTTGGCCAGCACCGGTGCCGCGATGTCGTCGACCATCGGCATGCTGATCGCCTTCCGGGCGCTGCAGGGCGTGGGCCTGGCCGCCTCGGTGGTCTGCGCGCGGGCCATGGTGCGTGACCTGTACGAGCCGCAGGAGGGCGCGCACGTGATGGCCTGGGCCCTGTCCGGCCTGGGGGTCATCGCGCTGCTGTCGCCCATCCTCGGTGGAGCACTCACCGGCTGGCTGGGCTGGCGCGCGCCCTTGTCGGCGGTGGCGATGATCGGCGGCTTGTCGGCCATCATCGTGGCGTGGCGGGTGCCCGAGACGGCCCGCCGGCGCGACCCCCGCGCCCTGGCGCCGGGGCCGCTCGCTCGCAACTGCCTGGCCGTGCTGCGACACCCCGGCTTTCGCGCGTGGGCGAGCCTGGTGAGCGCCACCTATGGTGGGCTGTTCATGCTTCTGGCCGGCTCCTCATTTGTCTACATTGGGGTGCTGGGCCTGTCGCCCTGGTGCTACGGGCTGGCCATGGCATCGGCGTCGCTGTCGTACCTGCTGGGCACGTTCCACTGCCGCCGGTTGCTGGCGCGGCGGGGACTGGCGGGCGCCGTTCGCCAGGGCGCCCTGTTCACGCTGGCCGGCGGCCTGGGCATGGCGGCGCTCGGGCTCACAGACCACCACGAGATCGCGGGCGTGCTGGTGGCGCACTGGCTCTACAGCTTTGGCCACGGCATCCACCAGCCCTGCGGGCAGGCGGGCGCGGTAGGCGCCTTCCCGCAATCGGCCGGCGTGGCGTCGGCCCTGGCCGGCTTCCTTCTGGCCCTGGCCGCTTTCGGCGCTGGCCTGTGGCTGGGCGTCGCGCTGGATGGCACGTTGCGGCCATTGGGTCTGGGCCTGGGGTTCTGGGCCATCGTCACCGCCACCATCGCCTGGACGCTGGTCCAGCGACACGGCGAACAGTTCGCGCCGAGAACTGCATGAACCTGGAGTGGATCGGCCTGGCTGGGCCCACCGCGTCGGGCAAGACCGGCATCGCGCTGCAGCTCGCGGAGCGGGTCCCGCTGGAGATCGTCAGTGTCGATTCGGCCCTGGTCTACCGTGGCATGGACATCGGCACCGCCAAGCCCACTGCGGCCGAGCGGGCCGCCGTGCCCCACCATCTGATCGACCTGATGGATCCGCGCGATGCCTACTCGGCCGCTGCTTTCGCCACGGACGCGCAGCGCCTGATCGGCGAGATCCGCGCACGCGGGCGTCTGCCTCTGCTGGTGGGTGGCACCATGCTGTACTTCAAGGCCCTGGTCGACGGGATCGACCCCCTGCCTGGCGCCCACCCGGGCGTGAGGGCCGAACTCGACGCCACGGCCGCTGAGCTCGGATGGCCAGAGATGCACCGGCGGCTCGCTGCCGTCGACCCCGTCACGGCCGCCCGCCTGGCGCCGAACGACGCGCAGCGCATCCAGCGGGCGCTGGAGGTGTACCGGCTCACCGGCCAGCCGCTTTCCAGCTTCCATTCGCGCGGCACGGCACCGGTGCCGGCACCGAAGCACCTGCTGTTGTCGCTCGAACCTGCCGAACGCGGGTGGCTGCACGGCCGCATCGCGCAGCGCTTCGACAACATGCTGCACAGTGGCTTCCTGGACGAGGTGCGGGCCTTGCGCGCACGCGGTGACCTGCACCCAGGGCTCCCATCGATCCGCTGCGTCGGCTATCGCCAGGCCTGGGAGGCACTGGACGCCGGGCTGGAAAGTACCGTGCTGGGCCTGACGCTGCGCGAGCGTGGCGTGGCCGCCACCCGCCAGCTCGCCAAGCGGCAGCTCACCTGGCTGCGCGGCATGGCCCGTGAGGTGGTGGTGGCAGACAACCCGGCTGCGGCGCAACAGGTCCTGACCAAGGTTGGCCGGGCCCTGGCTTGATTCGCGTCAATTGGCTGCGGCCAGCGCGCTCCTAAAGTGCCGCATGCCTGTCACCCTTTACGACCGCGACAGTCACCGCTGTCTCATGTTCACAGACCTCGGCCACGCGCCCGGTCAGGAGCAACACGCCGACGAAGCGGTGCAATCGAACCAGTTCCTGATCGTGGACCAGGACACCGGCGCGATCATCGATCCCGGGGGCAACCTCGCCTACAGCGAGTTGTACCTGGCGATGACCCGGCACTTCCCGCCGCAGCGGCTGTCGGCCCTGCTGGCCTCGCATGCCGACCCGGACATCATCGCCTCGCTGGACCGCTGGACCACCTCGACCCAGGCCAAGATCTACGTGTCGACGGTCTGGGAGCGTTTCGTGCCGCACTTCTGCAAGCCTGGCAAGACCGCAGGCCGGATCGTCGGCATCCCGGATGCGGGGATGCGCATCCGCATCGGGCGCAGCGACCTGATCGCCCTGCCGGCGCACTTCCTTCACGCCGAGGGCAACTTCCAGTTCTACGACCCGGTGAGTCAGATCCTGTTCTCGGGCGACCTGGGCGTCTCGCTGGTCGGCGGGCAGGTGGCCCGGCAGCCGGTGGACTCGTTGTCGCCGCTGCTGCCCGCGATGGAGCGTTTCCACCGCCGCTACATGGTCTCGAACAAGGTGCTGCGCCTGTGGGCGGACATGGTGCAGGGCCTGCCGATCCGCATGATGGTGCCGCAACACGGCGCGCCTCTGATGGGCCCGGCGGTAGGCGAGTTCATCGCCTGGGCGCGCGAGTTCAAGTGCGGGATCGACCTGATGAACGCCGCGGACTACCGCATCCCTGCCTAGCCCGAATCGCCGCTGGCGGTCACGCCAGACGGAACACCGACACGGCCTGAACGAGTTGCTGCGCCTGCTGCTTCAGGCTTTCGGCTGCCGCAGCGCTTTCCTCAACCAGGGCCGCATTCTGCTGCGTGGCTTGGTCCATCTGGGTCACGGCCTGGCTGACCTGCGACACGCCGTTGCTCTGCTCGCCACTGGCCGAACTGATCTCGCCGACGATGGCACTGACCCGCCCCACTGCGGCGACGATCTCTTCCATGGTGTGCCCGGCCTGATCGACCAGGGTGGTGCCGGTCTCCACACGTTCGACGCTCGCGCTGATGAGTGAATTGATTTCCTTGGCCGCAGCAGCACTGCGCTGGGCCAGGCTGCGCACTTCGCTGGCCACGACGGCAAAGCCGCGACCCTGCTCACCGGCACGGGCCGCTTCCACGGCCGCATTCAACGCCAGGATGTTGGTCTGGAACGCAATGCCGTCGATGACGCTGATGATGTCGGCAATCCTTCGGCTGCTTTCGTTGATGCCCTTCATGGTTTGGACCACCTGGCCCACGACCTCACCGCCCTTCGTCGCCACGGTGGCGGCTCCTTGGGCCAGATGATTGGCCTGGCGCGCGTTGTCGGCGTTGTTGCGCACAGTAGAACCCAACTGGTCCATGGTGGCCGCTGTCTGCTGCAGCGCGCTGGCCTGCTGTTCGGTACGGTTCGACAGATCCTGATTGCCATCGGCGATCTGGGCGCTGGCAGTGGCGACGCTTTCCGACCCCTCGCGAACCTGGCGCACGGCGTGGGCCAGGCCGTCCTGCATCACACGCAGGCTGGCCATCAGGCTGCTGGTGTCGCCGGACTTCACCACGATCGTCGAACTCAGGTCGCCCGCGGCAACCGCACGCGCCAGATGAACCGCGGTGGCGGGCTCGCCACCCAATTGCCCGACGATGCTTCGCGTCATCTGAAGCGCCATCGCCGTGCCAAGCGCCAGGGCCAGCCCGACGAGGCTCATCACCAGGGTGCGGGTCTGCAGGTACGTGGAGGAGGCAGCCTCGGCGGCGGCCTGCCCGCCTGCAAAATTGAACTGGCTGATGGCGGTCAGCGCCCCGAGCGTCTCGTCCAACGCCATCGCACTGGCGCCATCGCTGATGTCGGCTGCGTCCGCCTGCTTCGCCTCGCGCCCCAAGGCAGTCACCTGCCCGCTGAACTTCTGGTAGGAGGCCCATCCAGTTTCGACGGCCGCCAGCAGCTTGGTTTCCTCCTCGCCAACGGCCAACACCTTGTACGCCGCCAACGATTCGACGACCGCCTTCGCAGAGGCAACCATCTTCTCTTCGTATTCGGTGTGGTAGCTCTTGTCACTCGTGCGGCTGTGCTTGACCTCCATCTCGCGCATCTCGACCACCGACAGCCGAGCTTTCGCGAGATGGCCCACGCCCTCCAGCCATTTGTGGGCCAACTCATGGGCCCGGGCGTCCACTTTGGCCATCGACCACAGCGACACGGCGCCGACCATGGCCGTGAGCAGCAGGACCGAGGCGAATGCGCAGGCCAATTGCTTGCCCACTCCCAGGCGCGAAAACACACCCATCAGATTGGCCAGCTTCTTCATGTGATGCGCCCCAGGCAAAGTTGGGTGTGGTGCGGGCTCGTCAGGCTCACTTCTTGTGGCCGATGTAGCTCACGCCGATGATCTTGCCGCCGGCATCCTTGATCGGGTTGTAGCA
>Ga0075156_10000530_pt1 | contig 19504 bp, 18 predicted proteins | sample JI81AbrownDNA_FD_70966 | JGI IMG/M metagenome (GOLD analysis project Ga0075156, IMG submission 70966) | Wastewater effluent complex algal communities from Wisconsin, to seasonally profile nutrient transformation and Carbon sequestration -... | ecosystem: Engineered > WWTP > Effluent > Algae...
CCGCCCGCATCCGGTTGCGATAGCCAACGATCGCAACCTCATCGTCGTCGTCGGGGATCGGCTGCAGCCGAAGATTTGCCGCTGGCCGTACGGTCGCTGCCGCCGCAGAGTTCGGAACGACCAGTCCGGGGCTGACGGTCAGCACAAGTGACGCCGCAGCGCCGACCGTCATGGCGCGACGGTTTGAGCGCCTGGAACGGCCTCCCGTGTGCGTACCCCTATCTGCCACGCTTCACCCTTACTCGGACGCTCGCTATTGGCAAGGGCTAGTCGGGTCTCATCGAGTTTCTTGACGCATTGTTTACCTTCCCTTCTACCCGTGGGACACAATTCGGGCTGTGAGCAGGGACCGATTGAACGACAAGCCTTCGTGGTCAATCGTTGGTGTTGCCCTCGCCGCCCTGGGCTACGTCGCTTCAATGACCCCGTCGCTGTTGCCGAGACCCACAGCAACGCAGGTCATGGCGAGCACCCTTGTCGCAATGACGATGTACACAATCGGAGCGATCATCCAAGGAACCATCGGCGCCATTCGTCGATCTCGAAGATCGGGCGCTGGCGAACCCGACGAACCACGCACGCAAGCGCGCTGGATAGCCACCGTGATCATCCTGGTCGTCGCCGCAGGATTCACTCCCCTGTGCGTGTCGTGGCAGTCAGAACAATTCGCGAAGACCGGAGTCCCGGGCGGCCCGCCGAATCTCTTCCTGGTGATCATCGCGACGCTGGCCGCTTGTCTGGGACTGCTGTACCTGGCGCGCGGGCTTCGCGCAATTGGCCGATCCATCGCCACCAAGATCGGTCGCCGAACTTCGTGGCCGTTCACCGTGCGAACGCTGCTTGGTGGCATCTCGGTGTTTGTTGGCGTGCTCGTAGTAGTGGCCGCGGGACTGGCGCTCAGCATGGTCTTCTTCAACAAGATGAACAACTCAACCGCAGGGCAGACACCCCCTAGCTCCACCCTTCGCAGTGGCGGCCCCGGATCTGTTGTTCCGTGGCAGAGCCTGGGCAATGAGGGACGGGACTTCGTTTCTGGCGGCCCCTCACCCAGCCAAATCCAGACAGTGACCCAACGCCCAGCGTTGGAGCCGATCAGGATCTACACGGGTCTGGAATCCGCGAATTCACTGCAGGACCAAGCGAACCTCGCGCTCGAAGATCTCAAACGGGCCGGTGGGCTCAAGCGCAAGGCGATCATCGTCTACACACCATCAACCAACGGACTTGTCGATCCGACGGCATCCGAAGCCGCCGAATACGTCATGGGTGGCGATGTCACCTCTGTCTCGATGCAATACACAGTGCTGCCGTCATTCCTGTCGATCATGCTGAGCCAAAGCACGTCTCTGGACTCCGGAACCATCTTGTTCCAGACAGTTCGAAACGCTATTGACCAGCTGCCCGTCAGCGCCCGACCAAAGTTGTACGTCTACGGTGAAAGCCTCGGGGCATTTGGATCCCAGGCACCATTCACCAATCTCGGGATCGAAGGCCTCACCAACCAGGCAGACGGCGCATTGTGGGCGGGGCCTCCAGCCAATAGCGCCTACTGGCAGCAGATCAGTGCCATGAGCACATCAGGGCCGACCTGGGCTCCGATCGTCGAGGACGGTTCCGTCATTCGATTCGCGGCAGACGAGGCGGGCCTGGCACAACCTCCGAGCGTGTGGGGTCCGAAGCGGGGTGTCTTCCTTCAGAACGCAACTGACGCCGTCGTCTGGTGGAGTCCAAACCTGATCGCCTCGAGGCCCGGCTGGCTCAATTCCCCACGGGGCCCTGACGTACCGGCTGCTATGCAGTGGTTCCCGCTCCTCACGTTTGAACTGGTGCTCGTCGACATGCCTGCCGCGGGAGCTATGCCACCGGGGATCGGACACGACTACCTGCCGAACATCGGTCCGGCGTGGGTCAGCGTGTTGTCGCAGCCGAATTGGTCGCCGGCCGACACCGCGCGACTGCAGGTTGCGTTAGGTGCGCAGTAACCAGCGCTAAGGCGTCGCTACTGCTTGTGCGGAAGGAGTAGCGGCCGAAGTCGGAGTCGGGTCAGGCGACGGTTCAGCCGATTTCTCTGGCTTGGCTGCGGGCACCTTCGCTTTGTCCTTCGCCTTCTGCTTTGCCTTCTCCTTGGCCTGTGCGTCGGCCTTTGCCTTGTCCTTCGCCTTCTGCTTGGCTTTCGCCTTGGCAAGTGCGGCATCCGACGGCTTCAAAGAACCGAGCGAGCCACCGACTGCGTCGTAGCGGCCGTACATCGGACCCTGCTCATTGGAGTACAACGAGGCAACGATCTGTTGCTTGTACGCGCAAACCCATGGAGCCCAGCCCCGGTCGCGATAGATCGCGCCAGCTGCCTTGACGTTGATCACCGGATTCAGCGCCGCCACCTGTGCGGCCTTGGTATCGGCGAAGCTCACGCCAATGGTTCGCAAAGAGCCTTGGAGTGTTCCCGCATCGTTGAGTTGAAACACGCCCCAGTCTGTTGTGCCGTCTGGGTTGGTGTCGCCAATAATCGACCTCTGGCCCGATTCGCATTGAGCAACGGCCATGGCATTGCCGATCTGGTCCTTCGGGAAGTTCTTCTTGACGAGCTTCAGCAGTTCCTTCTGCGAGACAACCTTCTTGACGGCAGGTTCAGGTGCTCCAGGCTTTGCCGGGTTGGCGGCCGCTGCCTGTGCCGGTGCCGCCACTGCCACGCCTGGTGCTGGCGCCACTGGGATTGGAATGCCGACGGCAACATGGGCACCAAGCGGACCGCCTGATGGTTGGGCGAGGGCCGAATTCACCACCGCAGCACGAATCGCAGGGTTGACTTCGGCATCATCTGCCTGGGCCGAGACGGCTGCTGCGAACGTCGGAACCGCAACAACAATTGCAGCACCCAGGACTGCTCCCGAGACCTTTGCTGCCTTGCCAACTCGACTCATGGAATTCGAAACCTTCACGACTTACTCGCCGACCCCACTGTTCTGACTCGTTCCGGTGGCACCCACTCAAACGGGGCACACAGTTCTCCAAGACCCATCACACGCCACAGACTGCGGTTGTTGCGACTCGACCAACGAATTACTGCCCCTGTGGATCCATTCAAGTGGGCTATTCGTCTGAAGTTAGGAGGAATGCACTTACGTAGCGTGACTATCCGGGGAACGGAGGGGGAAATGTCGCTGTCGAACAGGCCACGGCTGGCCTCTCTAGCCGTCTCCCTCGTCGGTGTGGGTGCCGTAGTGATGGGTGTCACTGCGTGTGATCCTCCCGACTTTGCACTCTCGGTTCCGTCTGCATACAAGTCGTACTTCCAGATTGCTGCCAAACGGTGTCCCAGCGTCCTGACGCCTGAAAGCCTGGCCGCGCAGGCTTCGACCGAAAGCGGCTTCAACCCGCGCGCAGTGTCGCCAGCAGGTGCTCAGGGCCTTATGCAAATCATCCCCGAGGTGTGGGCGGTGTATGGAACCGATGCCAACGGAGACGGGCGCGCCGATCCGTTCACACCCGCCGACTCGGTGGCCACCTCTGCTAAGTACAACTGCTACCTATCGAGCAAGGTCAATGTCATCGGCGGGGATCAGACTGAACTCCGACTCGCGGCATACAACGCGGGGCTTGGGGCAGTCGAAAAGTACGACGGGGTTCCGCCCTACCCGGAAACACAGAACTACATCAAGCGAGTTGCCAAACGCACTGAGGCATTTTCTGACGATTTCGCGCCCGCCAGTTCCAGCAAGCGGGCGTAACGCGGGCAGCAACATCCGATTGGCTGCCAAGAGTCGACAACGCCGGGGCAAAGCGGGAAGCTTGACCCATGAAGAAACTACTGCTTGTTGTTGTCGTTGTTGCCGCCGTCGCTGGGGTCGGAATCCTGATCAGCAAGAAGGCTGGGCAAGGCGAGATCGAGGCATAACCGTTTCGTCTCAGCGTCACTCGGTGCTGACGGCCTCGAGGACGTTCAGACGCGCCGCTCGGTAAGCAGGTCGCAGCCCAGCCAAGACACCAACCAGGGCTCCGATCAGACCGACCACGACCAACTGGTCGATCGGCAAGGCGAACCTGGCAACCTCCTGCTCGACTCCCACCGCTTTCATGAGTGCCCACCCGAGCACAATTCCGAGCACGAGCCCACCGACGGTTCCGAAGATCGCAATGATCAAGGATTCCCACCGCACCATTGACCGGGCTTGGCTGCGCGTCTGACCAACTGCGCGCAGCAGGCCGAGTTCGCGCGTGCGTTCATGAATCGACAGCGACAGCGTGTTCGCGATCCCCATCAACGCAATGATGATGGCCAAGATCAACAGCACGTAAACGATGTTGAGCAGTTGATCAATCTGACCAGCAGCGCTCTGCACAAATTGATCGCGTGTTTCGACCTGGCCGGCCCCGTACTTGTCCGCAACAACCTGAATCTGTTGTTGGACGGCCGACTCCGACGCGCCTGGGGTGAGCCCAATCAGCAGGGTGTTGTAGCTCAGCTGTTTGACGTGTTTGGCATAGATGGCCGTGGAGATGATCGCGCTTCCGACGAACTCCTCGCCGTCGTAGATCGATCCGACGGTCATGTTCTCCAGCGATCCGTCAGCAAAAGCGACGACGACCTTGCTGTCGATGTTCAGTCCGTTCTGGTCTGCGGTATCCCGAGACACCGCGAGCTGACGAGGCGTCAGCGAACTCACCGGTTCGCCGGTGCCGGGCAGCTCAAGGAGTTGACCAAGCTGCTTTGGCTCCGAGACCGTCACATTGAGCTGCTTGTTGTTGGCCAACACCGTGCCGCGTGCCAAGGAGGCCTGTGTCTGTACGCCTGGGACCTTGGCGATCTCCGCGAACATCTGTGGACTGAAACCAGAGCCATTGAAGCTCTGAGACGACATGACCAGTTCGCCCTTGAAGGAGCCAGCGACACTGACGTCGATCGAGGTCTTGATGGATGCCGCGAAGATCGTGAACAACGTGACAACGCAGACCCCAACGAGTAGCGCTGCAGATGTGTTGGCCGTCCGCTTCGGATTCCTGACGGCATTTCTGGCCGCCATCCGACCGGAGACGCCTCGGAACCACCCGATAGGCGCACCGAGGACTCGCCCAACGGGGCGGGCGGCAATTGGTGCGAAGATCAGATAGCCGATGAAGGTCAGCGCGGCACCGACAGCCGTTCGCTGCAGCACCAAGGTTGTGTCTGGCAAGAGCAGGCTCGTGACTATTCCCAGCCCAAGCAGCATCACGATCAAACCGAGCCAGAATCGAATCCGCGAGGTACTCGAGCGGTCAACTGAAACATCCCGCAGCGCGGCCAACGGCTTCACACGTGAAGCGCGGATCGCAGGCAGAACGCTCGCCGCAACCGTGACGACGACGCCAATGATTAGTGAAAAGATGACGGTTCCGGTCGTCACCGTCAAGCCGCCGGCGGGCAACCCGAACCCGACAGCATCGAGTAACGACTTCAGGCCGGCAGCAAGCAAGATGCCGATTCCGAGACCAACAACGGATGCCACAACGCCGATCAGCAACGACTCCAACGTCAGCGATCGCATGATCTGGGCGCGCGAAGCTCCGATGGCCCGCAGCAGCGCCGACTCGCGGGTTCGTTGAGCCACGATCACCGCGAAGGTGTTGTAGATGCTGAAGGTCGCAACTATCAAAGCGATCGCGGCGAACAGGAGCAGAAACGTTCGGAAGAATCCCAGGAATCCACTTTCGATTTGTTGCGTCTGATCGGCGGTGAGTTGGCTGCCAGTGACCGCACGAGTTCCAGGGGGCAGCACCGGCGTCACGGCTGCCAGCAATTGATCTTGACTGACCCCCGGTTTGCTCTGCAGAGCGATCGCATTCACCATCCCAGGTGACCCCAGGTACTTCTGCGCTTGAGCAAACGTCAGGCCGGCGTACGTAGTGCCGCCGAGGCTGTCGGCGCTGCCAAAGGTCGCGATGCCGACGATGGTCACCGGGACTAGTTCTGGCGTGCGCAAGGTCGTCTTGTCGCCGACCTTGAGGTTTCCGGCAGTTGCGGCGCCCTGGTCAATGACCACCTGGCCGTCCGCAGTCGGCGGCACCCCTTGGATGATTCGGTACGGATTTAGTGCAGGGCTAGTAATCCAGTTGCCAGCCAAAGTCGGAGGCCCGTTTCCTCCGATCGGCTTGCCATCAGCGCCGGTAATCTGGCCTGTCCCCTGAATCGTCGGTTCGGCCGTCTGCACCTCGGGGACACCGGCCAACGTCGATGTCAGTGACTCCGGGATCAATCCAACCTGTGTGCGCCCACCGCTGCCAATGGTTTCTGAACTCTGAACGACAACGTCGGTTCCAGCGTTTGCCGAGGTGAAGATGTCATCAAATGCTGCCCGCATTGTGTCCGTCAGGACGAGGGTGCCAGCCAAGAACGCGACACCGAGCACCACCGCAGATGCCGTCCCGATCAGCCTTCGCTTGTGACTCAGCAGATTCTTAAGAGCGATCCTCCACACGTGGTGCACCTCCTTCGGCGAATGTTGTGACTGCACCGTACCCGCCGGCAATGTCGGCGATGAACACACGCGCGGTCCAGCGGGTCGACTCGTTACCCAGTTCGCCGATTCATCTGCCGTCAATCTGATGTTCGGCAAACCGTCCTCGCTCCCGGATGAGCGATCTACCTAACTCTGTGATCGTCGTGTCATACCGACGAGGACAGGACTCACATGAGCAAACTCAAGCGACCAGACGCGATCCAGAAGATGATGACGGAGGCGAGTTCACACCTCCCTGATGCCACGACTGCCTTCTACACCTTGGTGTCGGCCAACCCCAGCGCGCGGCCCGCACTGGCCGAGAAGCTAGCCGCCATCGAACAGGAGGCGGACGAGCGACAGGTCAAGTTGCTGCGCAAAGTTGCGACCACGTTCATCACGCCATACGACCGTGAGGACATCTTCGACATGTTCGAGTGTCTTGACGACACGATTGACTCCCTCGACCACGCGGGGAAACTTGTTGTCGACTTCGAACTTCAGGCACTTCCGCCTGAGGTCGTTGCGAATGCCAAGGAACTCGTCGGCATGAGTGAGCTCGCGAGAGATGCCGTGGAATACATCAAGAAGCCGAACAAGATGGAGAAGGCTCTCTTCGCAATCAACGCCCACGAGAACAATCTCGATTCCGCGTACCGCGCCTTGTTGCGCAAGGCGCTGATGCCTGGGTCAGATCCCATCGAGGCGATCAAGGTCAAGATCCTGGCTGACTCGATCGAGCACGCCGCAACAAGAATCGAAAGCTTTGCGCGTGCGCTTTCGATCGCGGCGATCAAGGAAACCTGATGGACGCAGCACTCATCGCCACCATCGTCGTAGTAGTCATCGCGGTTGGATTCGACTTCACGAATGGCTTCCACGACGCTGCGAACGCAATCGCCACATCCGTTGGCACGCGGGCGTTGACTCCAACCGTGGCACTCGGTTTGGCAGCGGTCTTCAACTTCATCGGCGCGTTCATCGGGTACTGGACCGGTAGCGGCGTGGCCAAAACGATCCAGAGTGTGACAACCCCAGCATCTGGTTTCGCGGGCCTCGCACTCATCGCTGCAGCACTGGGTGGGGCGATCGGCTGGAATCTCATCACCTGGCGACTCGGGCTGCCAAGTTCGTCCACCCACGCACTCATTGGTGGCGTGGTCGGCGCCGCGTTGGCCGCCGGAACAGTGGTCGCGTGGTCCACGGTGTGGGACAAGGTCGTGATCCCGATGGTGACGTCACCGTTTGTTGGCCTGATCTTGGCATTCCTCCTCATGCGTCTGATCGTGGCAATCTTCCGCGACCGAAACCCGCAGAAGGTCGGCGGTGGATTCCGCCACGCGCAGACCGTGTCGGCGGCCGCGATGGCAATGGGTCACGGAATGCAGGACGCCCAGAAGACCATGGGAGTGATCTTTCTATTGATGGTCACCATGGGTTACGCGTCAGCAAGCGAAGAGATGCCGGTGTGGATCGTCATCGCATGTGCCACGGCGATCAGCCTTGGCACGGCCGTGGGCGGCAAGCGCATCATGAAGACTCTGGGTCGTCGAATTATTGATCTTGATCCAGCGCGCGGATTCTCAGCGGAATCGACCTCAGCCGCCGTGCTTTACGTCACCGCCCTCGGACTCGAGGCGCCCGTGTCAACGACCCAGGTCATTACCGGCGGAATCATGGGTGCCGGAGTCGAGAAGCGGGTGAGTTCCGTGCGGTGGAGCGTGGGGGTGAACATCCTGTGGGCGTGGGTGCTCACACTTCCTGCGGCGGCCGCAATCGCAGCGGTTGTCTATCTGATTCTCAAGTTAGTGACGCCGCTGTAGCGGCGCAGGCCGTCGAACAGCTAGCAAGTCAGTCGCGGTATCCGGGCATTTCGCGATCGAGCTTGCGCAACAGTGCCGGCCAGGCAATATTGCCGCCCATCCCCATCGTGACCGCTTCGATATTGGCTGCGACTCCGTCAAGAATTGCCTGGTTGATCATCACGAGTTCGCCGCCACCACTTTGGGCAGCGATCTGAATTTCACAAGCCTTGATCATGCCGAACATGTTGATGAAAGCCTCGCCGACCGTCTTGCCGACCGTGAGCAAACCGTGGTTGCGAAGGATGAGATTGTTCGCCGTGCCCATGTCTGCAACCAAGCGCGGCTTCTCTTCATCGCGCAACGCGATGCCTTCGTAATCGTGGTACCCCAGCGAAGCCATAACGATGGATGCCTGCTGCGAGATTGGCAGCAGGCCGCCAGCCTGAGCCGAGACTGCGACACCCGCGGCGACATGCGAATGCAGCACACACTGCGCATCCTCGCGGGCCGCGTGGATTGCCGAATGGATGACAAAACCAGCAGGGTTCACAGGCCACGGCGAATCCTGCAGCTTGTTCCCATCAAGATCGATCTTGATCAAGCTGGATGCGGTGATTTCCTCAAAGAGCATGCCGTAGGGATTGATGAGGAAGTGGTGATCTGGTCCCGGAATCCGCATCGAAATGTGGGTAAAGACGAGCTCGTCCCAGCCGTAAAGGGCCATCAGACGGTAGCTCGCAGCGAGATCAACTCGCAGGTCGTGCTCGGTCTGTTCGGCCGACGTACCGGACATCTGACTACCCACTTTCCATTTGACTCAACGATTGAAGGTTTCGAAGAAGGGCGATCATCGACAGACCGACAAACTTGGAACCGCAGGTCAGAAGTAAACCCGCTGACGCCGTGGATGTCCCGCCGACAGAGGTGATCCGTCAGGGAATAGCACTTGCCAGTTCGCCGTTCAAATGTCAGATTGTTTACCCGTCAAGCAAACTGACCGAACGGACGTGAAGCACCATGCCAGCAGTGACCGTCGACAACATCCTGGCGTTGCCTCGCGTCGAAACTCCCGACCCTTCAACCACCACGGCTCGCCCCGTCATTTCAGTGACGACCGCCCCCACCGGTTACGAGGGTGAAGGTTTCCCCGTTCGTCGTGCATTCGCTGGAGTCGAAATCGGCGCGCTCGACCCGTTCATCCACATGGATCAAATGGGCGAGGTTCACTACGCCCCGGGTGAACCCAAGGGAACCCCATGGCACCCGCACCGCGGCTTTGAGACCGTCACGTACATGATCGATGGCGAGATGCAGCACTCCGACTCCCACGGTGGAGGCGGACTCATCACAAACGGCGACACACAGTGGATGACCGCCGGTGCAGGCATTTTGCACATCGAAACGCCACCGGAACACCTCGTCGCTAGCGGCGGCCTCTTCCACGGCGTGCAGCTGTGGGTCAACCTCCCTCGCGCGGACAAGTTCCTTGAACCCAAGTACCAAGACATCCGGGCAACGAATGTCGCGCTGCTGAGTTCAGCCGACGGCGGTGCGTTGATTCGGGTCATCGCCGGAGAGCTCGACGGCCACGCCGGGCCGGGCTCCACTCACACCCCGATCACGCTGGTCCACGCCTCCATCTCTCCCGGTGCATCCGTGACTCTTCCGTGGAGGCCGGAGTTCAACGCACTGGTGTATTCGCTCGGTGGCAACGGCACCGTCGGTCCACACGCGCAGCCACTTCGCGACGGTCAGCTCGCAGTATTCGGACACGGCGACACGATCACGATCGCCGCTGATGCCAAGCAGGATTCCCGCCACGAGAACCTCGAGGTCTTCATCCTCGGTGGCCAGCCGATCCGCGAACCGGTCGCGATGTACGGCCCCTTCGTGATGAACAGCAAGCAAGAGCTCATCGAGGCGTTCGAGGACTTCCAGGCGGGACGACTGGGCACGATCCCGACCGCACATGCGGGAGTGGCAGGCAGCACACCCGACGCCTGATTGGAGTTGGCCGATGGACGGTTCGAATGCTGACGGCTCGGATTTCGACGTCGAGCTAACCGCTGCGAGGCAGTCAACTGTTGGGGCTACGACGGTCCGACGGCTACTCCCCCAACGCCACCGGCGAACCGTGGGACCGTGGTGCTTTGAAGACCACATGGGGCCCACCGAGGTCACCCCGACCCGTGGACTCGACGTCGGGCCACACCCGCACATCGGCCTGCAAACCGTCACGTGGTTGACCGAGGGCGAAGTCCTCCACAAAGACAGCCTGGGTACCGAGCAACTCATCAAGCCCGGCCAGGTCAACCTGATGACCGCAGGTCGCGGCGTGGTGCATTCGGAAGAGGCAACAGGCAGCTACGGCGGGCGGCTGCAGGGAGTCCAGCTGTGGGTCGCTCAACCCAGCCAGACCAGAGCAACCGATCCAGCGTTCGAACATCATGCGGAGCTTCCCCAGGTTGAACTTGGTCAGTCTGTCGCGACAGTGATCACCGGCGGCTTCGGATCCGAAGTGTCTCCGGCACGCCAGGACTGGCCTGCCGTCGGCATCCAAGGAGCCGTACGCCCCGGCCGATCGGTGTGGCCACTCAATCCAGAGTTCGAGCACGGCCTGATTACCGTGGAAGGGTCAGTCAGCATCGGGAACAACATCATTACCCCGGGTCAGTTTGCCTACCTACCTCCTGGCATCGCTGAACTTCCGATCGATGCCAACGAGGCAGCGACAGTTCTGCTCATCGGAGGCAAACCGTTTGCCGAACAGGTCCTCATCTGGTGGAACCTCGTCGCTCGGACAACCGAGGAAATCGACGAGGCCTACCTCGGCTGGCTCGACGGACAGTTTGGGCCCGTCGACACGCGCCTCGCGCCGATGCCCACACCCACGCCACCTTGGTTTCGGCCGTCGAACTAGCGCCAGTTACTCGTCCACTTAGTGCCGTCCCACCACATCTGTGAGTCCGAATCCGGCATGTATGGGTTCTGATACCACCCGGGTGGCTGCGCGGTCGTTGCGGCTGACTGCTGTGGAGATGGAGTCTTGGGGCCGCCTTGACCACCACCACGGATGACGAGGACTACACCCACGGCGATCAGAATCCCTCCGAGCGCGCCCAACAGCATCACCTGTCCCATGACGTTCTCAAGGCTCGTCACTGGATCCGCAACCGCCATCTGGCCGCTCGCGTCCTTGACCGTCACGAGGTAGGTGCCGGGCGTCGTCACCGAAAAGTCCGCGATGCTGTTCGCCAGTTGCAGATCCATCGGAATCGCCGCTTCGCCCTTCGACGAGCAATACGCGCAAGTCAGCGGCACCGTAACGCCGGACGGGTCGGTCACCGTCACCTGTTCGACTTTGACGGTGCGTGCTGCGGCCACATCCGATGGCGTGATCGCCGTGGAGTCAGCGGGGAGTTTCTGGAAAACCGTCCACTTGCCCGCAGCCAGCTGCATCGACGCAGATCCGGGTGCCTGCCACTGCGCGTGGCTCTGGAACGCGGACAGTGCGACCGCAGCTGACCCGACCCAGCAGGCAAGCGCCAGCAAGATCGCGGCAATCCCAAATACTCGTTTTGGGGTCACGTCGGAGTTGGTCCTGACTGTTCCATTGCCCGCAGAATCTCGATGCGCTCAGTAATGGGCGGGTGGGTATCAAACAGGCTCTTGGACTTGCCTTCAAGCGGGGACTCAATCCAGACATGGGACACAGCATTCGAACGTTCATGGACCACCGTGGAATCTGCGGCAAGCGTCTCTAGCGCACGACGCAAGCCGGCCGGATTTCGGGTGAACTGCACGGCGGTCGCGTCGGCGAGGGACTCCCGCTTGCGCGAGACGGCCGAACGCATCAGCAGCGCCGCTATCGGGGCGAGTAGCAGGATGACGATTCCGGCGATTGCTGCAATCGGATTGTTGTTGTCGCGACGCGTAAAGAAGGACATTCGGATTCCGATGTCGGCGATGATCGCAATGAGCCCGGCTGTGGTCGCAGCGACCGCCATGACCAGCGTGTCCCGGTTGCCCACATGCGCCATCTCGTGCGCGGTGACGCCCTGGAGTTGCTCGCGGTCCATCGTCGCCAGAAGTCCGGTGGTGAACGCGATGACGGCGTGTTCCGGATTGCGTCCAGTCGCAAATGCGTTCGGCGCGGGATCGTCAACGATCGCCACGGTCGGCATGGGAAGCCCCGCCGCAATTCGGACCTCGTCAACAACGTTGAACAACTGTGGCGCAGTGGCGTGATCGATTACCTTCGCGTTCGTCATCTTCATGACGATCTTGTCGCTACTCCAGTACGAGGCCCAGACACCTGCCAAGGCGAGTGCCACCGCTATCGGCACCACCCAAACCGATCCGTAGCCAACTAGCTGGCTGACTGCCCAGATCGCCAGCACGACAAAAACGAACATGCAGAACAGCAGCAGAAACGTCTTCCGTTTGTTCTTAGCTTGTGCCGCACGAAACGAAACGCTCACAGGTATTCAACTCCCCTTCCGGATCAATTGAACCCGACATTCGGAGCGATTCGTTGGCTGGCATCTGGAACCTCGTAGAACTCGTGCTTGGTGACACCCGACATCCCAACGAACAACATCGACGGAAACGTCACGATCGCCGTATTCAATGCGCGCACGCTCTCGTTGTAATACTGCCGAGCGAAGGCGATCTTGTTTTCAGTCGTTGTGAGTTCCTCTTGCAGTTGCAGGAAGTTCGTTGATGCTTTGAGGTCTGGGTAGTTCTCCGCAACAATCATCAGACCGTTCAGCGCCGACGTTAGCTGCGCATCCGCGGCTGCGGTTTGCCCCACACCCTGGGCCTCCTGAACGTGTGCGCGTGCATTCGTCACTGCCTCAAGCACCTCACGTTCATGCTTGGCGTAACCCTTGACCGTCTCAACAAGATTCGGAATCAAGTCCGAGCGCCGTGCGAGCTGAACCTCAATCTGTGCATAGCCCTCTTCAACGTTGACGTTGAGTCTGCGCAGCTTGTTGAACTGCCACAGGGCGACGATGACTAGCAAGACGATGAGCACAATGACGATGCCGACAATTAGCATGCCCTGACCTTGCCCCATCACCTGCGTTTCGAGCAACTCCCACCCGCAGAAGCATTCAGATCATTGAGAAATATTCACGTCCACGGCTTCGATCGGGCGGTCCTAGCGATTTGTTCGTGCCGCCGAGACCGTCTGCGTCACTACCTCCGAAATCGCCTCGGCCTCGATAAGAAATCCGTCGTGCCCGAACTCCGACTCAATCGTGCACAGCTGCGAGGCGGTGGGAATCAGATCGGCAAGTTGCTGCTGCAAGTGCAGCGGGTACAACCGATCCGACGTAACCCCCGCCACGAACACGGGCACCTCAATCGAAGACAGCGCCTGAGCTACTCCGCCCCTACCCCTGCCAACGTCGTGGGTGGACATCGCATCCGTCAGCGTCACGTAAGTCCCCGCGTCAAAGCGATGAGCCAACCGGGCCGCCTGATGGTCCAGATAGGACGTGACCGCAAAGCGCCCGGCGCCAACGTCGACGCCGGGTATTTCGGGCGTCAACGCGTCCTCACCCTGCTGCGGTGAGTTGCCGAATCGAACCGCTAGTTCGTTTTCCGTCCGATAGGTGAGGTGAGCGATCCTGCGAGCGACTCCCATGCCCGCCAGCGGAGGACCTTCAGGTGAGTCGTAGTAGTCACCAGCATTCCATTGGGGATCGGCGGTGATTGCTTGGATCTGAACTGTTTGGGTGCCGATTTGATCTGCGCTCGCAGCTGCGCAACAGGCAAGCAGCGCTGCTGACGCGACTCGTTCGGGATAGCCGACAAGCCATTCCAAAGCCCGCAATCCGCCCATCGATCCGCCAATGACGGCTGCGAACGTCTCGATACCAAGCTGGTCGGCCAGTGCAACCTCAACAGCCACTTGATCTCGGACGGTGATTCTTGGCCAGCGAGATCCCCAAGCGAGGCCATCGGGCGCCAACGAGGAGGGGCCAGTCGTCCCTTGGCAGCCACCAAGAACGTTGCTCGCCACCACGAACCATTCGTCGGTATCGATAGCGGCGCCGGATCCAACTATCCCCGGCCACCAACCAGCACTTGGGTGGGCGGCATCCGCCGGGCCGGAAACATGCGAATCGCCGGTCAGCGCGTGAAGCACAAGAATCGCGTTGTCGCGTGCGGCGTTCAGGGTTCCCCACGTTTCGAACGCCACCGTGACTTCTGGGAGCACGCCACCGAGCTCAAGGTTGACCGCCCCGATCTCGGCGAGTCTTCGTGCGCCGAGATCGTCGCCCGGCCGCCAGTACACCCGTGGGTGCACTGGCGGCGTGGGCACGGTCATGACTTCGCGGCAGCGAAGCCGATCTCGAGATCCGCCAGAATGTCGGCGATGTTCTCAAGGCCGACGGCGAGGCGCACGAGGCCAGGAGTGACACCTGCTCCTGCCTGCTCGTCCTCTGTCAGCTGAGAGTGGGTGGTCGAAGCTGGGTGGATCACCAGACTCCGAACATCACCGATGTTGGCGACGTGACTGTGCAGTTCCAACGCTTCAACAAAGGTGGTTCCAGCTTCCTTGCCGCCTTCGATTTCAAACGCCAACACTGCCCCGGTTCCCTTGGGTGCGTATTTGGTCGCCAATTCGTGCCACGGGCTGCTAGCCAAGCCCGCGTAGTTCACGGACTTGACCTGGGGGTGAGCCTCAAGGAACGCTGCAACGGCTTCGGCGTTCTGCACGTGCCGTTCGATCCGCAAGCTCAGTGTCTCGAGTCCCTGCGCGATCAGCCATGCGTTGAACGGCGCAACCGCGGACCCAAGATCACGGAGCAATTGCACTCGAGCCTTCAAGATGAACGACACGTTTGCACCGAAGGGTGAACCAACACCAAGATCGCGGGCGTACACGAGCCCGTGGTAACTCGGGTCTGGCTCGTTGAAGTTCTTGAAGCGCTCTGGGTACCGGGCGTAGTCAAATGATCCACCGTCAACGATGACACCGGCGATTGCAGTGCCATGACCGCCGAGGTACTTCGTCGCTGAATGGACGACGATGTCAGCACCCCACGCAAGCGGGTTAATCAAGTAGGGCGTCGCGACGGTGTTGTCGATGATCAACGGGACTTCATTGTCGTGAGCGACCCTCGCAACAGCTTCGATGTCGAGAATGTCGTTGGATGGGTTGCTGATCGACTCCGCAAAAAATGCCTTCGTGTTCGGCTGAACAGCCGCCGCCCATGACGCGGGATCATCGGGGTTCTCCACGAAACTGACCTGGATCCCGAGTTTCGGCAGCGTGTAGTGGAACAGGTTGTAAGTTCCGCCGTAGAGGCGTGGACTCGACACAATGTGGTCGCCCGCCTCTGCGACGTTGAGGATCGCGAGAGTCTCGGCTGCCTGACCGCTGGACACCAACAGTGCACCAACGCCGCCTTCAAGCGCAGCGACACGGTCTTCAACCGCTGCCTGCGTTGGGTTCATGATCCGCGTGTAGATGTTGCCGAGCTCGCGCAGCGCGAACAGGTCAGAGGCATGAGCCGTACTGGCGAACGTGTAGGACGTTGTCTGGTAGATCGGGAGTGCACGAGAACTTGTCGTCTCGTCCACGCTCTGGCCTGCGTGAATCTGCTTCGTTTCGAATGCCCAGTCGTTACTCATCTTTGTTTTCTCCAAGGTGTCAGTTGTGATGAAGGCTTATATGGGAGGTGGGGTCCGGAAGTTGCTGCGGCAGGGCGCTCACTGTCTCGAGACCCAATGCCTGATTCGAGCGAGGCTTCAGAACGATCGCTTGAGGCTGGCGGGTGCGTAGGCATCGAGGATGGACGCTGTGCAACAGCTGGTTGAGCTCGACGTACCGTCAAACTCGCGAGCGGCTAGATCTCGCAACATCGCATTCGTTGCATGGTCATCTGAACATCTCCAGGTATTTCCGTGGCGGCGGATCGCCTAAACCCGACCTTACGGGTAGGGAATCGGAACGCACTACCCCGGGCACCGAAGGGTGCGCTGTATCACTCACCAGACTCGGCATCGCGATGCCACCGACCCTCCCAGTTGGCTCTAACACCAAAGATCAAACTAGGCAGTAAATGAGCCAAACAGGGGATGGTCCACCCTCACATCGGACGTACAGTCGAATCAAGAGGCGAGGAACTCTCCAATCGTCTTCGCCACTTGTGAAGGAGACCGTCATGGACATCTTCTATCGAATGAAGTACTACACCCGCAAAGCAATGTTGGGGATCATGGGCCCTGCCCAACTCGACTCGGAACACGATCCCGTGGATCGCCTCGAACGTGAGCGTGACGCGAAGCTCGGCGCCAAGCCGCCGAAGGTGACAAAGCAGCACGTTCCGAAGCGGCATTTCGCCGAAGGCGAAGCAAAGATGCACCACGCCGAAGGCGAAGCAAAAATGCACCGCGCCGAAGGCGAAGCAAAGTCCAAGTCTGCGGCCTGACCGCGGCACCTGAGGTGGGACTTGCTGCTATCCGAGGGACAAACGCGCTTCCGTTGCGAACCGTTCGATGAGGGCTGCGCGTGCGGCGAGCTTTGTTGCGGCGTAGGCATCGGCTGAACGTCCCGCGAGCTCAGTTGCTCGGGCAACGGCGGCGTCGACAACTGCCGAGGCGTCGCCTTCGACCAGGGTGTCGACGAGTCCAGCGCGTAACGCGTCATCCGGCCCGTACATCTGGCCGAGCAGGATCTCCTCGGCCATCGGCGGGTGCACGCGGTACTGCGTCAAGGCGATCCCGAACGCTGGCATCGGGACACCGATGAGGACTTCGTTGAAGCCGTACTTGTGCGAACCTGCGCGCCCAATCCGGGCATCGCCGACCAGGAGGAACACCATGCCCCCGGCAACCGCGTGACCAGTGCAGGCAATCACAACTGGCTTGGGACAAGTGAAGATCTCATAGAACCAATCGCCCCCGGCAGAGATGATCGCGTCGCGTTGCTCTGGGCCCTGCATGACCTCAGTCAGGTCGAAGCCCGCCGACAGACACTTGTGGTTTCCGGCGATCACTACCGCGTCAGCCTGCTCAACAGCGTCAGCGAAGGCGGCCCTCGCCGTGCTCAGCAATCCGTAACTCATTGCGTTGACGTTGCCGTCGTTGAGTGTCAGCACGGCAACGTTGCCTTGCAGTTCAAGAGAGACGACGGAATCGGAGTTTTCGGTGGCAGCAGACATGGCACTCATCCTGGCGTATTGCGTTCGCTGGTGCCGGTTACTCCACCCAATCAGGTTGCGAGATTACCCCGAAGCACACTGACGGCCGAATGCCCCGGAACCCCATCAAATGGTTCATCGGAGATGTCAACGCTGGTGTACGACGTCAACGGCAGCCCGGACGGGACCGGGAACGTCGCCTTGGACTGGTTCGCGTTAAACGTTCCAATCGCGACTAACCCCGATGTGGTCGGATTCATCATCCAGACCTCGTAGAACCCATCAGGATTCCGCAGGCCCTTGGCATCCACTTCGAGCACATACTGGCCATTTGTCCGCTCCAACCGCGCGGTGCCCGTCGTCTTCGGATCAGGTCCCCCCGGCACTGGCTCAAGCGTTCCGGACGCAACCGTAACGGGCACGTCCTCCTTGGAAGTACCGATGCTGGCTCCGCCGACAACCAAACCTCCGACGACCCCGCCTAGGACGAGGCAACTCGCCGCGGCAACCGCGATAGGAACCCAGCGCCGATTCTTGCGCCGCTCCCGCTGCTCTTGAAGATCAACGAACCCGGCATCGTTGCGCTTGGCTGCGTCCGCTTCAGAGGCGTCACGACTGATCTCGGCCTGGACAGACTCCCAGACCTGGCTAGGAGGTTCGATCGGTTGATCGTCGAGCTTGATGGATCTGCCGACGGAAACAATCGAGGTCAACGACTCAAGCTCGCCTCGACACTGAGCACATGCGGCGATGTGTGCCGCAACGTCTGTATCGATAGGGGCTTCGCCAAGTGCAACAAGTGCGAGGTCCTCGGGATCACAGTGCTGCATGGGTCACCTCCAGTCGAGTTCGCATCCGTACGAGTGCTCGCCGGATATGCGTCTTCACGGTTCCCAGCGGCATATTCAGCTGTGCTGAAATCTGCTGATGGGTGAGGTCGGAATAGAACGCCAACCTGATGATCTGATCTGCCGGTGGCCCCAGTTCAGCTATCTCATCGGCCAAGACAACTCGGTCAATCACTTGATCCGTTCGTTGGGAAACCGATGTCTTGTCGGGCGATTCTGGCGTGTATTCAACAGAGATTTCGCGCACCCGCGACCGTGCACGAAAATGATCGACAACCCGTCGCCGCGTGATTCCGACGAGCCATGACGGAACCGCGCCAGCCTCAGGATTGAAGCTGGCGCGGCCACGCCATGCCGAAACAAAAACCGCTTGGGTGATGTCTGCGGCATCTTCGGCGTTGCCGACTGACTTCAATGCAATGGTGTAGACAAGCGCGGACCACCGCTGGTAAGCCTCCGCCAATGCTGACTCATCCCCGGCGGCAAGGCGGCGACCTAGATCGGCCGTTAGTTGCTCGCTCACTGAAGAAGTGTCACATGTGGCCGAAGATCGGTGTATCGGCTGTTGCGCAAGTCTCATGCTGATCGAAGTCAGTTCGGTGGCTGACTAGAGATCAACCGGACGCAGGACGCGATCAATTCCGTGGGCAATCTGCTGGTTCTGCTTGCCCTTGTTGATGTCCGTCAGCGCGAGTACAACCCGTGGGTTGCGCGAGTTCGGATCGTTATCCCGCAACTGGATTGACGGGCGCTTCGAAACCTTGACTGTGAACGTGCCACCTTGAGCCGTGGTCAGGGTTGCGCCGTTGGCCTTGAGCGCCGCCTTGGCGTTGATCTTGGACCCAGCGACAACGTGGTACAGCAGCACAGTCTCGACGGTGTCGATGCCGAGGCCTGCCACGGTGGTGAAGGCCTTCTTCTCGCTGGTGACCTTCTTGCCTGTCAGGTCACTTGCCAGCTTCAGGAACGCTTTGTCCGTTGGAATGAACGCGGTCAGCTTCACCGATGGATCCGCGAGAACCTTGACTGCCGAGTCGGGCTTGGCCGCCAAGACTGCCAGCACAGCTTCGGTGACGACGTCGAAGTCCTTGCCGTTCTTGTCGAACTTGTTGCCATCGCTCGTGAGCACTGTTGCCAGGCTTCGCGGGCTTGAGTGTGTTGCCGCGTTAGCCGGAAGTGCGGCAAGGGCGGATCCTGCCAGGCCCGTGATGCTGACC
>Ga0075156_10000531_pt1 | contig 19496 bp, 20 predicted proteins | sample JI81AbrownDNA_FD_70966 | JGI IMG/M metagenome (GOLD analysis project Ga0075156, IMG submission 70966) | Wastewater effluent complex algal communities from Wisconsin, to seasonally profile nutrient transformation and Carbon sequestration -... | ecosystem: Engineered > WWTP > Effluent > Algae...
CTGACCGAGGTGGGCGTCGAGTTGAGGCGTCCGCGTCCGGGCCTGTGCACCGACAACGGCGCGATGATGGCCGTGCTGGGCAGCGAGGTCATCCGCGCAGGGGGACGCCCGTCGTCCCTGGACATCGGCGCCAACTCCGGTCTGCCGATCTCGACGATCCTGGTCTGAGGCACGTCCGACGTGCCCTACAGCCCGATCCTGACGACGCTGGCCTTCGTGAGGTCGCCGGACGGCGAGCGCGTGCTGATGTGTCATCGCAGTGCCCGCGTCGACGACGAGCAACTCGGCAAGTACAACGGGCTCGGGGGCAAGGTCGAGCGCGACGAGGACGTCGTCGCCGGCATCCGCCGCGAACTGCTCGAGGAGGCCTGCATCGAGGCCACGTCCCTGCGCCTGCGGGGCACCGTCAGCTGGCCGGGCTTCGGACGAAACGGCGAGGACGTGCTCGGCTTCATCTTCGTGGTGGACGCGTTCACCGGGGACGTCCCTGCGTCCAATGACGAGGGGACGCTCACCTGGGAGCGGATCGACGGGCTGGGCGACCTCCCCATGTGGGAGGGCGACCGGCACTTCCTCCCCCTGGTCTTCGACGACTCCGTGGCCCAGTTCCACGGCTGCCTTCCGTACGAGTCGGGACGCCCGGTCGGGTGGACGGTGAGCACCCTGTGAACCCGCTCCTCACCGACGAGGGTGCCCGGGCGCTGGAGTTCGCGGCGCGGGAGGCCGACCCCGACTCCCTCGGGGCGGCCACGAGGCTGCGAGCCCGCTTCGCCCCCGACCTGGCTGCCGCCGCCCTCACGCAGGTGGCCCTGCGACGACGCGGACGCACCAAGTTCGGCGAGGCGTCCGATTCGCTCTTCCTCACCTCCCACGGGCTGGAGCAGGCGTCCCGCCCGTCGGTGGCCGACTGGCGCGCGGCGCGGCTGCGCGCAGCGGGGGTCACCAGGGTCATCGATCTCGGCTGCGGCATCGGCGCGGACGCCCTGGGTTTCCAGCGCGCAGGCCTCGACGTCGTGGCCGTCGAACTCGACCCGACCACCGCGGAGTTCGCGTCCGCCAACCTGGGCGTCGACGTGATCGTCGGGGACGCCGAAACCCTGGCCGACGGGCTGCTCGACGGCGCAGGACCCGGGACCGCGGTGTTCTGCGACCCCGCACGGCGAAACGACCAGGGCCGGCTGTGGCGCCCCGAGCAGTTCAGCCCGTCCTGGGACTTCGTGTCGTCCCTGTTCGTCCGCCCGACCTCCGCCGTGGTCAAGCTCGGGCCGGGAGTGCCGACGACGCTGCTGCCGACCGGCGTCCGCGCGACCTGGGTCAGCGACCACGGCTCAGTGGTCGAGGCGGGCCTGTGGAACGTGCCGGGTCTCGCGTCCGGACGCGAGGCCGTCCTGCTCCCGGGCGGGGCGTCCATCGTTCGGTCCGCCCTACCTCGTGAGCTGCCCGTCGGCCCGGTCGGACGCTTCCTCCTCGAACCCGACGGAGCGGTCATCCGCAGTGGCGCGATGGGCGATCTCGCCCCGGACGCCACCTGGCTGCTGGCCCCGGGGATCGCCTACCTGACGTCCGACGAGATGGTGCGGACGCCCTTCGCGACGACGTTCGAGGTGCTCGACGTGCTCGACGCCTCGGAGAAGTCGCTGCGGGCGTGGATCCGCGACAACGCCATCGGGACGCTCGAGATCAAGAAGCGGGGGATCGAGATCGACCCGGCCGACCTGCGCCGCCGGGTGAAGCCGCGCGGGACGGGCAGCGCGACCATCGTGCTGACCCCGACGGAGGTCGGCGTCCGTGCCCTGGTCGTGCGACGCGTGGTGTCCTGACTGGCACTCGGGTTGAACGAGTGCTAATCGCGGGTGTAGCTTCGTGGTTGGCACTCTCCCTGTGAGTGTGCCAGCTCCGGGGCGGCACCGCGACGACGCACCGGGCCCAACCGCCGGGTCACCGGCATTCGACACAGCAACCGAGAAATCGGTGTGAAACCTAGTCAGAAAGGGGTTTGACGTGGCAACCACGATCAAGCCGCTCGAGGACCGCGTCCTCGTTCAGCCTCTCGAAGCAGAGCAGACCACCGCCTTCGGTCTGGTCATCCCTGATACCGCCAAGGAGAAGCCCCAGGAGGGCGCCGTCATCGCCACGGGCCCCGGCCGCGTTGACGACAAGGGCGTCCGCATTCCGATGGACGTCGCCGTCGGCGACATCGTGATCTTCTCGAAGTACGGGGGCACCGAGGTCAAGTACGACGGGCAGGAGTACCTCCTCCTCAACGCCCGCGACATCCTCGCCGTCGTTTCAAAATAAGCGAGGAGGGACAGCCCCCTCGACCCCCGGCCCTCCGGCGCACCACCGCTTCGCGGTTGCCGTAGGGCGATGGAACGTCACGAAGAAGGAGTTCACGTATACATGCCAAAGATCCTGCAGTTTGACGAGCAGGCCCGTCAGTCACTGGAGCGCGGTGTCGACGTTCTCGCCAACACCGTCAAGGTGACCCTCGGCCCCAAGGGCCGCTATGTCGTCCTCGACAAGAAGTGGGGCGCCCCCACCATCACCAACGACGGCGTGACCGTGGCGAAGGAGGTCGAGCTCTCTGATCCCTACGAGAACCTCGGCGCCCAGCTCGCCAAGGAGGTCGCCACCAAGACCAACGACGTGGCCGGCGACGGCACCACGACGGCGACGGTCCTGGCCCAGGCACTCGTGCACGAGGGCCTCCGCGCCGTCGCGTCCGGTGCGAACCCGATCGGCCTGAAGCGCGGCATCGACAAGGCCGTTGCGGCCGTCGAGGCCGAACTGCGAGCCAACGCCAAGCAGGTCGACAACACCGACGACATGGCCAACGTGGCCACGATCAGCTCGCGCGACGAGCAGATCGGCGCCCTCATCGCCGAAGCCTTCGACAAGGTCGGCAAGGACGGCGTCATCACCGTCGACGAGTCCAACACCTTCGGCACCGAACTCGAGTTCACCGAAGGCATGCAGTTCGACAAGGGCTACCTCAGCCCGTACTTCGTCACCGACCCCGACCGGATGGAGGCCGTCCTCGACGATCCCTACATCCTGATCAACTCGGGCAAGGTCAGCTCGATGAACGACCTCCTCCCCTTGTTGGAGAAGGTCATCGGCGCCAAGGGCACCCTCTTCATCGTGGCCGAGGACGTCGACGGCGAGGCTCTCTCGACGCTGGTCGTGAACAAGATCCGCGGCACCTTCACCTCGGTGGCCGTCAAGGCCCCGGCGTTCGGTGACCGTCGCAAGGCCATGCTCGAAGACATCGCGATCCTCACGGGCGCGAAGGTCATTGCTCCCGAGGTCGGGCTGAAGCTCGACCAGGTCGGCCTAGATGTGCTCGGTCGCGCCCGTCGCATCGTGATCACGAAGGACAACACGACCATCGTCGACGGCGCGGGTGCCGTTGCCGATGTCACCGGACGCGTAGCCCAGCTGCGCGCCGAGATCGAGCGCTCCGACTCCGACTGGGACCGCGAGAAGCTGCAGGAGCGCGTGGCCAAGCTGGCCGGCGGCGTCTGCGTCATCAAGGTCGGCGCCGCCACCGAGGTGGAGCTGAAGGAGAAGAAGCACCGCATCGAGGACGCCGTGTCGGCGACCCGCGCGGCCATCGAGGAGGGCATCGTCGCCGGCGGCGGCTCCGCCCTCGTCCACGCCGCCCGCGTGCTGGCCGACGGCATCGGTCTGACCGGTGACGAGCTCACCGGCGTCCACATCGTTCGCAAGGCCGTCGTCGAGCCCCTCCGCTGGATCGCCGAGAATGGTGGCGAGCCCGGCTACGTCATCGTGTCGAAGGTGGCCGAACTGGAGCCCGGTTTCGGGTACAACGCCCGCAAGGGCGTGTACGAGAACCTGCTCGAGAGCGGTGTCATCGACCCGGTCAAGGTCACCCGCTCCGCGCTGGTGAACGCCGCGTCCATCGCCTCGCTGCTGCTGACGACCGAGACCCTCGTCGTCGAGAAGCCCGAGGACGATTCCGACACCGCAGGTGCCCACCAGCACTGAGCCGTCGACTCACACAGCACCACCTGACCAGGGGTCCCCACGGGGCCCCTGGTCGTCTTTTCCCCCGTGGACACATACGGTGGGGGCGTGATTGACGACTCGAGCTGCTCCGCGATCTGGCAGCGCTCAGCCCAACCGGTGTGGGGCACCGCGCCCCACTCGACCTTTTGGATCGCGCTGGAGGAACCGGGCGCCTGGGGAGCCAGGGCGCTCACCGAGTCGCACCTCGACCCCGTCCTCGGGGCGTCCATCGAGCAGTTGTGCGCCGACCACGGGGGGCGTGCGTCCCTGATCAGGCGTCCAGGCAGACACCCCTGGCACCCGGGCAGCCGAACCGTGCTCGTGGCCACGGGTCTGGCGACCGGGGCGCCAGGCCTGTGGCAGGGGCAGGTGGCGTCGGCCCACGAGGTGCTCGACCTTCCGTGGACGAGCCTCGCGGGCGAGGTCAGCGAGCTTGCCGGCTTCGCGCCCGCGCCCCCGCAACTGCTCGTCTGCACCAACGGCACCCGGGACGTCTGCTGCGCACTGCTCGGACGCCCCCTCGCCGTCTCTGCGGACGCGATCAGGCCGGGCCAGGTCTGGGAGAGCTCCCACCTGCACGGCCACCGCTTCTCACCGACCGTCCTCGTCCTGCCCGCCGGGTACAGCCTGGGGTATTTCCCCGAGGTGATGACCGGGCCCGTGCTTGACGCGGCGAAGCGGGGGGAGTTGGCGTCCGGGGTCGTGGGTGGACTGCGTGGACGCCTGGGTCTCGTGCCGGCTGCGCAGGTGGTCGACGCGCAGCTGAGGGCGTCCACGGGGGAGTCGGGGTTGGCGCCCTGGCACCTGGTCGTCACCGAGGTCGATGCCGACGCCTGGGACGTGACGAGCACGGTCAGCGGTCACCTTCACGTCCATCGGGTCACGCGCACGAGTGGACCTGACGAGCGTCCCCTCTCGTGCGGGAAAGCGTCCGAGCCGGTGGTGCGCTGGACGATCGGCTAGACCGCCATACTGGTAGCCATGCGCGGCATCATTCTCGCCGGTGGTTCCGGCACCCGGCTTCATCCGTTGACCCAGGCTGTGTCGAAGCAGTTGGTGCCGGTGTACGACAAGCCGATGATCTATTACCCGTTGTCGACTCTGATCCTGGCCGATATTCGTGACGTGCTGGTGATCACGACGCCTCATGAGGCCGAGGCTTTCCAGCGGCTCCTGGGGGATGGTTCGCAATTCGGGATCAGCATTTCGTATGCGACGCAGCCGAATCCGGGTGGTCTGGCGCAGGCGTTCACCATCGGCGCCGACTTCGTCGGCAATGACCAGTCGTGCCTGGTGCTGGGTGACAACATCTTCTACGCGTCCGGTTTCGGACGCGTGCTGCGCGACCAGTCCGACCGTGACGGGGCCGGGATCTTCGCCTACTGGGTGGCCGACCCGACCCAGTACGGTGTGGTCGAGTTCGACGCGTCCGGACGTGCCCTGTCGATCGAGGAGAAGCCCGTCCACCCCAAATCGCACCACGCCGTGCCGGGGCTCTACTTCTATGACAACGACGTCATCGAGATCGCCCGCACGCTCAGGCCGTCACCGCGCGGCGAGTTGGAGATCACCGACGTGAACCGGGTCTACCTCGACCAGGGGCGCCTGCGCGTCAACGTCATGGCACGCGGCAGCGCCTGGCTCGACACGGGCACCTTCGATTCGCTGAACGACGCCAGCAATTACGTCCGCACGATGCAGGCCCGCCAGGGCATCCAGATCGGCTGCCCCGAAGAGGTGGCCTGGTCGCGCGGGTTCCTGTCCGACGACGACATCAGGACGCGGGCCGAGGCCACCCTCAAGTCGGGCTACGGCGCCTACCTGCTCAACCTGCTCGACCGCACCCGCTGACACCGTGCCCCACGGTCGACGCGACTGCCTCTACTGTCCCTGGGCGGCGTAGCGGGCCTCGACGGCAGCCTTCTGCGGACGCCACCACGCCTCGTTCGCCCGGTACCAGTCGATCGTGTCGGCCAGGCCCGATTCGAAGTCGCTGAAACGCGGCTGCCAGCCCAGTTCCGCACGCAATTTCGACGAGTCGATCGCGTAGCGCAAGTCGTGCCCAGGACGGTCGACCACGTGGTCGAAGTCGTCGGTGGGGCGTCCCATCAGTTGCAGGATCGACCGGATCACCGTGACGTTGTCCCGCTCACCGTCGGCACCGATCAGGTACGTCTCACCGATCCGTCCACGGTCGAGGATCAACAACACCGCCGCGTTGTGGTCGTCCACATGGATCCAGTCGCGCACGTTCAACCCCTGGCCGTACAACTTCGGACGCACCCCGTCGATCAGGTTCGTCACCTGCCGCGGGATGAACTTCTCGACATGTTGGTAGGGCCCGTAGTTGTTGGAACAGTTCGAGATCGTCGCCGCCACCCCGAACGACCGCACCCACGCCCGCACCAGCAGGTCAGACCCCGCCTTGGTCGAGGAGTACGGGCTCGACGGGTTGTACGGCGTGTGCTCATGGAAACGGTTCGGGTCGTCCAGCTCCAGGTCGCCGTAGACCTCGTCGGTCGACACGTGATGGAACCGCGTCCCATGACGCCGGGCCGCCTCCAGCAGGGTGAACGTGCCCTCCAGGTTCGTGCGCAGGAACGGCGACGGGTCGAGCAGCGAGTTGTCGTTGTGCGACTCGGCCGCGAAATGCACCACCACATCAGCGGACGCCACCACGTCGTCCACCAGGGACGCGTCACAGATGTCGCCCTCGACCAACGTCACCCGATCGGCGGGCAGGCCGTCCAGGGACGCCCGCGAACCCGCATAGGTCAACTTGTCGAGCACCACCACGTCATCGGACGTGTGCCCCACCACGTGGCGGACGAAATTCGACCCGATGAAACCCGCCCCGCCGGTGACCACCATTCTGCTCATGGGTTCAGGATAGGGCGATGGGGTGGTCAGCCCTGCCGGGTCAGCACCCGCCACAGCCACGTGGACGGGACCTCGCGTCCCGAGAGGACGTACTCCAGCGTCGTGGGATAGGTGAGCGGCCCCCGCAGGTCGGACAGGGCACGGACGCGGCCGGCGAGGAGCACCTGGTCGTTCAGCGCCAGGGCGAAGTCGTCATCGGGGATGAAGGTCAGCTCGTTGCCGCGCTTGACCAGCAGGGGGACGGCCGCGAGAGGGGTCTCGCGGTCGTTCGAGACCCGCAGGAGGTCGCCGAACGTGATGGTTCGGCCCGACTCCAGCAGGTGGACGACGGCGGGGGCGTCGGCACGGTCGATGGTCACCAACTCGCGTTCGGGCGCCAGGTCGCCACACCGCTCACGGATCCGGGCCAGCAGGGGCGTCGACCACGTCTCGTCCGCCGCCAGGGCGTGCTCCACGAAGGTCCAGAAGACCGGGGTGACGATGCGCGCGAGGGTCTCGTTGGCGACCAGGGCGGTGGGGACGAAGAGGGAGTCGGGGTGGAGTGCGGTGACGAGGGGCATCTGGGTGATGCGGTCCTGCCGCAGCACCGTGAAGGCCTCGGGACGCGTCCGCTGGGCGTGGTCGAGCAGTGCGAGGTTGCTCGGGTCGTCCGAGGTCCCGGCGACGAATCCGGCAGCACCTGCGAGGTCGGGGTCGCCGTCGCCGTGCTCGATGAGTCGCACGTCCAGCCCGGCGGACTCCAGATCGCGCACCACCTCCTGCTGGAACTGCCCGTCGGCGCAGACCACCCAGTGCCCGGTGGTGAGCTGGTCGGGGCGGGGCCCGAGGGGCGTCCCTGCGGGGGAGAGGAGCCAGTCGACGAGCTGGTAGGTCGTCGGACGCTGGACCGCCAGGACGAGGTACGCGCCGTACCTGTCGTAGGGGTTGATGACGGTGGACGGCGTGAACTGGTCCATGCGTTCGGCCATGACCCGGTCGGAACAGCGTGCGATCACCGGCAATCCCGGACGCAGCAGATCGGCCATCATGACCATGCCGAGGTTGATGGAGTCGGAGGTGAGGGCGAGGATGCCCTCGCAGTAGCGGCTGTTGAGGCCGGCGAGTCCCAGGATGTCCGGACGCGACGCGTCCCCCACCAGGCAGGGGACGTCCACGCTGAGTTGGTCGCCGTCGAGGAGGTCGATCTTCTCGGCGTGGTGCTCGACGACCACGAACCGATGGCCGTGCTCGTCGAGGTCGTGCGCGACAGCGCGTCCGGCCTGGCCGTAGCCGGCGATGATGAAGAAGGGCTCCCGCAACAACCGGACCTTGCGCGCGAACCGCTGGATCTTCACGGCGGTCCTGAAACTGTGGTCCTGCAGGAGCGCGAAGAGGGTACCGATGGCGTAGGCCCATCCGATCACCGTCAGGTAGATCGACAGGGTCACCCACATGCGTTGCTGGTAGCTGAAGGGCTGCGGCAGCTCGCCGAAGCCGATCGTCGTCGCCGTGTAACTCATCACGTAGAAGGCGTCGAAGACCGACATGTGGGTGGGTGTGCCGTCGGGATTCACCCCGGGGGTCAGGGCGAGCCCGAACACCGAGATGGCGAACACCCCCACGAGCAGGATCAGGGGGCCGCGCATCCGGCGCAGGACAAGGAAGATCGCGTCCGTGCTCGGGGCTGCCGTGGGGATCGCGGCGAGGTCGGCGTCGATGCCCCGCGGACGCGGCTTGCGCGACGTCCGCAGCAGGTAGAGCAGGACGGGGTTGAACATGCCTCAGCGGCGCCGGTACGAGACGGTCTCGATCACGAGCAGGACGACCGACACCAGGTTGGCCAGCAGCGCGCCGCCCGACAGCGACACGACACTCGACATCAGGTGCGGGGTGAGTCCCTCCGCACTGGCCTGCGTGGCGTAGATCCACACAGCAGCGGCGGCGATGAGCTGGATGTCCGCGACCAGGCTGGTCGCCAGGTGGACCGCGCCGATCTGCGTCCGGTCCCCGAACTTGAGCAGCGTCGCGACGAGGCTCACGACGACTGCGAGGTAGAGCTCCCACACGTTGTGCAGCTCAGGGTCGGAGATGTCGCCGATGAAGAAGCCGAAGTTCAACGTCGCTGCGAGCAGGACGAAGAAGCCGAACACCACCTTTTCGAGATTCACACTCGTGAGAATACGCACGCAGGTCACGGACGCCGCCGATTTCGCCCCGACCCACCCGTGCGTCCGGCGTCCGGGGCCGACGCGGACGTCGCAACGGTGGCGCTACGATGACCAGACGATGCTCCCGAGTCGAAAGGTCGACCGTGTCGCTCTCCGGAGAACTGACCCCTGCCGGCGTCCCAGAGAAGTTCGCCACCCTCGGCCTCACCTTTGACGACGTGCTGCTCCAGCCAGTCGAGAGTGACGTCATCCCCAGCGAGGCCGACACCAGTTCGTGGGTCAGCAAGCGCATCCGCGTGCACGTGCCGCTCGTGAGCGCGGCCATGGACACCGTCACCGAGACCCGCATGGCGATTGCCATGGCGCGCGAAGGAGGTCTCGGCATCCTGCACCGCAACATGTCGATCGACGACCAGGCCCGCATGGTCGACCAGGTGAAGCGGTCCGAGGCTGGCATGATCGACGAGCCGATCACGATCTCGCCGGACGCGACCATCCGTGAGGCTGACGAGTTGTGCGGCACCTTCCACATTTCGGGGGTGCCGGTCGTCGATCGCGACATGACGCTCCTGGGCATCATCACCAATCGCGACATGAGGTTCGAGGACGACCCGTACAAGCTGGTGGGCGAGGTCATGACGCGGATGCCCCTGGTGACGGCGCCCGTCGGCACCGCCCCCGACGAGGCGCTCCGACTCCTGGCCACCAACAAGATCGAGAAGCTTCCCCTCGTGGACGCCCAGGGACGACTCAAGGGCCTCATCACGACGAAGGACTTCGTGAAGTCCGACAAGTACCCCCACGCGTCCAAGGACGAACAGGGACGCCTGCGAGTCGGCGCCGCCGTCGGTTTCTACGGCGACTCCTGGGAGCGGGCGATGGCGCTGGTCGAGGAGGGGGTCGACATCGTCGTCGTCGACACCGCACACGGGCACTCACGGGGGGTGTATGACATGGTTCGCCGGCTGAAGGCCGAACCATCGGCCCGCGAGGTCGACATCATCGGCGGCAACGTGGCGACCTACGAAGGGGCCAAAGCCTTGGTGGACGCCGGGGTCGACGGCATCAAGGTCGGCGTCGGGCCCGGCTCGACCTGCACGACCCGCGTCGTCGCGGGCGTGGGCGTCCCCCAGGTCACGGCCATCCACGAGGCATCCCGGGCGTGCCGCCCGGCGGGCGTCCCGGTGATCGGTGACGGTGGTCTGCAGTACTCCGGTGACATCGCGAAGGCCCTGGTGGCAGGCGCCGACACCGTGATGCTCGGCTCGCTGCTCGCCGGCTGCGACGAGAGCCCGGGTGAGCTGGCCTTCATCAACGGCAAGCAGTTCAAGACCTATCGCGGCATGGGCTCGCTCGGCGCGATGGCCGCCCGCGGACGCAAGCCGTCCTACTCCAGGGACCGGTACTTCCAGGGTGACGTCACGAGTGACGACAAGATCATCCCCGAGGGCATCGAGGGCCAGGTGCCCTATCGGGGGCCCCTCTCGGCTGTGGCGTACCAACTCGTCGGCGGTCTGCGCCAGTCGATGTTCTACACCGGGGCGGCCACCATCGGGCAGCTCCACGAGCGCGGACGCTTCGTCCGCATCACGTCGGCCGGCCTGCGCGAGTCGCACCCGCACGACATCCAGATGACCAGCGAGGCCCCCAACTACTCTCCGCACCGCTGACCTCCACCCCACCACCGACCCGGACGAGCGAGGACGCATGTACGACATCGGACGCAGCAAGCGCGCCACGAAGGCCTGGGCCTTCGACGACATCGCGATCGTGCCGTCGCGCCGGACGCGCGGCATGGACCAGGTGAACCTGTCCTGGCGCATCGACGCGCTGAGCTTCGAGTTCCCCATCATCGCGGCGCCCATGGACTCGGTGATGTCGCCGGCGACCGCGATCGCGGTCGGTCGGCTCGGTGGTCTCGGCGTCCTCAACCTCGAGGGCCTGTGGACGCGCTACGACGATCCGCAACCCGTCTTCGACGAACTGAACGCCATCGACGATCCCCTGACGGCCACGCGCCGCCTGCAGGAGGTGTACGCCGAGCCGATCCAGGCCGACCTCATCCGGGCCCGACTGGCCGAGATCCGCAGTGCCGGCGTGCCCGTGGCAGGGGCGCTCTCGCCGAGCAACACGCAGGAGTTCGCGTCCGTGGTCGAGGCCAGTGGCCTGGACTTCTTCGTGATCCGCGGCACCACCGTGTCGGCCGAGCATGTGTCCGACCAGGCGGAACCCCTCAACCTCAAGCGGTTCATCTACGACATGGACGTCCCGGTGCTGGTGGGTGGGTGCGCGACGTACCAGATGGCGCTGCACCTGATGCGTTCGGGCGCTGCCGGCGTCCTCGTGGGCTTCGGTGGTGGCGCCTCGCACACCACGCGTGACGTGCTGGGCATCGAGGTGCCGATGGCGTCCGCGATCGCCGACGTCGCCGAGGCTCGTCGTGACTACATGGACGAGTCGGGCGGCCGGTACGTCCACGTGATCGCCGACGGGTCGGTCGGACGCTCGGGCGACATCGCCAAGGCCATCGCCTGCGGTGCGGACGCCGTCATGGTCGGGTCTCCCCTGGCACGTGCCGAGGAGGCGCCGGGCAAAGGCTGGCACTGGGGTGCCGAGGCGTGGCACGAGACGCTGCCGCGAGGTGAGCGCGTCCGCTTCGACACCGTCGGGACGCTCGAGGAGGTCCTGCTCGGCCCCTCCCGCACCCCTGACGGCACGATGAACCTGGTCGGCGCGCTGCGTCGGGCCCTGGCGTCCACGGGGTACACCGAGGTCAAGGAGTTCCAGCGGATCGAACTCGTGATCCGCTGAGGTCGTACCGGCTAGGCTCGCGCCCATGGACGTCCAGCACCATCCCGAACTCGAGCGGCTTCGCGCCAGCATCGACAACATGGACGCTGCCCTCATCCACCTGCTGGCTGAACGCTTCAAGGTGACGCAGCGGGTGGGGGAGTTGAAGGCCCGAGAGGGCCTGGAGCCCGCCGATCCCGAGCGTGAACGTCGACAGATCGAACGACTGCGGGCGCTCGCCATGGACGCCCACCTCGACCCGGAGTTCGCCGAGAAGTTCCTGAATTTTATCGTGGCAGAGGTCGTACGCCACCACGAGGCGCTGCGCGACACGCTCTGAGCGGCGCCTTCGCCAGGAACCTCAGGCGATGATGTCGCCCTCGTGCACGGTGCTCGGGATGCCCACGACCACCGAGCCGGGCAGTACGTCCTTGACGACCAGCGCGTTCGAGCCGATCTTCGTGTCGGCGCCGATCACGATGTCACCGATCACCTTGGCCCCCGCTCCGATGAGCACGCGGTCACCGATCGTCGGGTGACGCTTCACGCGTCCACGTGAGCGTCCACCCAGCGTCACCTGGTGGTACATCAGGACGTCGTCCCCGACCACCGCGGTCTCGCCGATGACCACGCCCATGCCGTGGTCGATGAAGAACCGGCGTCCGATGGTGGCACCGGGATGGATCTCGACGCCGGTGAGGAAGCGGGCCCCCTGCGAGAGCACGCGCGCCGCCGGACGCAGGTGGTCGTCCTTCTCCCACATGTAGTGCGCGACGCGGTGGGCCCAGACGGCGTGGATACCGGAATACACGATGGCCACCTCGAGCCGCGAGTTCGCGGCCGGGTCCTCGCGGAGTGCGGTGTCCAGGTCTTCGATCACACGGTCCTTGGCCACCTTCAGCAGACGCAGGGCGTCCATCACAGCCTCCTCGTGGATGGGTGCGCTGATCGCACACGTGAAAGATAGCGCCCGACGGAGTCGGCCACCTGCCCGGCGGGCTTCCCGCGGAATGCCGAGGGGTTCGGCCGCCCGTAGACTTCGGCCATGGCCAGTCATGATCTCGTCGTCGTCATCGATTTCGGCGCGCAGTACGCGCAACTGATCGCCCGCCGCGTGCGCGAGGCGAACGTGTACTCCGAGATCATGCCCCACACCGCCGGCGTGGACGCGATCCTGGCGAAGCGTCCGAAGGCGATCGTGTTGTCGGGTGGCCCGCAGTCGGTCTACGCCGACGGCGCCCCGCAGGTCGACCCGGCCCTCTTCGAGGCCGGCGTCCCCATCTTCGGCATCTGCTACGGCTTCCAGGCCATGGCGGTCGCGCTCGGTGGCACGGTCGCGAAGACCGGGCTCAGCGAATTCGGACGCACCTCGGTCGCGGTGTCCGACACGGGCACCCTGCTCGGCCACCTGCCGAGCACCATGAGCGTGTGGATGAGCCACGGGGACTCCGTCTCGCGCGCCCCCAGGGGCTTCACCCCCCTCGCACGCACCGCCGGCGCACCGGTGGCAGCCTTCGAGGATCGGACGCGGGGCTTCGCCGGCGTCCAGTGGCACCCGGAGGTCGCCCACTCCGAACATGGGCAGGACGTGCTGACCCGCTTCCTGGTCGACATCGCGGGGTGCCGCGCCGACTGGACGAGCAAGGGCATCGTCGCCGAGCAGATCGAGTCGATCCGCCAGGTCGTGGGTGACAAGCGCGTGCTCTGCGCCCTGTCCGGTGGCGTTGACTCCGCTGTTGCGGCCGCACTCGTGCAGGAGGCGGTGGGCGACCAGCTGACGTGTGTCTTCGTCGACCATGGCCTGCTCCGCCAGGGTGAGGCCGAGCAGGTGAAGCTCGACTTCGTCGCCACCACCGGGATCGACCTCGTCGTCGCCGACGAGCGGGAACGCTTCCTCGGCGCGCTGGCCGGGGTCAGCGACCCCGAGACCAAGCGCAAGATCATCGGACGCGAGTTCATCCGCACCTTCGAGGCCACGGCGCGCCGCCTCAACGACGATCGCGACATCGACTTCCTCGTCCAGGGGACCCTCTACCCCGACGTCGTCGAGTCGGGCGGTGGCGAGGGCGCCGCCAACATCAAGAGCCACCACAACGTCGGCGGGCTCCCGGACGACCTGCAGTTCAGCCTCATCGAACCCCTGCGCACTCTGTTCAAGGACGAGGTGCGCGCCGTCGGCAGCGAACTCGGGCTTCCGGACGCGATGGTCTTCCGCCAACCGTTCCCCGGGCCTGGTCTCGCGATCCGGATCATCGGGGAGGTCACCGAGGACCGGCTCGACCTGCTGCGCCGAGCGGACGCCATCGCCCGCGAGGAACTCACCCGGGCACGGCTCGACCGCGACATCTGGCAGTTCCCCGTGGTGCTCCTCGCGGACGTCCGCTCGGTCGGTGTGCAGGGCGACGGGCGGACGTACGGCCACCCGATCGTCCTGCGTCCGGTCACGAGTGAGGACGCGATGACCGCCGACTGGGGACGCCTGCCCTACGAGGTCCTGGAGACCATCTCGACCCGCATCACGAACGAGTGCCGCGACGTCAACCGGGTCGTCCTCGACATCACGAGCAAGCCCCCGGCCACCATCGAATGGGAGTAGGGCCGATGGCGGCGGGTCGGGTGCGGCGAGGGGCGGCAGCGGTACTTGCAGGGCTGGTGCTGCTGACCGCGTGCAATCCGAAGTCGGCACTGGAATCGATCTCCAACGACCCGGGCACGTGGGCGTCCTACGCCTTCACCTCGATCCACGACGCCGCCGGCAGTGACGAGGTCTACGGTTTCGTCGTCGACGAATCCGGGCCGGTGTGGATGGCGTCTCTGAGGGTGCGCAAGGACGGCGAGATGGTCGCCTGGCATCTCGACAAGGGCGGGAAGCCCGAGGTCTCGACGTGGGGCGGCGACGGCACGCGTCCGATCGTGGGCGGGATCGATGCCCGCGCCATCCTCGACGACGTGACCACCGAGCTGTCGATCGACGCCACGTGCCCGGCCGGGCTGGCCTTCGAGGTCGGGGGAACACCCTCGGGCGAGACCATGCTCAACGCGGGGTGTGGGCACTACTTCACGGTGCTGCGTAGTTGGGAGTTCGCCACGATCGGCGACCGCCGCCTGTTCTACGGACCGGCCAGGAACGCGGACGCACTCGACGCGGTCCTCGGCGACATCGCCGCCTATCTGGGCGACCACCCAGGCCTTCACAGCGTCGTCTGGACGCCGGCGTCCGGAGCGGTGGACGTCCTCGCCGAGGAGCAGACTCCGGACGGCTATTCGATCCGGTTGCGCAATCAGCCAGACCTTGTGCACGGCACCTGGGTGCTCGACGTCGGGCCGGGTACCGCCTCCACGACGCGCACGTTCCCCGTGACGGGGGTCACGGGGAACGGGCTGGTGAAGGGTCTCGAGGCGGCAACCACGATCGGGACGGTGACCAGGGTGATGGTCGGCGTCACCGACGGCGAACCCCGGGTCACCTATTCCCCGGCGGGTCTGGTGACCGATCTGACAGGCGTGCCTGTCAGCTGAGGCGTGCGTCCAGCCTCAGATCTTGGGGCTGTCGTCCTCGGCGTAGGGGTCGAAGGTTGTCTGGGGGCCAGGAGCCGGCGGCTGGGTGGGGGCAGCCGGGGTCGATGTCCCGCCCTGGGCGTTCTTCGCGTCGTAGGACGACTTGTAGTCCTTGACCTGACCGATGATCTGGTCGAGCCCGGTGGTGTCCGAACCCTCCTCGGGGATGACAGCCCAGCCGATGAGATAGGCCACGGCACCCACACCCGAGGAGAAGACGGCGATCAGGGCCACGACGACCCGGACGATCGACACGTCGACCTTCATCGCCTTCGCGATGGCTGCGCACACGCCCGCGAGGATGCGTCCGTCCTTCGGGCGAACGAGCGATCCGGTGGAGTAGTTCATGATGTTTCCTTCTGTGGGGCCGGCGAACCGGCGGTGGTGGCGGTCAATGATTGGGGCGGCTCAGGACCAGACCGAGGATCCCGAGCGCGATGAGGACGAGAGGTGCGGTGAACCGTAGGGCGCTCCAGTCGACGTGGTGACCGAGGGCCATCCAGCCCGCGATGCCGGCGATGAGGGCGAAGACGATGCCCCAGAGCAGGGAACTGACGTCGAGGTGGCGACGCTGTTCCGGACGCGCGGTCATCGGACCGTCACCTCGCATCCGGCGGCCTCCAGTTGGAGGGTCAGGGTGGGAGAGTTGTCAGTCGGGCCGGACGTCCAGGTGCCGCTGTGGGCGGTGGTGTCCTGTCCGGCCAGCGTCAACGTGCTCGCCACCTGTTCGTGGGTGAGCGTGGTGCGGACGCCCGCCGGGAGCAGGATCACCAGTGAGCTGGCCGCACAGTCGACGGGGAGGGTCGCGTCCGTGGTGAGTGCGAGCCCGGAGAGGTCGAGCGTGGTGTCGGTGAAGCCGACGGTGTAGTCCGCGGGCAGGCTCGCCTGCGTCGTGTAGGCCTGGCTCACGGGTCCGCTGAAGCGGACGTCCAGTGGGGCCGTCGGCGAGACGGCGACCACGCTGAGGATGATTCCCAGGAAGATCAGCATCCTCGGACGCCCGGTGCGTGCGCCGATCAGCAGCGCAACCGCGATCACGGCCAGCGCGGCCGCCACCGCCATGCGCCACGCAGGTTCGGTGTTCGGGGTCAGGTAGCCCAGGCCCGCCGCGCCTGCTGCGATGAGCAACACGAGCAGTGTGATCACGAAACGCGGACGCGAGGAACGACGAGTTGCCTGGGACGGAACGGGCGCGGTGGGCGCGTAGATGCCAAGCGGGTCGGCCATCGCCGGCGTGACCCAGGAGGACGTCGTCCACGTGGGGGCCACAGGGGCTGGCGTTGCGCGACCCTCGAGGGTGTCGATCCGCTGCTGCCAGGCGTACGCGGCTGCGCCGAACTCGGGGCTCAGGGGGGCCTGCGGAATGGTCGGGACCGCCGCGGGCTGCACGACGGATGCCCGCCCGGTCTGTCGCCGGGCGATCCTCCAGGCCACCAGCACGACCAGCGCGGGGCCGAGGCTGAACGGCAGGGCCGAGCCGAAGGTCGAGATGCAGATGAGGGACGCGATGATGGTCAGCGTCCGCTTGCGTTGCACGCTCCACGTGGTGGAGGCCGGGAACCATCGCTCGATCGGCGGACGGCCGCCCTGGTCGTCGGGCCAGAAGGCCCACGCAGCGGCATACAGCACGACGCCCAGCGCGGCGCTGAGGCCCAGGAGCACGACGAGCACGCGGATGATCACCGGATCGACGTGGTGGCGACGGGCGATGCCGGCGCACACACCGCCGAGCCGCGCGTCCCGGGACGAACGCACCCACGGCTGCGGCGCGGGAGGCGCCGACAGGATGCCTGTGTCATTCGTCATGTGTCCATCGTGACCCCCCACCAGGTGCCGCACCATCGGGCTTTACCCTGAATCACACCGGGGGATCCAAGGGGCCCCCCGGATGGCGCAACACTCACCCACGTGTGACGCTTGGAGCACGATGAGTGAGCCCCACGTGCCTGCCGAGGCCCCGCACGGTGCCGACCGGTTGCCACAACCCACCCCGGACGCCGACCCGGCGCTGCCGAAGGCCGTCCGCGAGCGCGAAGGCGCCTGGGTCGCCGGCGTCGCGACTGGGATCGCGCACCACCTGGGGTGGCCGGTCATGGTGGTGCGTGGTGCTTTCGTCGCCCTCGCCGTCCTGCAGTTCGTCGGCGTCCTCATCTATGCCGTCCTGTGGGTGGTCCTGCCCGCAGAGAAGCCCGACCCGGAGGCCCCCGGGCTCGAGTCCGCATCCCGACGTGGATTGCGCAAGCGCGAGGGTGGCCCGACCTGGACGCGGGACGCCGGCGCGGTGACCGCGCTGGCCCTGTTCGGCGTGGGCGTCACCTGGTTCACCCAGGCGTTCGGCTTCGGCATCTCGAGCCGTGTCTTCTGGCCGTTCGCGTTCGCGGCGACCGGTGTCGCCCTCGTCTGGCGCCAGGCCGACGAGGCCCCGGTCAAGGTCGACCCCGGGACGCAGCGCTGGCTGGTGCCGTTCGTCGCCCCCGGACGCTGGATGGCCATCACCCGCAGCATCATCGGTCTCGGACTGGTGGGTGCCGCTGTCGGCCTGGTCGCCGCGTCCAGCATCGGCGTGTCGCAACTGCCCACCGCCCTCGCGATGGCCGCCCTCATGGTCGCCGGTGTCGTGATCGTCGGCGCCCCATGGCTCTACCAACTGCGGCGTTCGCTCTCGGACGCCCGCGAGGAGAAGATCGTCTCCGACGCCCGCGCCGACATGGCGGCACACCTGCACGATTCGGTGCTCCAGACCCTGGCGCTCATCCAGCGGCAAGCTGAGGATCCCAAGGCGGTGGCGTCCATCGCGCGTCGCCAGGAGCGGGAACTGCGCTCGTGGCTGTATGACGAGGTGACGAACTCCACCACCTTCAGGGCGGCCCTCGCAACGGCTGCCACCGAGGTCGAGGATGAGCGCGGGGTCGAGATCGAGGTCGTCTGCGTCGGGGACGCGCCCCTCACCCCCGACCTTGAGGCCGTGGTGCGCGCGGCCCGCGAGGCCATGATGAACGCGGCCAAACACTCGGGCGCACCGGCCGTCGACGTCTACGCCGAGATCGAGGACGGCGTCCTCGAGGTCTTCATCCGCGACCGCGGCAAGGGCTTCGAGATGGAGGCCATCGGGGACGACCGGATGGGTGTGCGACGCTCGATCATCGAGCGACTGGAAAGGCACGGGGGTAGCGCGCGCGTGCGCAGCGAGCCCGGCGAGGGAACCGAAGTGAGACTGGAGATGCGAACATGACACAACACACCACACCCGGGCCTGACGACGAACACGCGGCTGCCCAGCTGGGGCCCTGGCGCGTCGTCCTGGTTGACGACCACGCGATGTTCCGGGCCGGCGTCCGGTCTGAACTCGGGACGCCCCACCCGGGCGACGAACGGCTCCCGGCCGTGACCATCGTCGGCGAGGGGGAGGACGTCGACACCTCGGTTGCCGCGATCGTCGCGTCCAGGCCTGACGTGGTGTTGCTGGACGTCCACCTGCCCGGTGGTGGTGGCGCCGAGGTCGTCCGCCGGGTGCACCTGGTCGACCCGGACGTGAAGTTCCTCGCACTGTCGGTCTCGGACGCGGCAGAGGACGTGATAGGCGTCATCCGCGCCGGGGCACGTGGCTACGTCACCAAGTCGATCGGACGCACCGACCTGCTGCAGGCGGTGGGCCGCGTCGCCACGGGGGACGCCGTCTTCTCGCCGCGACTCGCCGGTTTCGTGCTGGACGCGTTCTCCGGCGCGATCGACATCGCGTCCATCGACGAGGACCTCGACCGGCTGAGCCAACGCGAGCGGGAAGTCCTGAAGCTGATCGCCCGGGGATACGCCTACAAGGAGATCGCCCGCGAACTGTTCATCTCGATCAAGACGGTCGAGACGCATGTGTCGAGCGTCCTGCGCAAGCTGCAGCTGTCGAATCGGCACCAGCTCACCAAGTGGGCCACCGACCGCAAGCTGGTCTGAGCCCGGAAATCACACAGTTGTGAACCTGAAAGACACAGGTGTGAACCTTAAAGACACAGTGCCCGGGACGCGAGGTCCCGGGCACTGCTGTGATGTCTGGTGGAGCTGAGGTCAAGCGACGCGGAAGGTACGCGTCAGCGACGC
>Ga0075156_10000533_pt1 | contig 19433 bp, 18 predicted proteins | sample JI81AbrownDNA_FD_70966 | JGI IMG/M metagenome (GOLD analysis project Ga0075156, IMG submission 70966) | Wastewater effluent complex algal communities from Wisconsin, to seasonally profile nutrient transformation and Carbon sequestration -... | ecosystem: Engineered > WWTP > Effluent > Algae...
TGATGGGCTTGACGACAAGTCTCTTCCAACACGGTGGACGCATCCAACGCCTCTTTTGCCAAGCTGCGGCCTGCATCTGCCCGAGCAAGCAGGAGCAACTCGTTGACGAGTCTAATGAGGCGGTCACTTTCATCCACCATGTCGTTGACAATGTCAATCTTTTCTTCGGCGGGCAGGTCGCGGCGCATGAGTCCCAGATTTCCGCGCAGGGTGGTGAGCGGCGTGCGCAACTCGTGAGAGACATCAGCCACAAAGTTCCTCTGCATTTCGAGGGAATATTCCACTTTTTGGAAGGCATCCTGCAAGCGTGACAACATGGAATTAAATGTACTCGCCAACTGCCCGACCTCATCCTGCGGGCCTGTGTAGTTGACGCGCCGCGTGAAGTCACGTTCATCTCCGATGGTCTGCGCGGTCTGGGTCAGGCGATGGATGGGACGCAGAGTAAAACCTGAGAACAACCAACCAATACCAAAGGCGATCAACGTAGTAAGCGAACCAGCAATTAGCAGGGTGAGCGAAAGAGATTGAAGCGTGCGGTTGCGCTCGGTAAGTGCGCGGGCAATTTGAATAATATAAACGACTTCATTTTCCACAATGACTGGGCGGCTATAGATGAGCATTTCCTCTTCTGAAACCATAGCCGATTCAAACCAGTCACCGCCATTTTGGACGGCTTGCAAACCTTCTGCACTGAGAGGCAGAGCATCTTCTTCACGCCCAAAGGGACTGGCAACCAGATTCCCATCAAGGTCGAGTACGCGGGCGATCTCACGTTCGCGAAAATCTTTTAAGCCTTGGTCGCTGGAAAATTGATCGAAACTGACGGGCGGCGGCTTTTGGTCATCGGGCGGGCGGTGTTCGTTTGGAAAATCTGTTTTCAGCGTGATCTCTGCCAATTTGTTGGAGCCATCCATCAGATCGCGTTTGAGCGAATCGAGGGTTGACTGTGCCTGAATGGTGTAGAGAGCCACGCCAAAGACGGTCAACGTCAACGCCAGAATAAATGTGTAAAGCAAAGTAAATCGAAATCGAATGGACATTATTCCTCGCGTAAAACGTAGCCCACGCCGCGCACTGTTTGGATGAGACGTGACCCACCATCGGCTTCCAACTTTTTACGAAGGTAGCCCACGTAAATTTCAAGGACGTTGTCATCACCGCCGAAATCGTAGCCCCACACATCGTTCAAAATTTGGCGGCGTTCAAGCACCTGGCGCGGGTGACGTAATAGTAAATGAAGCAAGTTGAATTCTGTGACGGTGAGGCTCATTTCCATTTCGCCGCGTTTGGCTTCGCGAGTGGAAGGGTCGAGGGTGACATTGGCATAGGATATTTTTTGATTCTCGGGTTTGGCTTCCACGCGCCGCAGCATGGCATGGACACGCGCGACAAGTTCGGCGGGCGCAAAAGGTTTGATGAGGTAATCATCGGCGCCGCTTTCCAATCCATCCACGCGATTCTCGATGGCGTCCCGCGCAGTGAGCATGAGGATCATGGTTTTATTTTCTTCTTCACGCAGCCTGCGGACGAGGGCAATGCCGTCCATTTTGGGCATCATCCAATCGGCAATGATGAGGTCGGGCTTGTTAGCTTGCACAAGTGGTAACGCCTCCAGCCCATTGGCGGCTGTGAAAACGGTCAGGTTTTCATAGGTTAATGTGCGCTGGAGCATTTTTAGAAGTTTGGGGTCATCATCAACAATGAGAACAGTGGGCATAATTTCTCTCGCTTTTTTTCATCTTATCACACCAACTATCAGCAGCGCCGAACGACTGAAGTCGTTACTACGTTTTCCTGATCTACTGACTATAAACAATTTGGCTGTGAAAAGGCTGTGAAGAAATCATGAGTTTTGGGGGAATACTTCACAGCCTTTTCACAGCTTTTTCTTGGGGTCTTCACAGGGTGGAAACCTAAAATGGGGATGTAACAAAAAACAAGCACGACTTCGGAGAAAAGCCATGAGCCTCAAATTCAAACGATACTATCCCATCATCATCTTTCTGGTTGCCTTCCTCGCCTTTCTTGTATTCGCAATGGGAGATCAATATGTCATTTCGTACACCTTGAGAAATGACCTCATCGGGCTGGCAAGCCTTGTGCAATAACAAAACTTTGGAGAATTAAATAACATGAAAAAAATTATCACGTACCTTTTACAAATCACACTGGTCATTGCGCTGGCGGCCTGCTCTACTGCTACAGCAAAAGTAACTGCCTCAGAAACAACCACCCAGCTTTCGGCGGGGTCGGAGGCGGTGTCTGTCGTGTCGGACACAAGCGCGACTGCGGCATCCAGCCTATTATCCGTCAAATACGATAGCGAGGATTTGAATCCAAACACGAATGCTGCGGATGTGTCCTACATCAAATTGGAAGGCGATATGATCTCGTACGAAGGGGATGGCGCAGGTGTGGACGGCAATGTTGTGACGATCACATCAGCCGGAGTATTTAGCATCAGCGGCACGTTGAGCGATGGAAAGATCATCGTCGATTCGCAATACGAAGGCACGGTGACGTTGATCCTGAATGGCGCGAATATTACTTCATCCAACAGCGCTCCGATCTTTGTACGAAATGCAGAGAAGGTCATCATCACGTTGGCAGACGGCATGCAGAATGTTGTGACGGATGGGGTTTCGTATGTTTTTGACAGCGTAGATCTGGACGAACCGAACGCGGCAATTTTCAGCAAAGACGATCTGACAATCAACGGCAATGGCTCGTTGACAGTGAACGCGAATTTCAATAACGGTATCGCAAGCAAAGACAACCTCAAAATCACAGGCGGGGTGATTACGGTGAATGCTGTGAACGATGGCATTAAGGGAAAAAATTATATTGCGATGAATAATGGGACCGTCACTGTGAACGCGGGCGCGGATGGGCTGCAATCGAACAGCGATGAAGATGCAGAGAAAGGATTTGTTCTCATTGAAGGCAGCACGTTGAACATCACTTCTGTGATGGATGGCATTCAAGCTGAGACCAGCATTGCGATCAATGGCGGGACGGTGAGTATTTCCACGGGTGGCGGCAGTGCGCAAAGCTATGACTCGGATGTGAGCGCAAAAGGCTTGAAGGCCAATGTGGATATTACGATTGCGGGCGGCATGGTCAATATTGACTCTTTTGATGATGCGATCAACTCGAACGTGAGTGTGACGATCAATGGCGGCGATACGCTCCTCTCTTCTGGAGATGACGGGATCCATGCGAACTCTGCGATCACTTTCAACGGCGGTACTGTCAATATCATCAAGTCATATGAGGGAATCGAAAGCACAACCATCACAGTCAATGACGGAAACATTCATGTTGTTACTTCAGATGATGGCTTGAATGCCGCTGGCGGCGTGGATGGTTCTTCAACCAATGGCAGGCCGGGACAAAACGGTTTTGATGCGGCAACGGATGCCTACATCTACATCAATGGCGGCTATCTCTATGTGAATTCTGGCGGCGATGGAATTGACAGCAATGGCTCGATTGCCATGACGGCAGGCACAGCCATTGTCAGCGGGCCAACGAACAATGGAAACGGATCACTGGATTACAACGGCACATTCAACATGACAGGCGGCTACCTGCTTGCAGTGGGAAGCGCGGGCATGGCGCAGGCTCCGAGTGAAACATCTACGATCTATTCTGTGATGTATGGGTTCGAGTCAATGCAGGCTGCGGGAACAATGGTTCACATTGAAACCGAGAGCGGCGAAGAGATACTGACCTTCATGCCGAGCAAGGAATATCAGTCTGTAGTATTGGCTTCACCCAAACTGGCAAATGGTGAAACCTACGTGGTTTACACGGGTGGAACGTCAACAGGTACTACGGTGGATGGCTTGTATTCTAGCGGAACGTACAGCGCAGGGACTCAGGTAGCAAGCTTTACGACCTCAAGCATTGTGACAAGCGCAGGTGTCTCTGGTGGAATGATGGGCGGTCCTGGCGGTGGCGGCGGTGGGCCTCGTCCATAAAATAAGTAAAAACACAAAGTGCCTTTCTGTGAAATTTAAACAGGAAGGCACTTTTGTTTCCAAACATTTAAACGTGGTGTCTTTGCGACTTTGCGTTAAAAACTCAAGTTAGAAATTTATTTCAACATTTATATAACCAGTTCCCAAATTCCGTTTCGCTTTTTACTTTTTACTTTTCACTTCGCCTTTCTCAACATTTTCACAGCTTTTTCATGGGTTCTTCACAGCATGGGAGCCTACAATCACCAACGAATAAACACACTTTCAAGGACTCACATGTCAAATCTCAGTCACACCATACGGCGCTTCAACCGTTTTGAATTGAAATATCTGATTTCTCTCAGGGAAGCGGAGCGCTTTAAGACCGCCCTGCGCGCCTATCTGCTCGACGACGAGCACGGCAATGGACGCTACGGACTGACCAGTTTGTACTACGACTCACCTGACCTCCGCTGTTACTGGGAAAAAGTGGACGGCATCAAATTCCGCCGAAAGCTGCGCATCCGCCGCTATGAAATGGGGACGCCACTGACAGAGGATACGCCCATCTTTGTGGAGATCAAGCAACGGCTGGATCGTGTCACTCAGAAACGCCGCATCATCCTCCCTTATCGCGATGCGCTGTCTCTGTGCAATGACCGTCAACTTCCTGAAAGATACAACCCCGTAGACAAGCCCGTCATCGAAGAGATTTATGCCTTCCTCTGGAATTACAACCTGCGTCCTGCCAGCATCGTGCGTTACGAGCGTCAGGCGCTGATCGGGTCGGATTACGACATCGGCTTACGCGTGACCTTTGACACCGCGCTCTCCTTCCAGACCCAACAATTGCTTCTGCACGAACAACCAATTGACCTGCCAATGTTTCCGGCTGATACGGTTGTCATGGAGATCAAGGTCAACGAGCGCATTCCCTACTGGTTGACCGAACTGGTCGCCGCACATAACCTGTCATTATTCCGCATTAGCAAATATTGCCGCAGCATCGAACTAGCAGAAAACACGCCAAATATATTTTCAAGATTTGCACTTTCCACAATCTAAAAGTACCGCGAGGTTTATCTCGCGAGCAATAGCAACATAAACACAGCGACAAAAATATCGTTGTACCAAATCTTCAAGGAGTTTCAAATGGATATTTTCAATTTTCAAGACTTGACTGGCGAGTTCTCCGTACTCGATATTGTGACCGTGATGGTACTCAGTTTTGTCTTGAGCACGTTCATCGGCTGGATATACAAGATCACACACCGTGGATCATCCTACACACAAAGTTTCGTTCTCACACTTGTCATGAATGGCATGGTCGTGGCATTGGTTATGATGATCGTCGGTTCGAACATCGCCCGCGCTTTTTCGCTGGTGGGTGCATTATCCATCATCCGCTTTCGTAACGCCGTCAAAGAAACTCGTGACGTCGGCTTCATCTTCTTCACGATGGCAGTCGGCATGGCAATTGGCACGAAGTTCTATTTGCTGGCAGTGGTTGCGGCCATCGTCATCAGCCTCATCATGCTGCTCATGACGTGCTTCAACTGGTTCGCGCGTGAAATGTCCAACCAGATTTTGCGCGTGCAGGTTCCCAACGGCGCAGCATTTGACTCGCTCTTTGATGATGCCTTCGTCAAATACACTTCCTCTTCCGAACTCATCAGCGTGGACTCTGTTCACAGCGGCATGTTGACCGAACTCACCTACAGCATCGGCATAAAGAAATCCAATCAAATTCAAAACTTCCTGACCGAGATCAAAAATCTCAACGGCAACAACAAGGTCACGCTCATCGCTGGCTACAACAGCACAGACTTGTAGCCACTCCTTCAGGGTCTTCGTAGTGGCGGTCTGGCTCACCCACCAGAAAATGTATCACCCAGTTTTCTCCATCCCCTCCCAAATAACCGCCACTACGTTTTTTATCAACTTACGAAAGAATAAAAAAAATCTGATTCGTAAATAAAGGATACGCATGAAAAGAACAATCTTAATTATCGTTTTGACTTTATTTTTAAGTGGATGCGCAGGCGCAGCACCGGTGACGAAAGATGCTGACTCTGCCGCCTCATCCACCCTCGTAGCGGATTTGGTCAATCAAAACTTGACTGCCTCAGCCCCAACAGCGGTTCAACCTCCGCCCCAAGCTGCCTCTGTCCAATTAACCACAGACTACGCTGGCGCAGTTAGCATCGAAATGCAATTGCTTCTCGGAAGCATAAAACTTGAAGGGACGGCATTGGCAATCACGAAAGAACAGGCAAGTGTTTTGCAGCCTTTGTGGATGAATTTCAAAACCATCAGTCAAAGCATGATGCCCGCACAAAGCGGCATCGGGCAGGGTCAACCAAACGCAACCCCGCAACCGCAAACGGTCAACACCGAAGCGCAGGCACAGCTTGATGAAATCACCAAACAAATCCAATCCGCAATGACACCTGAACAAATCAAAGCCATCGCAGCCATGCAGTTCACTCAGGAATCTTCACAGGCTGCCATGCAAGAATTGGGAATCGCACTAAACAATTCACAAGCGGGGAATGGAGGTCAACCTCCACAAGGAGATATGCCACAAGGCACGCCTCCTGCTGGTGGCCCCGGAAACGGACAACCACCTGCCGGAGCAGACTCAATAGGAACCCCGCCAGCAGATGGGATGCAACGTGACACGGGGTTCATTCCGCAGGAGTTGGTGGATTCACTCATCCAGTTGCTCGGACAAAAAATAAGCATCTAAAATATCTCTAGCTAATATAAAAATTGCCCTGTCAATCAATGACAGGGCAATTCGATTCTTAAGACTCGGGAGAAATTTATGAAGTGATCTTTGGGCTCAAGTACACAGTCCCGCTGCGTGCGCTGTAACTAGCCCAGATGACCTTGTCTGCAAGTTTGTATTCTTCCAACAAGATGATGCGGCCATCCTCGCCGATCTGTTCGATATAGCTGGTCTTATTGGCAGGCAGGCAAGTCACCTTAACCTGATCGTCCATACCATTGCCAGTCAGTACATAATTTTCAAGGACTCGGCTTATGATCTTCCTATCTTCCATTGACATCGTTTATTCCTCAGTTTCTACAGTCTCGGGCGTCAACAAGCGGTGCAATTCAAGTTCTGCCTGCGCTGGGGTGATGGATAACGCAAATCCCCATTCCCCAAGCAGAGCATTCTTCACCTGCTTCAGGAGCATTTGATCGTTATCATTGAGTGACTTGATCTTCTGGGAAGCCGAGAGATCGCGGATGATCAGGCACAAAGATTCAGCGCGACCATCTTTCAAAGTCTCCGACAAATATGCTTTGCGCTCCTGTCGATCTTCCGGCAGCGGCTTGCCCTTACTAGATAAAATCGCAACCAGTTTTTGGAATTCAGGCTGCGAAGTAGGAGGGCGCAATCTGGTTTCCAATTTTGCATCTGCTGGAACCCAAACCGTCATATCTTTTATTTGAACAGCGTAATAGAGAATGTTCGAGCCAGATAGATCCCGTTCTTCCAGCCGAACAACTTGACCAAACCCATACGTCCAGTGCATCACTGGATCACCTGCGTGGAAGTCCATGAGTACCTCCTATAACAAAACAGCCTGTTGAAAAAACAAAAAACGCCAGCCTGACAAAAGGACTGGCGTTTGGGACCCGTCGATCTTGGGGATATGTTTTTAGTATATCATTGATTCCCCACCTCCCCTTTGTACAACTTCCAATATGAACCGGAACATGGCCGGCACGATCCAACCTGCAATTTTATGAATCATTTGGGCAAATAATATTCCTGATAATGTCTCTAGCTGAGGCAGAATCACTTCCAAGTTTCAATACCATTACAGGCAATAAGGTACTAGTGAACGTTATGCTAACAGCGTATAATGCTACTGAAAAGCTCAAAACACATTTTAAATACCTTTAGCGTGTTTGTTTCTGTTTTGCTCTGAATTCGGTTTGCACGTATGTCTACCCTCAGGCTATTTGACAGTAACGATTGCCATCCATCAAAACCTACATCAACATCCTGGTTACGCGAAAAAAGGAGAAATAAAGCATATGTGTCCTTCCAACATATTAGTAATTGAAGATGACAGTCTTGTCGCAAGAACGATCGAACGATGCCTGCGGGGGGATGAATATCATGTACAAGTGGTAAATACCGGGGTGGCTGGCTTAAAAGCTGCCCGCCGAAAGATACCAGACCTGGTATTGCTGGATGTAATGATGCCTGGCATGGATGGGTACACAGTATGCAAAGAAATGAGAGAGGACGCACTATTAAAGAACGTCCCTATTATTTTTCTGACAGCCAAAAACAAAGTGGAAGACAAGATCGTTGGTTTGAGTGTTGGAGCAGACGATTATTTGGGAAAGCCCTTTAATGTAGATGAATTGCTCCTGCGGGTAAAAGCGATTCTGCGGCGATCCATGCCCAACAATTCAACAGCCCAACCAGAAAAAGGCATAGTAGTAGATACCAAGACCCGCCCAATAAATTCAACTGCCCCCGATCCAGTGATTCGTATTGGAGAATTTTCACTGGATACACGCACATATATGTTTTCAAGTCCGGCGAAGGGGAAAATTCGCCTAACCCCCATTCAGTACACTCTTTTATATCATTTAATGACCCATCCTAATAAAATCTTCTCCCCTTCTCTCCTTTTGGATGAGGTTTGGGATTATCCATCTGATACTGGAAGCGCCGATCTTGTTCGTGTTCACATCAAGAACATTCGAGAATGTATCGAAGAGAATCCCAAGAACCCTGTATTTATAAAGACGGTTCAGGGGTATGGGTATACGATCCAGACGGAAGAATAGCTTTTAGATTTCAAACAAAATGCCGCCATTTCTGGCGGCATTTATAAATATTTTTTCAAGTTTACCCAGTTGCCTCATCTGTCAAAGACACGGGTTTTACATTCCACGGCAGCCTTGGGGATCAACCCTGTGAATGCATAGAAAATGATAAAGGATAAATTTCATGGTCAGCCAACCGAAAGCATTAATTGTAGATGATGAGCCCAGCTCAAGAGCCACTATTGAAGCGATGCTCTCATCAGAAAATTATGAGCTCTATTTTGCTGAGAACGGGGCTCAAGCGCTTTCCATGGCTTCCGAGATACGCCCGGATATCATCCTGCTGGATGTGATGATGCCCGGAATGAATGGATTTGAAGTCTGTAAAAAATTTCGTTTGATGCCCTATCTAACCGAAGTCCCCATCGTCTTTGTCACTGCATTGGATGATCAGGAATCGCAAATGGCGGGGATCAAAGCCGGGGCAGACGATTTCGTTACGAAGCCCTTTGACCGGCATGAATTGCGTCTTCGGGTCCAGAATATGACCCGTCTGAATCAATACAGGCAGCAGACCTTATACAATTCCATCGAACTAAAATTTTATGAATCTTTCGTAAACGAACAAAACGACTTTGGGGATCAAAACACGAAACAGACAAATGCCCTTAGCCATATCCTTGAATATGTTGAGGCTGAAGAGGCAATATTGATATTATTCGATTCTGAAAATACCAAACTGGCAACAAAAAAAATATTAGGTCCCGGGCCAGCCTGGAAACATGAGAGCACTTTTCTCATCAAGGGCAGCAATCTCTGCAATTCAATGACCCAGGCTATCACCATGATCGACTACAGCTCTAATCCATTTGGCGAAGCGGAGCCAGTCTTTAGCGATACGCTTACAAATCCGATCCGAAATATTATCCTTGCCCCCATCAGCGTCAATAACACATTTTTGGGAGCTATGGTATTTGTCAACCCACTATTTGACTTCACAAAAGATGACAGGCGAACCAGGTTTTTACAGCTTATGGTTAAAGGTGTGGCAAACGCCATATTTGCAATGGAACATACCCGCCAACTAACAATCAGCAAGGCAGCGCTGGAAGCAAGCCAGTGGGAGATACTTAACTCCCGTAATACATTGCGGACATTCTTTGACAACATCCCCAACTGTATTTACGTAATTGATCGTACCTATACTATTATGATCATTAACAATCATCGAAGCGCGCGGGTCAACAAAACGCCGCAGGAACTTGTCGGCACAAAATGTTATGAAGGGCTATATGGGAATTCAGCCCCGTGTGCGCTTTGCCGTGTTTCCGATGCCTTCGATGGTGTGCCTGCTGTTCGCAATTTGAGGGAATGGGGACCAAAAGAATCGTTCATTCACTGGGAAATCACAACCATCCCAATCCGGGAAAATACCGACGTCATCAATCGTGCCATTGTTTTTGATGAAGACATCACAGAAAAGTGGGTTCTTGAGGCGGGACTCATCCAATCAGAAAAAATGGCAACCATCGGACAGTTGGCCGCCAATGTTGCACATGAGATTAACAATCCCCTTGCAGCGATTATTGCAAATGCCCAATTGCTACAGCGCGATCTCGCCGATGCAGATGAAGATATAAGTGAAGCTCTCAAGTTGATCGAAACAGCAGGTGTACGGGCGGCAAAAATAGTCGGAGATCTCCTCAAAAGCGCACGCAAGGAAAAAAGAGAAGAATTCGAGGAAATTCCATTAAACGAAACAATCACGGATGCGCTTTCAATGGCGAACTTTGAAATCAGGAATCGTAATGTAACGGTCAAACTTGATTTAAGCAAAGATATGCCGAATATTGTGGCTCACCAAAACCAACTAAAAGGGGTTTGGATCAACTTGATTATGAACGCACTGGGAGCCATTGAAGGGTCAAAGGGAGTCATCTCGATTTCGACACGCTACGAAAATCGTGAATACCGTGTTGTTTTTTCAGATAATGGCAAAGGAATTGAATCGGAACATCAGGAACATATATTCGAACCTTTCTTCACCACCAAAGAAGCCAGTAAGGGGACAGGTCTGGGGCTGTCTGTAAGTCTTCAAGTCATTAAAGAACATCATGGAACAATTGACTTTGAAACAAACCCCGGAAAAGGCACAAAGTTTATTGTCACACTGCCGGAAATTCAGCGAAACGAAAATGATTAACTAATAGATCGGGCCAGCCGAAACCCTATGGATGGGGAAAGGTGGTCTTGCAGTACGCCTTCCCGCACGGCACAGCGGGCCAGTTTTCGTGAGTAGTACCATGCTCCTCCCCGAACAACATAACGTCCGTTCGGTTTGGATTCCTCACGATTGGTATTGGGGCGGTAGGGATACGGCATAAATAGTGACTGGGTCCATTCCCATATATTTCCAACCATATCTGCCACACCATAAATACTATCACCACTGGGAGAATAAAAACCCACCGGAGTGGTTCCCTTCTTAAGGCTCTCAACCGTATTACAGCGCCAAGGATCAAAAGTATTTCCCCAGGGAAAAATCCTCCCATCACTTCCACGCGCAGAATATTCCCACTCAGCCTCTGTTGGAAGGCGATAAATCATTCCCGTTTTTTGGTTAATCCATTGGACATACGCTTCCACATCGGTTTTGGAGACCCCAACCACAGGATGATCGTCTGTCCCATCAAGAAAAGTGTACCCGGGCCAGTTGCGCGGGATGCGATGTCCATTATCCCAAATAAAGGTGTAATATTCCGCATTAGTCACTGGGAATTGGGATATCTCAAAGGCAGGCAAAGAAACCGTATGCTGGGGCTGTTCAGCAGTAAACAGGTCATTATCAGACCATTCGTATGCCCAATCAGATTCTTTTATTTGCAATAACTTAATATCATTATCGCTGGTGCCCATCAGGAAACCACCTGCAGGGATTTCGATCAATAAAGGAAGTTTTATCGTATGAGGAGATTTCGGGACGACTTCCCAGCCTTCAGCATTTAGTTTTGGGTTTGAATTTGCGTCTGTCATTCTGCACCTGGTTCTTAATAGCGGATAATAGAATCGTACACTTTTAGTATTCTGGCAATGTTCACACTAATATCCTGATTTAGTGCAAACAGAAATGGTTCAGTAATTGCTTTTCGTTGATGGGCATCCAATTGATCGATTGTGCGGAGGATAGCATTCTCCCATGCCTCCGGCGTATTCCGAACCCATTGTCCATATTGCGAAAGGTTTTGAAAGTTCATATCTTCACTGGCAATCCATGGGGTCTTTGAGATCATAAACTCAAGCAGGTCATAAGAGCTCAAGCGAAGATCATATTCTCCAGAAACCGGCATCAGCCCAATGTCCAAATGAAGCGAAATATCAACCCAGTTCTCAAAAGAACACAGTGAATATTCTTTTCGTTGCCCCGATTGAATCTGTAACGCCGCAGATGCATCCTCCATTCCGAATAATACGAGCTTCACATGCGGGCATGCACGACAAACATTTTCCATTGCTGTAAGCAAGCCGCTCTTCTCAAAGCTTCTGTAATCCACACGGCTTCCCGGCCCGATCCAAATCTCATTCGTATGGGCGCGATCTGAGGTTGGATAATGATGCGTATTTATATAATCCAAAACCTTATAAACATTTGTGAAGCGTGACCAATCATCCACCAAGCGGGCAGATGGTGCAGTTGCGCCGTCCACCAGGGCAAGACCCCACTTGAATTGCTCAATAGGTGAAGGGTCAATGATGGCAGCGTCCTCAAAATCAAAACCGTCCAATGGGATTCCCCCATACCAAAAGGAATAGGCGGGCTTGCCCTCTGTAAGAAAGTTAAAAGCCTGATCAAAATCGACAACTACTTTTTTATCGCGTGCCTTCCAATACTGAACGGCAGTAAGAACCGGTCCATAGAGGTAACGATAAATAACCAGCAAATCAGATTCACCGCAAACCTTTTTAGACTGAGCTGTATTCTGGATGAATGAAGCCAAATCCAGCAAGTTTGCATGATGGATTCCTGTTCGATTAATGGCATCTGCCATATTTTTGCAGCGTACCTGAATTCTGATTTGATCTGCCAAGCGGTCAGAATAAATATAAGTAACTATCACGTTAATACCCTAGATACGATGGGACTGTCTTTTCCACAGATGACAAAAGATCCGCTTCTTGCCGGGATATTTGGTTGATCATCTCCAACCATAATTTTCCAACCTGATTCATTTCCCGCGCTTCCGCGGCAGATTTTCCCTCTCTGCCTAACTTTCGGCGAAGTTCCTCATCCATGACCAGGTGCCTGATATTCAAATGCCATTCTTCGAGGGATTCAGAGATAACCCCGCCTCTTTGCCAGCTTTGGAAGGATGGAATAGACGAAGCCACCCACGGAATCCCTTTTGCACCAGCTTCCATCAGCAGCGTATCCGGCAGGGTAAGGTTGTAAGGCGTAGATCGCAATGGAACCAGAAGAATATCCATCTGGCTTAATAAGTAGGGAAATTCCTCATGAGCTACGGCGGGTAAATACATTCTGCGGTTATCAGGCAAGTTTTCAAACAAACGATACGCCTGCGGATTGCCAACAATAACCACCCGCGTATTTTGGAATTCACGGATGATGCGGATGATGAATCGGCGAATAAAGACCAGGTCTTCAAGTTGAGCATTTGTACCTACCCATCCAATATTAATAGTATTTCGCAGCGGGGAATCTTTTTTCCACAACTTGTTCTGGCTCGACCACCCATCCGGAATAGCGCAAACATTCTCAACAAGGTTCCTCAAAGAATCTGCATTTGCCTCGGAAGAGACGGTTACAGTCTGCGCCAGCGAGATCGCTGTAGTATAGGCATTGCTTCTTGCACGGGTTCCCAATCCCTTTGTGTTGTATTCGGGGTGAGAGATGGGTTGCTTTTCAAAATCAGTATCCAGGTCCAGAATGATCGGTACACCTGCATTGGATAATGCAGACAAACTCTCAATAAGGGCTGGATTCAAATGCGGATTACTTGTAATCACAACATCCGGTCTGGCATCATGCGAGTCGATATATTCCCTCTTCTCAGAAGTACAGCAACCTTCGGATTCCAACGTGGATTTTAAAAGGGTAATCCGACTAGATTTTTTTTCCAGATCAGGCAACAGGAAAAGGATATTGCCGTTGAAATAAGAATTGGGCAGATCGCCGCCATGAGTAAAGGATGAATCACTCTCTTTGGCATTCAACTGGTAGTCGATATTAAGTTGCAAACCGCGTAATGATTCAGCAAGTTCAGGGCGGCCATCAGCATAGGCCTGCCGAATATTCAATTCGATGAGAGCAGGCACAAGTTCATCAATTTCATCCAAATGAATGGAGACCAATTCAGCAGGTCTTTCACTGTTTATAATCTTCTCAAGCAGTTCAGCAGCCCGTACAATATCCGCCTCATTAATGACTTGAGCTTTACCAGTTAGACGCTGGAGCAGACGCGCTACTGCCGGAAGATCCGTTGGGATGGGTTCTTCCAAGCCGGTATCGCCCATTTCCTCTGCGAGGTTAACCTGCCGCTGGATGACCTTATTTTCAGGATCCAATTGCATAGCACGCATGTATATTTTTTTGGCAGTCTTTCCATCTCCACTGGCGAGGTAAAAATTCCCAAGGATGTGAAGCGTTTCGACATCATCCGGGTAGTCCATAAGAATCTTGCTAAAGACATCCAGCGCGTCTGCAAGACGATTCTCATTCAAGTACGTTTTTCCTAAAATTTTTCTAACTTTTAATTCGGGCTGCATGGCATCACCAATTGAAATTATCGTGGGTCACATTTCACTGCTATGACGGCTCGCCGTTCGGCAGAACCGTTTTTACTTTCATCTACGATTTTGAATAGTTTTGAATAGTATAGTATAGGGACAAGTCTTATCCTATAAATCATTTCTGAATATTACGTAAAGATGAGATAAACAATTTATGCACAAATAATAGGATTTTTATGTGCCGTTTACTCCCGGTATTCAGCTTCCCCCGTAGAATGTAAGCACTATGATAAATGCCATCCAGCAAAATTCTTCCACATATGGTCTTTCAGGATTAAGCACACAAACCACAAGTGCAGATTCTTCAACATCCGATTTCCTATCTTCATTCAAGGATATTATGTCAACCATGATGACAGTGAATAATGGGATGTCTTCGGAACAGCAAACTAATTCCGGGATCGGTGATCTTATGACTCCGCTGTTGATGATTATCCTGCTTGAGAAGCTGGTGGAAAGCCAAATGGATTTGGATGTCCCAACAGATAAGACCCCTGCAACACCTGCAAATGCAACTACCTCAACAAGTACAGCACAAACCTCAAAAGCCATTCCCTCTGGCCGCCCGGTAGGTGGATTTATAAGCCAGGAGTTTCACCCCAGCCACAATGGGCTGGATTTTGGAGTTGTGGTTGGCACTCCAGTGGAATCAACAATGGATGGCGAAGTTACCTACGCCGGCTGGAATAACCAGGGCTATGGAAATCTTGTTATTGTTCAAAATGGAGAATATAAAACCTACTATGCTCATCTCTCCAGCATTCCCGTATCTGTTGGAGATTCTGTAGCTGCTGGCACAACCATCGGGTTATCGGGAAATACAGGTAACTCCACGGGGCCGCACTTGCATTACGAGATCCGTAAGAACAATGTCGCCATCGACCCCACAACCGCAACACTCGGTTCGTAAAATTATCCGCCTGCCTAGTCAAAATAAACCCACACAGCACCGCCCCCACCCAGCATGGACTTATTACAACTATTAAGGAATATTTCCCAAAACCAACTGGGTATTCGCCTATTAAATATTTATAAGGGATTACCCATCTCTTACGATACCAACATTACCTCGGTTGGCTTTTCCGAAATTCAAGTACCTGGAAGTAAAAACCATATTGCCTGCCTATACTATCAGGGCGAGTCCTATTTGCAGGTAGAGGGACTGCCTTTTGTCATCCGTTCGACTGTGAAAAGTTTGAATCTGGCGAAAAATTACGCAGTTCTCACAGATTTTGAAGCTGTTAAAAATAACATCGGAAAGCGAGAGCAGATTCGGGTTGAACCAGATGACCCGATTTCTGTTTCCATTCAATTCAAAGATTCTGCTTACGATTTCCCCGCACCATTAGCTGATATTTCTACAAACGGCGCCAGTGTCTTTTTTGATGATTTTCTATTTCCAACCCGCTTAGCCGTGCCTGGAAATGAATTCACCATGACCATCACAATTCCAGATTTTGTAGTTCGTAAAATGAAAAAGACACCGCCACAGCATTCGGTCAATGTAAATAGAAAAATGGCAACACCTTTTCGGCCATCATCAACCAGCGGACAGGATGGAGAAATTACCATCAAAGCCAACGGCAAGGTCATCGCTATCCTTCAGGAAAAAGAATTAAACCGTTATCGCGTCAGCGCACAGGTCTTCTTCAAAGACCTAAGCCGCATGGTGATTCTGCAATACATTTCTCATCGCCAGGCAGAGATCATCAAAGACCTTCGCATTTTATCCGAGGATCTATATAACCAAAAAAAATAATACCCGTTGATACGTTCGCATATTCCACATAGTGGAATATGGCGCAAGGTAAAGGCATGAGTTTTCCCGGGCCTATTTCAGTTTCACCAATCAACAACACGAATGAGCAATTCTTTGGCCTTCGTGCATATCAACGCATCACGGCTCAGATCATTTCAGTAACAGGCACAACTGCCATTTTAGAAGTGGACGGCCACCCTGTTGTTGCCCAACTCACTTCTGCAGATCAAGCCGCTACACTGGCATCTCAAAGTGCGGCGCAATTCATCGTCACGCAATTAAACGACCAATCCATCACACTCAAATTTATAAAGAACGAACCAGCGCAAACTGTTTTGGTTGGCGTTGTTACCAATGGCACCGAACTCGCGGAGCGCATCCTTGAAAGCAACAACATCCCCGTTACCGTCACCAACTTGATGATGACCCGCTCCCTGCTCAAACAGCAATTGCCCGTCACATCTGAATTGCTCAACGAATTAAAAAACGCGCTTACAGAATACGGAAAATTAAGCGAAGCAGATGCAGACCTGGCCGCAGCGATGAAATCTGCCGGACTGCCTTTGACCGCGCAAAGCCTCGCTCTTGCCGCGCGGACACCTGCTCAAACAGCCCAAACATTATCCCAACTGATAAAAACCCTCTCCCAAGCGGCGAGTCAGGAACTCCCTGATGAACTTCTCAAACAACTCACCGCCAACTTACAGACTCTGCACTCGCTCATTCTCACAGCGGACGGGAACTCCTCCCAGTTGGCAGACCAGCTCAAGGCGGCGGCTGAAGCGTTTGGTCAATCGGTGGAAAATGTTCTGCTGAAAAAAATCCAAAATTCAGGAAAATCCATTTCAGAAAAAAATCTCACATCGCTTGTGAAATTGCAAAACATGCTGGAACAGCTTGAGGAAAAAGAAACCGTTCAATCGATCAAAGAATTTCTAAAAGACATCCAGCGCGAACAGTTGATGAATGTAAAACACGAGCCATCACGCGGATATGATGAATGGGCTCAAGTTGGATTCATGATCCAAAATACAAACCAGAGAGCCGAAGAAAAATTTTCATCGGCACGTTTGCGGATTGCGCGCGAACCAAAAGAAAATTCCAATACCCGCCTCATCCTTCAAGTGGATTTGCAATCTGGCGAAACGGTAGAAGTGAATCTTGCGCTTGCTGGCAAACAGATAAAGACTTTGGTGAAGTCGCCAGACCCCGCGTGGTGTGAACAGGCACAGAATGAATTGCCCTCATTGACAGATGCGCTCAATGAGCTTGGCTACACTCTCAAAGATTTTCAAGTGAACATGGAAACTCCGCAAACCTTTAGCAGACTTCAACCCGGCACAGGCAGCCTGCACTTAATGACTGTGAACATAGAGGTCTAAAATGGGTTACAAACGATTCAGAGTCCGGCAGCGGAACGAAAATGAAGCAAAGCCTTTAATGGCAACTGCTCTGCAATACAACTCGGAAAACGACAGCGCCCCACGAGTGGTGGCAACCGGCCAACGTAAGGTGGCAGAACAAATTATTGCCGAAGCAAAAAAACATAACATTGCCATTTATGAAGACACTGCACTAACCAATGCGCTTTCCACAGTTAATCTTGGCGAAGAGATTCCCCCAGAACTGTATCAAGTGGTGGCGCAGGTATTGGCTTACGTCTATCGTGTGACTGAGCATCGAAATAGCAGGTGACAGTCACTTTAAAAGTGACGGTCACCTTTGTTGAAAACAAAAAATCCCCGACACCAATGGCATCGGGGATTTTTATTGTTACGCTTAGCGCTTCAAGTTGACAAGCTCTTGCAGAATTTCATCCGAGGTCGTGATGACACGAGACGAAGCCTGGAAGCCGCGCTGGGCAAGGATCATGTTCGTGAATTCCTGCGCCATATCCACGTTAGAGGCTTCGAGATGGCCGGAGGCAATCGCGCCGCGTCCGCCGCTGGAGGCAGCGCCGATCTGCGCGTCACCAGAATTCAGACCAGCCATGAAGGTTGTGCCTTCGCTCTGCATCAAACCGGAGGAATTGGCAAAGCGAGCCAGAGCCACCTGCCCAACCTGTTCAGAGAGACCATTTGAATAGACGAGGGATACCGCGCCATCATTGGGAGAAATATACACGTCGGTCACGGTGCCAGCCGCGAGGCCATCCTGACTGGTGACTGTGGCGCTGGTGGTTGCGGTCAACTGAGTCATTTTGGTAAAGTCGAGGGTTACGGGGATCGGTGTGGTGGAACCAGCGGAGCCGGGGATCGTCGCAGCAGTACCAACTGTCGGCGGAGTAGTGAGCGAAACCTGTCCATTCGCGTCGAAAGTGACGGTTCCCGTTCCAGTCCCTGCCACGGGCGGAGTGACCGAAGTATCCATCACTTGCCAGGTCCAAACATTGGTGGGGGCGCCCGCTACGCCGCCGCGAGTGAAGCGAACCGCAGCCTGCTGTAAATCACCGAGCGAGTCGTACACACCCATCGTCACATTGACTGTGCCTGCGCCATCTGTGTTCGCGCTCAGGTTGCCGCCCATGAATACATTTTCTGTCGCTTTGGCAAGCGACTTGCTTGTATCGATCTGGATGTCATCCACAGTGCCATTCGTATCAATTGCGCCGGTGGCATCTGCCAGCCAGCCTTGCGTGCGCATACCGGTGGCTGCATTTACGAGGAAGCCCTCTGCGTCAAGGCCCATCGAGCCTTCGCGTGAATAGCGGCGGCCTGCATCCTGTCCGTAGACAAAGAAGCCATCCCCTTGCACAGCGAGGTCAAGGTTGCGGCCCGTGCTTTGCAGTGTGCCCTGTGTAAAGTCGGGGGAAACATATCCCATGCCTACGCCGAGTCCGATCTGAGTCGGGTTGACGCCGCCCTGAGTTGCAGAGGGAGCCGCTCCCGGAGCCAACATCTGAGCGAACTGATCCTGGAACAAAACGCGGCTGGATTTGTATCCGTTGGTATTTGCATTGGCGAGATTGTTGGAAACGACATCGAGGTATTTCTGGTGAAGGTTCAAAGAACTAATAGCGGTGAACATTGAGCGAATCATTATATTTTCTCCTAGTGGTTAGTTTCAGGCTTCCTCCAGGAGGGCCAGCCTGAATTGAATTGTTT